>Ga0209942_1001985_pt1 | contig 10683 bp, 9 predicted proteins | sample SalPonR1_A_D2_MG_FD_185695 | JGI IMG/M metagenome (GOLD analysis project Ga0209942, IMG submission 185695) | Salt pond soil microbial communities from South San Francisco under conditions of wetland restoration - Salt Pond MetaG R1_A_D2_MG... ... | reverse complement strand
TATAGGCTGGTTCAATGTATTTGCAACTATCTTGAGCATTTCATCTCCAAGATCATGCCCATAATTATCATTGAATTTTTTGAAATGATCAATATCAATAAATAAAATACCATAACCAATATCTAATGTTCTAAAATCTTCAATCTTGTTATTTATAACCGATTCAATTTTACGACGATTGGGCAAATTAGTTAGTTGGTCGTGTAAAGCTAGTTCTTTCAATTGTTCAATTTCATCCGGTGATATATGAATATTTTTTGATAGCACATTGAAAATTTCAACAGCACCAATTGCTTGATCATTTTCATATAATGGAAGAGTCTTAACTTTGATTTTCACACGGTGGCCTTCTTTATGATGTAAATAGACTTGGGTTTCTCTTTCTTCTAAGTCTTTGATCGTTTTTTGAAGTGGACAACTTCCAAGACATAGTTTTTTTCCAAAATCATCTACATGATTTAATATATTGTCATAACAATGAGACCCCACAACAGTTTTACTCTTAAAACCTGTTATTAGTTCAGCACCTTTATTCCAGAAAGTTATTTTACGGTCATTATCAACAAAATAAATACCTTCATCAATCTTGTTTAACATTGTTTTATAAAAAAAATCGTTCATTCATAACCTCCTCTTTTTTTAGATAGTATTCTATTACCCTTTTTATACCATCATCAAAAGTAGTTTTTGTACTAAATCCTAATTCATTCTTTATTTTTTCATCAGAAATATTGTAAAAATAATCATGACCTTTTCGATCTTCAGTAAATATCACTTCTGATTTACTTTCTATTTTATAATCTTTTTTTAAAATACTTATAATTTTCTTAGTTAAATTAATATTAGTTGAAACATAGCTTCCCCTAATATTATATATTTGATTTTTTTTATCATTAACAACTAAGTAAATTCCTCTACAATTATCTTCTACATATAACCAACACCGTTTGTTCATACCATCACCATAGATGGTTATTGGTTGGTTGTTTATATACGATGTAATAATCTTAGGAATAAATTTTTCAGTATTCTGATTTACTCCATAATTATTCGTACTTCTAATGATATTTGCCGGATAGTTAAATGTATTTATATATGCTTTTATTAAAAATTCTGCACTTGCCTTAGAAGCAGCATAAGGGTTCATAGGATTCAATAAACAATTTTCATCAAATTTTTTTCCTGAATCTTTAATGGTAGATCCATAAACTTCATCTGTTGAAATTTGAGTAAAGGATGTATTTACTAATTTTCTTTCTTCCCAAACTTCCTTGGATACGGATAATAGATTCTGTACGCCTAGGACATTTGTTTCTATAAACTCCTTTTGTGATTCAATGCTTCGATCTACATGTGTTTCTGCAGCAAAATTTATTATTCTATTGATATTATACTTATTTAGTAAGTTTCTTATAAGATTAGATTCAAGAATATCCCCTTCAATAAACACTACTTGTGGATTTTCAAAAAACTTGTTGAGTCTTTTTTTATCACCAGCATAGGTCAATTTATCCAAAATTACAATAAAAGAATTCTTCTCTTCATTACTTAAAAAATCAATAAAGTGAGACCCAATAAATCCAGCACCACCTGTTATCAAATATCTATTCATTTTATAACTCCTTAAAAAACTTTTGAATTCTATTAATCACCCTATTAACATCATCAATTTTTAGATGATTATGAATAGGTAATCGTAATAACGTTTTACTGCCTTCAGTTGTATTATTATCTTCACCAATAAACTTCCCGTATAGTTTACCAGCTTTTGAGCTGTGTAGCGGGACATAATGGGTAGTCGTTTGGATTTTATTTGATTTTAAGTACTCTTTAAGATCTTTAAGAGTCAATGGATTATTCAGTTTAATAAAAAACAAATGTCCATTATTAATATTCTTATTACATTTCTTTTGTCGATACAAGTAATCATTATTCTCTAAGTTTTCTAACCCTTTATAATACAAATCCCACAGTTCTTTTCGATAAGTATTTATCTTATCTAAAGCTTCTAACTGTGCATACAAGTAAGCTGCATTAACCTCACTCATCAGGAATGAAGAACCTAATTGTTGCCAAGAGTAAAGATCTACTTTATTATTAATAAAATCATAACGATTTGTGCCCTTTTCTTGAATGATTCGAGCAGTATCTATAAATTTACCATTATTAATAATTAATGCACCACCTTCTCCTCCAGAAGTAATATTCTTAGTGTCATGGAAACTAATGCAAGAGAAATCACCAAAACTTCCTAGAGCCTTATTTCTATAGGAAGCCCCCATACCTTGAGCGTTGTCTTCAATTAAGTAAATATCTTTTTCTTTTAATAGTGGTAATAATTCATCAAAATCAACTGAAAAACCGCCATAATTAACGACAACAACAGCTTTAGTTGCTGCAGTTATTGCTTTTTCAATACTTTTTATAGAAATATTCATTGTTAATGGTTCTACATCAACAAACTTAATTTTAGCCCCTCTTAAGGTAAAAGCGTTCGCTGTTGAAACAAAAGTATATGAAGGCATAATTATTTCATCTTCTGAACTTGCATTAATTAACAATGCAGTCATCTCCAAAGCACTTGTACAAGATGGTACTAACATGGCCTTACCACCTATTCGATCTTCTAATACTCGACAAACTTTTTGGCTAAAATATCCATTTCCATGTAATTTCTTTTTACTTAAGGCTTCCTTTATGTATTTAATTTCTTTTCCAGTATAATATAATTCATGAAAATTAATCATTGTAACATACCCCCATTAAAAGCTAAAGTCCGTAGCATCACACTACGAACTTTAACATTATATCATAAATTTAGTTTTATTTTAAATTATTGAACAACAGGATAACCTTTATTGCTCCATCCTAGTGGTGCATTAGCGCCAACGCCCATACCACCATTTAATGATACAGCATCATAACCTAATAATCTTAAGCCGGCTACTGTTTGACCTGCTGTCTGTCCTGAATAACAATAGACAACAATTGTCTTGTCCATTGGTAAAGTATCAAATGATTCTTGCATACCTTTACCCCAAGGGATTAATTCAGCACCTTTTATATGACCTTCATTATAAGCTTCTTCTTGACGAATTGATAATAAATAGAAATCTTCTTCATTATCAACCATTTCTTTTAAATTATCTTCAGAAATCTTGTAGTTCTTATATTTTGTATCTGATACATCAGCTAAACCATTATAGTATGCATCAAGTGCACTCTGAATAGCTGGAGCAATTGTTGTGTCTCCTGCTAGTTCAACAGCTTCTGTTGATACAACAGCGTCAACACCTTCTACCTTTGAAATGCCAAAGTTCCATCCAAGATTGACACTTCTTGCATCAAATCCTGCAACATTTAGTGTGTGTACTGCTTGTCCAGCTGTTTGACCTGAGTAACAGTAAATGAATACTGGCTGATCATTAGGAATTTTAGATAAGTTTTCACTTATTGCTGGTCCCCATGGTAAGTTAACTGCACCTTCAATATGTCCTTCAGCATATGCATCTGGTTGACGAATATCGATAATTGTCATTTCTTCTCCAGCTTTTACCATTTCTACAAAATCAGCTTGTCCAATCTTGTATATATGTTCTGGCATCTCTGCAAAATATGCATTAACTTCTGCTTCAAGAGATACCTCTTCTTGGTCTGCTGGGTCTTCAGTTACTTCATCAACTACTTCTTCCTCGGCAACTTCCATACTTGTTTCTTCAGCAGGTTCTTCAGTAGCACAACCTATAAAACTTAGTGTTAAGATAAGAATCAAGAGTAAACTAAATATTCTTTTGTTATTAAATTTCATTTTTTCCTCCTAAAATATAATTGTAATATTAGCAAATCCTAATAGTATCATGAACCATCTGATGTAGTAATTGGAGCTTCTTCTTCAACTTCTGCCGTTGGCATTGACTCATTTTCCCATGCAATCCAAGCACCATCAAAAACTTTTACATTTTCATAGCCTGCTTCATCTAACAATGCAGCAACAATTGTTGCTCGATAAGATGATTTACAGTACAAAATAATCTCATGATCTTTTTTTATACCTGCATCTTGATAAAAAATAGAAGTATCCCGTGGTGATTTAAATGTACCATCTGAGTAATAATTCTTAGTATGCGGATATAGAATTGCTCCTGGAATATAGCCTTCTTCATACTCAGCAATTGATCTAACATCAATTAATTTTATATTCTCTTGAGCAGAAGGGTCTTCAGCATAAGCTTTAACCGTTTCTATATCTACTATTAATTCTTCATCCATTGGTTCCATTGTATAATCTACTGGTGTCACTTCTGGCACCTTTGTAGTCATTTCTAAGGCACTTTGCTCAAGGGCTTTAGCACCATTATTAATAACCTTTACATTTTCATGACCATAAAGTTTAAGTGTCCACCAAATTCTTCCAGCATACACACCACCATTATCGTCATAAATATAAATCATAGTATCTTTATTAATACCAAAGTTCCCTAATACTTCTTCAACTTGTTCTTTTGGCGCAACTGTAGCTTTAACTGGATCTGATACTACTAACTCATTTGGACTGATACAAATAGAGTTTTTCAAATGGCCCTTTGCATAGGCTTCTGCTCCACGTGCATCTATAATTTTTACATTTTCACTAGTCTCTAAATATACTTCGGCTACTTCAGAAGCCTCTGCAAAATTATTACTTCCCTCGAAGGAAGTATCATTTACACAAGCCACAAGTAACAAAGCACTGATAATAAAGATCATAGCTACTAGACTTCGTTTTCTTTTAAACATATTATTTTCCCTCCATTTAATATAATTTGTGAGATTGCATAAATAGTTATGGAAAATTGTTAAAAAAAACACAACTTCACTTAAAACTTGAGATGTTATATTCATATTATACAATATAATCAATACTTATTGTTAGTTGTTATACTTATGCTATATTAGTTATATAAATAACAATCTTTTTAAATACTTTTGATTTTTATAAGAAAGCCCTGTATAATCTTAATAATAAATACTACAGCAAGGGAGTAATATAATGCAAAGGCGTATAAGAATTAACAAAAAAAGAATAGATAGATGCTTATTTCCAGCTTTTTTATTGATATATTTTATAATTAATATTCTATTTTTGACTGACTTTCCCTATGTTCATTCTGACGAGGCATGGTTAAGCGGACTGTCTAGAATTTTTATCAGTGAATATAAAATGGATTATACCTTTTATGATTTGTTCCCAACAACTCATCATACAATGAAAGTCTTTTTTATTATAATTCAAGGGCTATTTATTAAAGGTTTTGGTTATAATATATTTGTAGTGCGTCTGATTTCACTTATTTTTTCAATGGGAGCTCTTTTAGTATTTTATAGAATACTATTACACTATAATAAAGAAAGAATGATTTCGATATTATATACTGCTATACTATCACTAAACCTGCAATGGTTGATGATTAGCCATATTGCGAGACAAGAGGTAATACTAATTTTCCTTTTCCTTTTAGCATACTATATACTTCTTAAACAGCCAAAGCATGAAGTTATCTTACTATCCTTAACTCTCGGATTTGGTATTGGTATCCATCCAAATATATTTTTCTTAGCCATTGCTTTAGGAATGATATACTTATTCCAATGGCTTAATAAAAAACGAAAAATTAAAGATTTATTTCAACTAGTAACTTTAACAGGTGTATATGCCAGCTTTTATTTGCTAACAACCTTTTATATTAATCCAAATTTTCTAAGTCAATACAGTTCTTATGGTACTAAACTTGGGGTTTTTAATCAATTGTTAACTAAATTCCGAGATTTTTACTTTTTTTACTATAAATTATACCATCGGATCTCTGGAACATATTTTACTGTTCCTTTAAAATATGATTATCTTGCATTTATTGCCTTAATTATTATAATACTATATTCCATAGTCAATAATAAAAATATTTTAAAAAAGTCAAATATATTTTTGCCAATGATTTTCTTTTTAAGTATGAACCTTGGCATTCTAATACTGGGGCGTTACAATCAAATTTCCATTATTTTCCCCATTCTTTTTCTATATTTAAGTCTTGCTGTCTTCACTTCAATTATGTTTAAGAACAAAAAATATTTGATTTATCTCTTATGTATTCTTCTAGTTTTTCAAAGTTTTCATTCATACACCTTCATTAAGCAACAAAAAAATCAAAGCTATAACAGATTTTTAGAAGAATTTTCGGTTATCAGTGAAGAAGGAAATATACTTGGTAACCTAAATTTAGAGTATGGGTTTGAAGAACGTTTAATTGACTATAGAAATCTAACTCATTTAGAAGAAAATTCGATAAACTTTGAAGAATATATTGAAATGAATGGTATTAAATATATTATATGGTATGAAGAGATGGATTATATCTATAGAAATCAACCCAAATGGGATATCTTATATGGTCCTCTTAACTACTACGAAGAGGTTACTAGTTTTTTAAAAGAAGAGGCTAAACTAATTAAAACTTTTGAAAGTCCAACCTATGCCATGCGTATTGCCAAATATGTTAACACATACCCATGGGAAGTAAAAATTTATAAAATAAAAGAAGGTTCTACTGAGTAGAGCCTTCAATTATTTTAATAATATTGCGCACCTGCTGGTCAAAGGGAGCGGTGTATCTTTCTTTAATTTCTAAATCAAGAGTTATTTGATGCCTATTCTTTGAATCTTTCATGATTAACAAACGATCCCCTAAAAATACAGCTTCTTCAATATCATGTGTTACAAAAATTATTGTCTGATGGTATTTCTTTTGGATCTTAAGGATTAAGTTCTGAAGACTTTGACGCATACTGATATCTAGTGAATTAAAGGGTTCATCAAAAAGTATAACACTAGACTCTGCAAGTAAAGCTCTTGCTATGGCCGTTCTCTGTTTCATTCCACCAGATAACTCTTTAGGATACTTATTAAGTGCTTCCTTTAAATCCAAAATATCAATAATCTCATCTAAAAGCTTAAGTTTATTATTTTCTTTTTTATAAGGTAACAAAATATTTTCCTTTACAGTATACCACGGCAATAATTGATCAAAACTTTGAAAAACAATTGGAATAATACTTTTAGATATATTTATATCAGACGCATATCCTATTTTTCCCTGGTATTCATGATCTAATCCTGAAATAATACGCAGTAAAGTACTCTTCCCAACGCCGGAATAACCCAATAGAACTACAATTTCATTTGAAAAGAAAGAGTAATTCAAATCTTCAATGACATTCTCATTTTTAAATGATTTGTATAAACTAACTATTTCAATAATTTTTTTCATTTTTATGACCACTTTCCAATGTATATACTTTCCAACCTTTTAAAGGCAATCCCTTCAACTAATAACCCTAAAATAATGATGATTATTAATCCGCCGTAAAGACCTGGTGTATTCATAAAAACTCTTTGTTTAAAAATATACCAACCTAAACCAGATGATGAACCTACAACACCAAATACCATCTCAGAGCTAATTAAAGCCCGCCAACCTCTTGCCCAAGCAATTTTTAAACCCGAAAATATATGTGGGAGTATCCCCATAATATATATATGTTTAATTTTATCTATTTTCGAAAAATTATAAACTTCTGACAGATCTATATAGGTTTTGGGAATTGATTGGATCCCACTTTTTAGGTTAATAATGACTGGCCATAACATTGCATGTACTATGATAAATAATATAGCTTTTTCACCAATACCAATCCATAAAATAACCAAGGGTATAATAGCAATTCCTGGTAATGGATGAGCAATTGAAATCAATAGTTCAAGAAAATCATTGAAAAAATTGCTGATTTCACTTAACACCACACTAATAAATGCCAATATAAAAGTCAATAAAACTCCTTTTAGTAGAAGTGTTAAACTGTAATATATACTTGTGACGATACTTAAATCTCTAAAGCCTTTAATAAGTTCATGAAGAATTTCTTTTAAACTTGGAAACAAGGTTTGTGGATATATATTTAAATGGTAAATTCCTTCCCATAGAAATATTATGAGAATTATTATAAATATCTTTCTATAATTCTTATTCAAAATTTCCCTCATCTTTCCATACTAACCTTTCTTCAAAATCATCATCTATCATCTTTTCGGTAGACATAAACTCTATAAAGGCATCTAATCCTTTAATTTTTCTCGTATAAAGGGTTTCTTCATTATAAATATACTCTTCTAACTCACCTTCTGAGTAATCATATATTTCACTTAGTATTTTAATTGTATTTTCTTGATCATTATTAATAAAATTGATACTTTTTTCAAGACTCTTAATAACCCCTTCATACATTTCTTGGTTATCAAAAAATGATTCTTGGCCAACGCCAACAATAAAAGTAAATGACCCTCCAAATGCTTCTTTTGAACTAAGGACTAATCTGGTATCTTTTTCCTTAAGTTCTTTAAAAATATAAGGAGGTGATGTAAAATGCAAGTTGAGTTCATTATTGGCAGTGAACGCACTTAAACCATCACTATGATTCATTGTTAATAGTTGTTCATCAAATCTATTAGCATCGTTAAACTCGTTTTTAGCAGCCATTTGTAATAAAATATGCTGGATACTTCCCGGTTGTGGTAATATTATTTGTTCATTTGATTGGATCTCTTTCAATGATACTATTTCATTGTCTTTAGAAACTAGACCTAATGGGGCCTCTGAAACACCAGTAAAAATTTTCCAAGGTGTATTATTATCTACACCGATTAAAAAAGGCGGTATGCCCATGAATCCTATATCTAAATCCCCAGTAATCATTGCTTCTCGAATAGCTGATGCATTCCCCATTTTTACCCATTCAATCTCATAACCTGGTAAATTTTCTTCTAAATAACCATTAGCTTTCATAACTTGAACGGGTGCATACCCTAGACCAAACTGATCAGCAATAACAATCTTTTTGTCAGAAACTTCTTTATTTGAACAACTTACCACTAAACTGGAAATAATCAGAACAAAAATAATAAATACCCCTTTATAAAATTTATTCACGGTTACCCCTCTTTCCTTTAATTACTAAATTCCTACCTTGTTCATCTTCTATTTTCAACTGAGAAAAAGCTTGAGCTAAATTATTCTTTAGTGATTCTTCATTTTCACCTTTAATAATCATATAGCCTGCTCTTTGGGAAGCATTGACTTTTTTATCAATGAATTCTCCAACTTTGTAGTTATAGCCAATTGCAATGACAAAATCATTCTTAAACATTTCTTCAATTGGAGTCATGCTTTTAATCACTCCACTTTCACAAAAGAATAATTGAGTACTAACACACAAATAACTATTGCTATAACTAAAACTTTCTAATGCTTTATAACTATACTTTTTATCTATACTGCCGTCAATCAATAATTCTAAAGGATCTACCCCAGTCATTAGAGGTATAGTAACGTCTTCATAAGCGCCGCCTAAACGACAAGCAATTTCATTAACTAAGACGCCCTTTTTCCCAATTAACATTTGAAAATATATTGGCCCTTCAGTTATTCTAAAAACACGACAAATCTTTTTAGTTAGATTAATGATATCATCTTTATATGTTTTCAAATGAACAGAAGGATACTCATGGCTCTTACATACCCCAATATTTAAATCATTTTCAAAAGTCACACGATCACTAATAGTAAAAATATAGACTTCTCCCTTTGATACCCACCCACTTACAGTAATTTCTTGATTCTCATAATATTTTTCTATTAATACTTCTTCACTTCTAGAAAATGCCAAAGTTTCTTCTATATATCCATGAATAGCTTCTTTTGATGCTAACTTGAAAATTCCTCGTTGACCTTGAGAATCTAAGGGCTTCATTACAATAGGACCATTAAAGTCAATCTTGTTAATATCACTTTCTTTACTGATGAGCGCATAAGCTACAGTAGGAATATTATTTTCCTTAAATTTTCTTTTCATGGCTTTTTTATTTGTTACACTATAAGCCACTGTATTACTTAAAAAACTTGGTAATCCAAGTTTATTTGCTACTTTACTGGCTGTTAAGACCGGTTGATCTGTTCCAGTTGTTATAACTGCATCAATGTTTAAATCAACTGCAGCTTTTAATGTTTCTTCATAAGAAAAAGTATCTGCTAAAATAGATCTATTAGCAATTTTTTTTCCTGGCGCATTTTTATTATATCCAGTAGCAATCACATGATGGCCCATACATCTCAACCTTTTTATTAAATTTAACTGACAACTGCCAGCTCCTAAAACCATTACTCTTTTCATTTTATGTATACTCCTTATAGTCATTTGTGTTTATTATAGATTATTGTAATATAAGTGTCCATGAATTTCTAAAATTGATAACAAAAAAATAAAAAACTTGCCTATTAAGCAAGTTTTTAGTTTACTCTGCTTTTGGTAACACATAATCATGTTTGTTTAAATAATATTTTAATAGATTGGCACTTATTATGATTAGCGGCACTGAAGAACCTAATCTTAATAAAGTGAAGGGCACTCCTAATATAGAAGCTTCCATTAAACTCATCGGAATCATAAATAAACTTGCTGATGTTACATAGGTTATAATGGTATCATAACCAGCACCTTTATGATATAAACTATTGGCTAAAGGAAAAGCAACAAAGGTTCCGCCAACTGTTGTCGCTGCTAATAAAATCGCATAAATATATTTTGTAAAGCCTGATT
>Ga0209942_1001982_pt1 | contig 10687 bp, 10 predicted proteins | sample SalPonR1_A_D2_MG_FD_185695 | JGI IMG/M metagenome (GOLD analysis project Ga0209942, IMG submission 185695) | Salt pond soil microbial communities from South San Francisco under conditions of wetland restoration - Salt Pond MetaG R1_A_D2_MG... ... | reverse complement strand
TGAGAATTAATTAAAGCAAGTTATACATTCCAAAAGTAAATGGATAAATATTAATAGGCGGTGAAATATGCAAAAATATATAGCAAAAAGATTATTTCAAATGGTAATAATGGTTATCGGCATAACATTTATAGTTTTTGGCAGCTTATACTTAGCTCCAGGAGACCCAGCAGAAATATTAGCCGGAGAATCTGCTACTATTAGTGACATAGAAAACATCAGAGAATACTTGGGTTTAAATGAACCTTTCTTTGTTCAGTATGGAAAATATTTAGAAGGATTATTGCATGGGGATTTAGGAACTTCCTTACAGTCGCGACAACCAATATTAGATGAAATAAAAATCAGATTTCCAAACACTGTGAATTTAACAATAGGTAGTATGTTAATAGCTGTAATTATAGGTGTCCCCTTAGGAATAATATCAGCAATAAAAAGAAATTCTATTTTAGATTATATGGCAACAACGACAGCACTCTTTGGAGTATCAATACCAAACTTTTGGCTAGGTATTATGTTGATATTGATATTTTCAGTTAAACTAGGGTGGTTTCCTACTGGAGGTATGACCCACTGGTTTTATACACCCACAGGAATCAAACAAATTATTCTTCCATCTATAGCACTTGGTGGTAGAATTGCAGCTATATTTATGAGACTTAGTAGATCTGCTATGCTTGAAGTAATGCAATCTGACTATATAAGGACAGCCAGAGCAAAAGGAGTTAAGGAAAGAGTTGTAATATGGGTTCATGCTTTTAAGAATGCCCTTACACCATTAATAACTGTTTTCGGTACTACATTTGGAGCCCTTTTAGGAGGAGCAATGATTTCAGAACAGGTCTTTGCAATTAATGGATTAGGTAGATATATGATAAATGCAATTTATGTTAGGGATTATCCAGCGGTACAAAGCTCTGTTTTAGTATTCGCAGTTGCCTTTATTTTGATAACTCTACTAGTAGATATAATATATGTCTTAATTGATCCAAGAATAAGTTATGAAAGTTAGGGATAATTATGAGTGAGAATATTAAAAAAGAAAGTTACTTTAAAAATTCAACAAAAAAATTATTAAGAAATAAATTGGCAACAATTGCTTTAATTATTCTTGTAATTGAGCTTGTTATAATAATAGGAGCGCCTTTTTTTACAAATTATGATCCGGCAAAACAAAGTTTACAAGAAAGACTTCTTCCTCCAAGTTTAAGCGAGCAACCATTAGAGGATTACCAGGGAGAACCAATAAGAGATGAAGAAGGCAATGTAAAATATTCAAAATTTCATTTGCTTGGCACAGATAATTTTGGAAGAGATATATGGACAAGGATTATATACGGTGGAAGAATATCATTGACAGTAGGCTTTGCAGCTATACTACTTGGTATGACAGTCGGAGTAATGGCTGGATTGTTTTCGGCATACTACCCTAAAGTTGATGCTGTGGTAATGAGAATTATGGATATAATGTTTTCTTTTCCAGGAATATTACTTGCAATGCTTATAGTGGCTATGTTAGGGACATCCTTAAGAAATGTAACATTAGCTATCTCTATATGGTCAATACCAACATTTGCAAGATTAGTTAGAGGGGAAGCATTAAGTGTCAAACAAAATGACTATATAAAAGCCATTAAGTCTGTTGGAGCTGGAGATTTAAGAATTATATTTATTCATATACTACCAAATTGTGTTGCACCCATAGTAGTATACTCAACAATGAGAATGGCAACAGCAATACTATCTATAGCTTCTCTTAGTTACTTGGGAATAGGAGCCCAACCTCCATTATCAGAATGGGGAACAATGGTAGCGGCTGGGAGAGACTATATGTTTGACGCACCACATATGATAGTAGTACCAGGGGTAGCAATAATTGTCACTATGCTATGTTTCAACATCTTAGGTGATGTATTGAGAGATATACTTGATCCTAATTTAAGTGATAATTTTTAAATAAAAACAAATAAAGAGAGAGAGAGGGAATTTAAAATGAAAAAGGTAAAAAAATTATTGGTTTTTTTATTAGCAGTAGTATTAGTATTCTCACTAACTGCATGTGGTGGAGGAACGACTGCACCAGTTGAAGAACCGGAAGAATCAGAAGAACCAGAAGTAGAAGAGACAGAAGGAGAAGAAGGTGAAGAAGAAGTAAGAACTGATTTGAATATGGTTGTTCAAGCTGAACCAGTTGGATTTAATCCACTTCAAACAAATGATAGTGCATCATCACGAATAAATGTTCAGATGTATGAAACTTTATTTGTAAGATCATTTGATGGACAAAGCTACGAACCACTTTTAGCTGAAAGTTATTCAAATCCTGATGATCAAACTTGGGTTATTAAACTTAAGGAAGGAATCAAATTCCACGACGGAACTCCTTTTAATGCTGAAGCAGTAAAATACAGCTTAGAAAGAATAATGGATCCTGAATATGGTTCAGCTAGAGCTTCTTTAATGGCATCAGTAGAATCAGTTAATGCATTATCTGAATATGAAGTTGAGATAAATACTAAGTTTCCAGACGGAGTTATGTTGGCAAAATTAGCTCATGCAAATGGAGCAATTGTATCGCCAACAGCAGAACAAGGACAAGATATAATGTCCGAACCAGTTGGAACAGGCCCATATAAATTCGTAGAATTTGTTTCAGGTTCTCATGTTAAACTTGAATCTAATGAAGAATACTGGGATGGAGCACCATTCATAAAAACTGTACAGGTTGACATAGTTCCTGAAATATCAACAGCTATATCAAAACTTGAAACAGGAGAATCAGATTGGTTTGAAGGTATAACTGCTGAACACTTATCTAGAGTAGAAAACATGTCTGGAGTAAAATTAATTTCTGAACTTTCAGGAAGAGTAACATATTTAGGAGTAAGAGCAAACAGTTCAAAAACAGGATCTACAGAAGTAGCTGAAGTAAGAGAAGCAATATCTTACGCACTAGATAAAGAAGGATTTGTAGCTACTCAAAATGGATTAGCAATAGCATCAGACTCTTTAATAGGACCAAAAGTATTTGGATACACAGAAAATTCTGAAGATTATGGTACAGGATTCGATATGGATATGGCTAAGCAAATAGTTGAAGAAAACAACTTAGCTGATAAACCTATTCATATATTAGCATCCAACACATCTTTCTATCCAGAAATAGCAGAATGGACTCAGGCATCACTTTTAGAAGCAGGGTTTGAAACTGTAGAAATAGAAATGATGGAGTGGGGAGCATTCTTATCAGAAACAAAAGATGAAAATAGAATGGATTTATTCCCACTAGGATGGTCAAATCTTACAGGTGATGGATCAGAATTAGTATATCCAAACTGGCATTCAGATAACATAGGTGGCGGAGATAGATCATACTATCAAAATCCTGATTTTGAAGCATTCGTAGAAGAATCACAAATGACATTAGACATGGCTGAAAGATTAGAAGCATTAGATATGGCAAATAAAACAATAATAGAAGACAATGGAGTATATCCAATAATGCATTCAAACAATGTTTATGCATATGCAGAAGATCTTCAAAATGTTGAGATGGATCCAGGTGGAAACTTCTATATTAAATTAGTAACAAGAAAGTAGTAGGTAAATATGGGAAAATTGCTTGAAGTAACAGACTTAAAAGTAGGTTTTAGAATAGATGGAAAAGAATATCTTGCTCTTAGAGGAATAGATTTCGATCTAAATAAGGGCGAAACTCTTTGTATCGTTGGAGAGTCTGGCTGCGGCAAAAGCGTAACTTCCCTTGCTATTATGGATTTACTTCCCGTCAACGGTAGAGTCGTTGACGGGAGTATTAAATTCAAAGATGAAGAGCTTACAAGCCTTAGCAAGAAAAAAAGAAGAGAATTCAGAGGCAAAAAAATTGGAATGATTTTCCAAGAACCAATGACTGCACTTAACCCTCTTCTGAAAATTGGTTTTCAATTAAAAGAGGCATTAAAGCTTCATCAAGGAATTACTGGACAAGAGGCTACTGAGAAAGCAGTTGAGTACTTAGACAAGGTTGGAATTCCAGAGCCTAAAGCTCGTCTTAAACAATACTCTTACCAATTAAGTGGAGGATTAAGACAGAGAGTTATGATAGCAATGGTATTATGCGCAGAGCCGGATATAATAATTGCCGACGAACCGACAACAGCTCTAGATGTAACAATCCAAGCGCAAGTATTAAAATTATTGGAAGAACTAAAAAATGAATTGGAAATTGGAATCATATTAATAACTCATGATATGGGAGTAGTAGCAGAAGTAGCAGATAGAGTTTGTGTTCTCTATGCTGGAAATAAGTGCGAAGAAGGTACAGTAGATGAAATATTCAATGACCCAAAACACCCTTACACCAAAGGTCTTCTAGCATCAGTTCCAGATATTGATTCAGAGACTTTTGAAAACAATCCAATACCGGGAGTTTTTCCAACTATACAAGAAGAAATAGATGGATGTAGATTTAATACAAGATGTCCTGTAGCTAAAGATGCTTGTTTTAATGGAAAAAGAAAAATACCTTTAGTAAAATGCAGCAGTAATCATCACTATATATGTCATTTAGGAGCTGAATACTATGAAACAAAACTATGAAATATTAATGGAAGTAAAAAATTTAAAAAAATTTTATACTTTAAAAAGCGGAAAATTATTTGATAGAAAACTCAGATATGCACGTGCAGTTAATGACATAACTTTTAATATTTATAAGGGAGAAGTACTTGGTGTAGTTGGTGAATCTGGTTGTGGTAAATCTACCTTAGGTAGAACCTTAATACAAATGGATTCACCTACAGATGGAGAAATAATCTACAAAAACCAAGATATTACAAAAATACCTGAAAAAGACTTCAAAAAATATAAAAAAGAAATGCAGATGATATTTCAAGATCCTTTTGCTTCTCTAAACCCTAGACATAGAGTAGGTACTGCCCTTGAAGAAGTATTTAAAATACATACTGATTTAAATCATGAGGAAAGAAAAGAAGAAGTTACTAGACTTCTTAAAGAAGTTGGTCTTAAAGCAGAGCATTACAACTCTTATCCTCATCAATTTAGCGGTGGACAAAGACAGAGAATTGGAATATCAAGAGCAATAGCTTTAAATCCTGAACTAATAATATGTGATGAAGCTATTTCAGCACTAGATGTGTCGATTCAAGCACAAGTTTTAAATATTCTTAATGTGATTCAAGATAAATATGATCTAACATATTTATTTATAACTCACGATTTAGCAGTAGCAAAACACTTTTGTGATAGGATTATGGTAATGTACTTAGGACATATTATGGAAATGTGTAGTACAGAAGAACTCTTTCAAAATACTATGCATCCATATACAATATCTTTATTGATGTCGGCACCTAGACCAAATGTAAAAAAAGAAAGAGAACAGATTATTTTAGAAGGAGAAGTACCAAGCTTGGTTAACCCGCCAAAAGGATGTCCTTTTAACACTAGATGCCCTAAAGCTAAAGATATTTGTTTTGAAAAAGTCCCTGAATACAGAGAAATATCTAAAGGACACTACATTTCATGTCACTATCCTGTAGAAGATGGAAAACTAAAGTAATAGTGAAACTAATATAAGGAGAAGATTTAATGGATTTTAATACCCTATATCAACCATACACTTCAAATAGATATACACAAGTAGCAGCCAAAGGTATGGTAGCGACATCCCAACCATTAGCAGCAAATGCAGGTTTAGATATTCTAAAAAAAGGTGGTAATGCAGTAGACGCAGCCATAGCTACGGCAGCTTGTTTGACTGTAGTAGAACCTACTTCCAATGGAATAGGTGGAGATAGTTTCGCTTTAGTATGGATAAAAAAAGACAAGCATCTTTACGGAGTTAACGGAAGTGGAAAAGCACCTAAAGACATTTCAGCAGAAAAAGTAAAAGCCAAAGGCAATGAAAAAATGCCTAAATTTGGATGGACACCTATTATGGTGCCTGGAGCTCCAGCAACTTGGGCAGCACTTTCTGAAAAATTTGGAAATCTTAGCTTAGAAGAAACCCTAGCACCAGCTGTAGACTATGCATTAAATGGTTATCCAATATCACCGATACTTGGATACTTTTGGAAAAGAGGTTTTAATAAATACTTAAAAGAATTTAAAGGTGACCAATATAAAGAATGGTTTAATACCTTCGCACCAGATGGTAGACCTCCAGAAGTAGGAGAAATAATAAAATTGAAAAATCACGGCGAAACTTTAAAAGAAATCGGTAGAACTAATGCTGAAAGTTTCTATAGAGGAAAACTCGCTGAAAAAATAGATGAATCATCAAGAAAACACGGTGGATACCTTAGAAAAGAGGACTTAGAATCTTATGAAGTTCAATGGGTAGACCCAATAAAAGTTGACTATAAAGGCTATGATATATGTGAAATCCCACCAAACGGACAGGGAATAGTAGCACTTATGGCTCTTAATATACTAAAAGGATATGAATATAAGGAAAAAGACTCAGTAGACACATACCATAAGCAATTTGAAGCTATAAAACTAGCATTTGCCGATGGTAAAAAGTATATCACTGATTCAAAATATATGAATGTAAAATCGGAAGACATGCTTGATGAAAAATATGGAGAAGAAAGAAGAAGCTTAATAGAAGACACTGCTGGAAATCCAGACCCAGGCACTCCTCCTTCAAGTGGAACGGTATATCTATGTACTGCTGACAGTGAAGGCAACATGGTATCCTTTATACAGAGCAACTACATGGGCTTTGGCTCAGGAATAGTAGTAGAAGATACTGGTATAGCTCTACAAAACAGAGGAGCAGATTTTTCTTTAAAAGAGGAAGATCACAACTACTTAGAACCAGGCAAAAAATCTTATCATACTATCATTCCAGGATTTATAATGAAAGACGGAGATGCTGTAGGACCTTTCGGTGTAATGGGTGGATACATGCAGCCACAAGGTCACCTACAAGTAGCAATGAATCTAATAGATTTTGACCTAAACCCTCAAATGGCACTAGATGCACCAAGATGGCAGTGGATGTCGGAGAAAAAATTCACTGTAGAACCTAACTTCCCAAAATATTTACTTAGAGGACTAGAAGAAAAAGGCCACGAAATTATTACAAAAAATAACTCTGATATTTTCGGTAGAGGTCAAATAATCATTAAAAAAGGTGATGCATATTTTGGAGGTACAGAATCAAGAACTGATGGATCAATAGCTATGTACTAAAAGTATGGTATATGAAGAATTAATATAATATTTCTAAAGGATAGTCTAATATTCTAAAAACATATGGATTGAAAAAATAAAAAAACATCCAATTATACATTATATTTCACAATATAGTCTAATTTGGATGTTTTTTAGCAATTATTTTTTCAATTAATTACTAAAAAGAAGGTGGTGTCATAGCCCAAACGGAAACACAATCACCTTCGTGTTTATTTAGATATCTATGAGGCATTTCACTACTAAAATAAATACTATCGCCTTCATTCATTATATATTCATCATCGTTAATCTTTACCGTAAGAGTTCCTTTTAGTACTAAACCACATTCCTCGCCTTCATGTTTTAACATATCAACATTAGACTCGTCGCCGGATTTAATAGTTATCATTAAAAACTCAATTTTATTGTTTAAATTTGGGGTAAGAAGCTCATATATTCCTTTGCTTTTATTTATTGTAAGCTTTTTTCGTTCGTCTTTCCTAACAATTATATCATTTTCTTTTAACCCTTCATCAAAAAAATAACCTATATTTTTATCTAGAGTCTGTGCTAATTTCCAAAGATTTACAACTGAAGGTACTACAAGTTCTCTTTCAATCTGACTTATAAGTCCTGTACTAACTCCAGACATTTCTGAAAGTTCAGCAATACTCATGTTTTTTGATTTCCTTAATACTCTAACTCGATTTCCTATATTTACATCCATATCAACACCTCTATTTCATAATAACATAATTAAATTATAAAGTGAATGAATTTATTCATCAATATAATGATGGAAATATAAAAATATTAAATATATTGACATAAATATTTAATATGTTATAATTATATTAAAATAATTCAATATATTGAATAAGGAGGATTTTATGAATTCATTAATAAGCCCTGAAAACACATGGGTGTTATGGTCAATTATTACTTTTTGGGCAGCTTTTAGCATTTATTTAGAACAAAAATATGATTGGGCGGCTAGAGTATCTGGAGCTATTATTGCTTTGGTAGGAGCACTTATACTTTCAAATTTAAAAATTATACCTACTGCTTCTCCAGTATATGACCAAGTATGGGGATATGTCGTTCCATTAGCAATACCTTTACTGCTTCTTAAATGTAATATAAAGAAAATATGGAGAGAAAGTGGAAGAATTTTGATAATATTCCTAATCAGTTCTGTAGGAACAATGATTGGAGCTGTAGTAGGATATAATTTATTAAAAAATTTAGTACCTGAACTTACAAAAGTGGCAGCAATGATGTCTGGCTCTTATATAGGTGGAGGAGTAAACTTTGTAGCTATGGCTGACTCATTTAGCGTACCTGGTGAATTAGTATCAGCAGCAGTAGTAGCAGATAATTTACTTATGGCGCTTTACTTTTTCGTATTGATCATAATTCCATCTACAGCATTATTTAGAAAGTTATACCCACATCCTCATGTAGATATGGTTGAAAGCACAGCTATAGAAGAAGGAGAGACAGTTGCTTCTTCTTATTGGAAAGGTAAAGAAATATCTTTGAAAGATATGGCCTTTGCTATTGCAACTGCATTTTTCATAGTAGCAGTATCATCAGAAATTGCAAAATTTTTAGGTGGTTTAATACCAACTACAAACACTGTATTACAAATGGCAAACGGAATTTTAGGTAATAAATATCTTATAATTACTACAATATCGATGATACTTGCTACAGTAAAATCAGATTTCTTTGGAGAAATAGCAGGATCTCAAGAAATAGGTACATTCTTAATATATCTATTCTTTGTTGTAATAGGAGTTCCAGCATCAATTGGATTGATTATTCAAAAGTCTCCATTATTATTGGTGTTTTGTGCTATTATGGTTATAATAAATATGGCTGTTACATTTACATTTGGTAAAATACTTAAATACGATTTAGAAGAAATAATATTAGCTTCAAATGCGAACATAGGTGGACCAACTACAGCTGCTGCAATGGCAATTTCTAAAGGCTGGACAAAGCTCATAGCTCCAATAATGCTTGTTGGAACACTAGGATACATAATAGGAAATTATTTCGGCATATTTATGGGAAATATTCTTAGGTAGAAAGGATTATATACAATGATTATTGACATACATTCAGATACTTGGAGTGACGTATTAATAAAACAAGAAAATGGTGAAAATGATATTTTAAATAAATATCATTACGAAAAATTGCTTAAAGGAGGCGTCAATGGATCAATATTTGTAATATGGCCTGATCCACCTTATGACAGTGAGCCTTTGAAAAGAACAAAAAAACTAATAAAAGCTATAGACAAAGAGATGAAACATGCTAGAAATCACTTTGAAATTGTTCACAACAATAAAGAATTTAATGATGCCGTTAAAAAAAATAAAATTGCAGTTTATATAGGACTAGAAGGATTAAGTTCTATAGGAAAAGATATATATATGATTGAGGAATTTTATCGAATAGGAGCTAGACACGCTTCTTTGACATGGAATGAAGAAAATGAACTTGCTACTGGAGCATCTGGTACAAAGTCAAGAGGGTTAACGAAGTTAGGGGAGAAAGCCTACAAAAAAATAAGGGATTTAAATATGATTTTCGATGTATCTCATTTAAATGAAGAATCCTTTTGGGACATAATAAGAATCGCAGATAAGCCATTTATAGCAAGCCACTCGAATTGTAAAGCAATATGTGATGTAAAGAGAAACTTATCAAACGAACAGTTAAAAGAAATTAATAGATTTGGAGGTTTGGTAGGAATAAATGCTTTTAATCAATTTGTACATAAGGATAGAGAAAAGCAAACAGTAGAGATGTTAGCAGAACACTTATATCATATGGTTGACATTATGAGTATAGATAATGTTGTATTAGGATTTGATTTCTGTGATTATATAAATTCTCAATCTCTAGATACTTTTAGTTCTCAAGAAAATTCTTTTACTAAAGGAATAGAAGATTCGTCAAAAATACCAAATATAGTTGAATCTTTAAAAAAATTAGGATTTAATAAAAAAGATATAGATAAAATAACTTATCAAAACTTTATGAAATTTACTGAAAAAATATTAGTATAAAATAAAAGTCCATCCGTTAGCGGGTGGACTTTTTTATAACTGCGAAATACCTTAACAAAAGTAACTTTTGTAAAATCAAACTTAACTTTAAATACGACAAAAGATATTATTATAGTAATAGTAAAAATTCATATATTTTCACATATGTACTTTTATAAGATATAATCTGGGTATATTAATAATACACAAATATAAAGTTTTTTTGAGGAGCGTGAACTAAATGTTTAATTACGAAACACCGAATTTCGAGATAATAAAAGAAGACAAAACATTTGAGATTAGACTATACGAAAATTTTTATAACGAAATAATGATAAGAGTGGAAGAGAAATAAATCTAGATAAATATTAGAAATTAAAACTAACTCCCGAAAAGGAGTTTTTTTTATTTAGTAAATTCAA
>Ga0209942_1001979_pt1 | contig 10690 bp, 10 predicted proteins | sample SalPonR1_A_D2_MG_FD_185695 | JGI IMG/M metagenome (GOLD analysis project Ga0209942, IMG submission 185695) | Salt pond soil microbial communities from South San Francisco under conditions of wetland restoration - Salt Pond MetaG R1_A_D2_MG... ... | reverse complement strand
CCAACACGTCCCATGCCCCAAATAATAGGGGCGCGGAAAGCCGCGCCGATGAGAGCGGTCTATAAAAGGAGTCGGGCAGGGGATCAAGGGCTTTTAGAACGACAAATTCAGTCTATTATACCCCGGGAACGGAGAGACCATGCCGAAAGCCGCCTATCACCTTACACATCCGCAGCGCCGGACAACATCGGTGGTTTTTTCCTCGCCTCACAGCGGGTGCGATTACCCGTGGTCTTTTTTGCGCCGAACAACATTGAACAACCATACTGTGCGCAGTTCAGAGGATGCCTTCGTTGACCGACTGTTCGAAGATGCGCCGCGTCACGGGGCACCGTTTATCAAGGCCGGGGCGCCGCGCGCATTTGTCGATTTGAACCGTGCCGAAGACGAGTTGGACCCGGCATTGATCGAAGGGGCGCGCAAATCGGGGCACAATCCGCGTGTTGCCTCGGGGCTTGGGGTGATCCCGCGTGTGGTGGCAAATGGGCAGGCGATATACTCGGGCAAGATTACAATGTCCGAGGCGACACGCAGGATCGAAACCTACTGGCGCCCCTACCACGAAGCGTTGAACGCACAACTGGATCAGGCGCATCTTATGTTCGGTCAGGCGATTTTGGTGGATTGCCACTCGATGCCGCACGAGGCGATGGATTCTGTGGTTCGTATGGGCGTGCGGCGGCCTGATATCGTGTTGGGAGACCGCTTTGGCGCCACCGCCGCCCCTGATGTCGTCGACCGGATTGAAGAGGCTTTTACCAAAGCCGGACTTGTCGTGACCCGCAACACGCCCTTTGCCGGTGCTTATGTCACACAGCGTTACGGCCGTCCGTCGCGCAACCGGCATGCCGTGCAGATCGAAATCGACCGGGCGCTTTACATGAATGAACGGTTGATCCGCCCCAACGGCCATTTCGAAGCGTTTCGGACCGTGCTGAATGGTGTGATCGAAGACATCGCCGCGATTGGCCGCCCAACCGAACAAGCCCTTGCCGCCGAGTAGACCTATCGCAGCGAACGGCCTTTGAGGATGGCATTTGCGCCAAACCGCGCGCGAATGCGGTCGGTTGCGCGCTCAGCCTCGCCACGGCGGGCGGCGTTTTGATCCAACAGATCGCCCGACCGATCCGCCCCGTCTTGTGACACCAGTTCGGACAGCCCGACACCGATCAGGCGATACGACACCTGCCCGTCGACCTGATCCAGCAGCGCCCGTGCGGTGCGATAGATTGTATTGGCCATCTGCGTGGCATCGCGCAGGGCGGTGCGGCGGGTCAATTGGCTGTGATCGCGACGCTTCAGTTTCAACGTCACCACCCGGCCTGCAATCCCCTTGGCTTTGGCGCGGTCAGACACTTTTTCGGCCAAGCGCCACAGATGCCCATCCAGAATGTCGGGATCGGCGATATCTTCTGGAAACGTGGTTTCATTTGATACGGATTTGACCGGGGCGTTGGCCGACACGCGGCGCGCATCCTGCCCACGGGCCAGATGCCATAACCGATTTCCCATCGACCCGAAACGCGCGATCAGGTCTTGTTGTTCCCATCTTAGCAGGTCTGAAATGGTGCGTATGCCCGCCGCGTCCAAGGCGCTGCGCGTGGCCCCTCCGACGCCCCAGATCAGGCTGACGGGCTTGTCATGTAGGAACGCGGCGGTTTCATTTTGTCCGATCACGGAAAACCCGTGTGGTTTATCCAAATCTGACGCGATCTTGGCCAGAAATTTGTTATGCGACAGCCCGACCGAGCCGGTCAGCCCCAATTCATCGCGCATGCGTTTGATCAGCTTTGCCAGCATCACCGCAGGCGGCGCGCCATGCAAGCGGGTGGTGCCGGTCAGGTCCATGAACGCCTCGTCCAGCGAAAGCGGTTCAACTGACGGCGTAAGGTCATGCATCATGGCGCGGATCTGCCGCGAGACTTGCGCATAGACCTCCATTCTTGGTTTCACAACCACCGCGTCGGGGCACAGCGCAAGCGCCTTGAACATCGGCATGGCCGACCGCACACCGCGAATGCGCGCGATGTAACACGCGGTTGAGACAACACCGCGCCGCCCGCCGCCAATGATCAGCGGTTTGTCGGACAGCGCTGGATTGTCGCGTTTTTCAACGCTGGCATAAAACGCATCGCAATCCATATGCGCGATAGAGAGGTGATACAGCTCGTCATGGGCGATCACACACGGGCTGCGGCACGCGGGGCATCGCGGGCCGACGTCGAACTGTGTCAGGCAATCACGGCAAAGGGCGGGCATCGCAAATCTGCTTGTTACGCAAGGTGCTGGCGTTTGTAACGTGGCTGACGGAAGACTACACTAACCAAAGCGGGAAATCTTTACCCAAAGCACACATGGGGGCGGCATGCGCAATTCCGACCGGTTCGACGGCACAAAGCTGTTCCTTTTTCTGGGCGGCGACCTTGTGACGATCCGGCGCGATCAACGCCCGGATATCCCATGGCCCGGAATGTTGGATGTGCCCGGTGGCGGGCAAGAGCATGGCGAAACACCCGTTCAGTGCGTCCTGCGCGAAACTGAAGAAGAAATAGGGCTTTCATTAAGTCCTGCCGATTTGGTTTGGAAACGGTTCTACACCGAACCGATCCGGGCATGGTTTTTTGCCGCCCATTTGCCAAAGCAGCGCGCGCAAAAGGTTGTGCTGGGCAATGAGGGCACGGAATGGCTGCTGATGGCGCCGGAAGTTTATATCGGCCACCCCGAGGCCGTGCCGCATTTTCGGGCTCGTCTGGCGTTTTACCTGAACGACTGAAACGCCGGTTATTCCAAAGTGGCGATCACAGCGCGCAGGGTGGCAATGCCTTCGCCTTTTTCGCTGGAGGTCACAATCAGTTCCGGAAATGCGGCGGGATGTTTGGCCAGTTTTCCGCGCACCTGATCCAGAACCTTGTCGCGCTCGCCCGCCTTCAGCTTGTCGGCCTTGGTCAGCACGCATTGAAACGTCACGGCAGAGCTGTCCAGCAAGCTCATGATCTCTTCGTCCACGTCTTTGATCCCGTGACGTGCATCTATCAACACAAAGGCGCGGCGCAGGTTTGGACGGCCGGACAAATACTGCTTGAGCAGTCTTTGCCACGCTTCGACCTTGGCCAGCGGCGCGTTGGCGTAGCCATAGCCGGGCAGGTCCACCAGATAGTGACTTTCGCCCAAGGTGAAAAAGTTGATCTCTTGCGTGCGGCCGGGCGTGTTTGAGGCCCGTGCGATGGCTTTGCGGCCCGTGATGGCGTTGATCAGGCTGGATTTGCCAACGTTCGAACGCCCGGCGAAACAGACCTCAAGCCGGTCGGCCGCAGGCAGGCCCGACATGGCAACGACGCCTTTCAGAAATTCGACCGGGCCAGCGAACATTTTGCGCCCCAGTTCCGAGGTATGCTCGTCCGGGGGATCGGACACAGGGAATGGCATGGTCATGTCAGTACCTCGATCGTGTCACCAACAGAAAGGTTGCCGGATTGTGTGACCTCGGCGTAAATTCCGAAATTTTGATGGTCGAAAAGACGGTTCAAGGTGGCCAGCGTGTCGGCATCCCGAAGCCCAGTATCAGGGTTTGCCGTGGTGGCTGTGCAACGCACGATCGGGTCGCGCACCTGCAATTCAGCACCGCCGATGCGAATGGTCTTGCCGACCCAATCACATTCTGCCCATGCAGGCAGCCCGCTCATGTGAATGTTGCCACGCCAGCGCAGCGGCGAGATATCTTGCCCCATGGCAGCCGTCATCGCATCGTTGGAGGCCAGATTCAGTAGGCTGATCGACGGATAATCGGTGTCTGTCATCCCCCGCCCTTCGACCCGCACAAGGCGTACGGATTGCGCGCGGTTGCTGGGCATCAACGGGCGGACCCAGTCCAGAAAGGCCTGTGCCTCTTGGTCGGGATCAAACGACAGCTCGGGGCGGTCGGGGTGGCGCAAGGTGACAGTGCCCGCCATGGGATCACATTGGGCGCTGATCGCCATCAAGCCGGGCACCTTGGCCCCGCGCGAAAACGCGACGCAGGGCGACCATGCGCTATTGTCGGCCTCGGACAACTCATGTGCCACCGCCCAACGCCTGTCCCATGGCATGGTCTGACCAGCGGTCAGCGCGACCTGTGCCAAACTTTCGCGCCCATGCCCCTTGATCGGATGGCGCCACAGTGCGGCGATCCGCGCGGTCATTTCTCGTCCGGTTTCGGCTTGCGCTTGAAGCTGGATTTGATGTTGCCCAGCAAGTCGGGCTTATACCCTTGGCTACGCATGATCATATACTGCTGCGAAAAGGTGATCGTGTTGTTCGCAATCCAGTAGATGACCAGACCACTGGCAAAACTGCCCAGCATGAACATGAAGACCCATGGCATCCATGCGAAAATCATTTGCTGTGTCGGATCCGTGGGTGACGGGTTGAGCTTTTGCTGAAGCCACATCGAGATCCCCAACAAGAGCGGCAGAATACCGATGAAGATCAACGCAAGGATTGACCCGGGCTCGGGCGCATCCCAAGGGAACACGCCCCACAGGTTATAAATCGAGGACGGATCAGGCGCGGAAAGGTCTTTGATCCAGCCAATCCATGGGGCGTGGCGCAGCTCAAGCGTGACAAAGATCACCTTGTATAGTGAAAAGAAGATCGGGATTTGCAGAAGGATCGGCAAACAGCCCGAGGCCGGGTTGACCTTTTCCTTCTTGTAAAGCTCCATCATCTGCTTTTGCAGAGCCTGACGATCATCGCCTGCGGTCTCTTTGATTTTCTCCATCTGCGGCTGAAGTTCTTTCATCTTCGCCATCGAGACGTAGGATTTATAGGCCAACGGCAGCAACAGCGCTTTGATCAAGAGGGTCAGACCGATGATGGCCCACCCCATCGAACCAGCAAGCCCCATACCGGCCAAGGTGACGTTCAGCCAGTGCAGCACCGCAAAGATCGGCTTGGTCAGGAAAAAGAACCAGCCCCAATCGATCGAGTCGAGAAAACGGTCGATCCCGGCTTCGTTTTGATAAGTGCGGATCGTATCCCATTCTTTTGCACCAGCAAAAAGGCGTGTTGATACACTGACGCTTTCGCCCGGCTCCAGCGTTTCGGTGCGCTGTTTCGAGGTCGTCTGATAGATATTGCGCCGGGTATCCTGGAACGTGGTGAACTGCGCGCCCTGTGTGTCGGGAATCAGAGTGGTCATCCAGTAGTGATCGGTGAAACCGATCCATCCGTTTTCCTCGACCGCGATTTCCGAATGGTTGGTTGCGGGCTCGAAATCGTCGTAATCGGATTCTGTCAGCTCGCCATCGACCATGCTGATCGCGCCCTCATGAAGAATAAAGAAATTCTTCATATCCGCAGGTTCGCCATGGCGGGCCAAGATGCCGTATGGCGCCAGAGAAATGGTTGAAGACCCTGTGTTTTCGACTGATTGTGTAACGCTGAACATATAATCTTGATCAACGCTGACGTCTCGGCGGAAGGTCAGGCCGGCGCCATTTTCCCAAATTAGGGTCAGGGGCGTGTCGGGTGTCAGCCTATCTCCGCTTTCGACTTGCCACAGCGTGTTTGCGCCGGGCACCGTTTCTGCGTTCAGGCCTTGGCCGGGCGCCCAGCCGAACAGGGCGTAATAGGCATGATTGCTGCCTATGGGCGACAGCAGCGTGACAGTGTCAGCGCCGGGTTCAAGCGTTTCGCGATACTTGCGCAGGGCAAGTTGATCAATTCGCCCGCCAAGTAGCGAAATGGCGCCTTTCAGACTGGGTGTTTCAATCTCAATCTGCGGCGTTTCTTGCGTGGGTGTGGTGCCTGCTAAGGCTTCGCCTGCGGCCACGTCCTGCGTGGGTGTGGCGGTTTGCGGCGCACTGGCCGGCGCATCTGCGTTGGCCTCGGTCTGAGCCGCGGTTGTCTCTGTGTCATCCTGAACCGGCTCGGGGGGAGGGAACATTACGAACCACACCAAGATTACGACAAAGCTAAGCGCCGTCGCCAGAATTAGATTCTTGTTCTGATCATCCATTGCAGATGGCCACCCGTCTGTGTTTTCAATCACCGCGGTTCAACAGAGTGCGAGACCAAAGGTCAAGGGGATTCCGGGAAATGCCCTGATAGGTCGCCATTCAAACCCGTGCTATCCAGTGCCGTGTGCGATACCCGGAATTTGCGCCAATCGGCTGTTGTGCCGCTTGATCCAGAGCGGAATTTGATCGCACGGCATTGGGCGACCGATGCCAAAACCTTGGACAAACCCGCAGCCAAGTTGCGCCAGAATTGCGTGCTCTCCGGCGGTTTCCACGCCTTCGGCAAGGGTTTCCAGCGACAGCCTTTCCGACATCGAAAGGATGGCTGACACCATACGCTGTTGATCGCGGCTTGTGTCGATCCCAGTGACGAAAGACTGATCAATCTTGAGCCGCCCAACCGCAAGACCGCGCAATGAGGATAATGAGGCATGCCCGGCGCCGAAATCGTCAAGGTCAATAAGGCAGCCAAGTTTGGCCAAGGTATTGATATTGTGCACCACCGTGTCATCGGCCGATTGTGCAACCACGTTTTCCAACACTTCAATCGCCAGCCTTACAGGGGCCACACCATGACGATCAAGCTCCCATGCGATGTGATCCGCGATGGTCGGGTGCCGCAATTCCGCAGGCGTCAGGTTCAGGCCGATGCGTGGCACTAACAGGCCGTCTTTGTCCCATTGGGTCAGCGCCTCAAGGCTTTGCCGCAACATTTCGTGTCCAAGAGTTTCCAGCCGCCCTGTTTGTTCCATCAGCGGCAAGAATTCCGATGGCCCAAGTATGCCCCGCTCGGGGTGGTTCCAGCGCGCTAACGCCTCGGCGCCGCTGAGCGCGCCAGTGTCAGTAGATATCTGCGGCTGAAACCAGGGCAGGAACTCCCCACGATCCAAAGCGCGCGTCAAATCATCGCCCGCAACAGAGGGGCAGGCGCTGAGACGTTTCATGTCAGGGGCATAACTGCGGCAGGAGGATGGGCCATGTCTGCGCGCTTCATCCAATGCCAGATCGGCTGCATTGATCAAGGCGCGCCCGGTCGAATGCAAGGGTTGCGAATCAAGGCAATGACCGACGCAGGCCGTCAGACATGCGGTTGCCGACCCTAGTGAAATCGGCTCTTCCATAGTCGTGCGCAGCCGGTCGCAAAGTCGCATGGTGGCCCCTTGGGTCAGACGTTTGGACGGCCGCAGGACAATACAGAACTTCCCGGCGTCCATTTCAAAAATCTGGTCGCCATGGCGCAGAATGCTTTTCAGACGTGACACTGTGTGGCGGGCAATGTCATCCGGTGCGTGTTGACCAAACTGATCGGACAAAGCGTTGAAATCGTCGATTTGCAGCATGATGCAAGCCGTTTTGGCCGAGCGCCGCCGGGCTTTTCGAATCGCTGAATCGAGCGCGGCAAGAACAGGCTCGTGGTTGCGATATGCAGCGTTCAGCCGCTCTGTGTGCCGTGCAATGAAGTTCACCAACAGAAAGCCGGCGGGTAGGCCAAAAACGAGCCCCAAAAGCACCGTCTGCGCCCCGACCGTGACACTGGCGAGTGCCAATCCAGCCAGCAATAAAAGCGTGATCAGCCTCTCGCGTGCGATTGATTGCTGCAAGGGCCAGATGAGGCGCCATTTACGTTTATCCAGTGGCATGTTCCGTGCTCCGACCGATGTGTCGTGAGCGTAATGCCGCGCGGGTCAACAGTGACTTAACGCAGCTTGGGCAGAGCCTCGGGATTTCCGTCAATTTTTAAAGATCCCCGTTCAAGCCCGTGAAAATCAAAAAGTTTCGGATCCAGCAAATGCGACGGGCGGGCGTTCATCAACGCTCGGAACATGACCTGCCTGCGACCCGGAGAGTTGGCCTCCCAACCATCCAGAATCTGTTTGACCTGTTGGCGTTGCAACCCGTCTTGCGACCCGCACAGATCACAGGGAATGATCGGGTAGTTCATTGACTTCGCGAACTTTTCACAGTCAGTCTCGGCCACGAACGCCAGCGGACGGCAGACGTGAAGGTCACCCTCTTCGTTTAATAGTTTAGGCGGCATGGTGGCCAGCCGTCCGCCGTGAAAAAGGTTCATGAAAAAGGTTTCAAGAATATCGTCACGGTGATGGCCCAGAACCACCGCAGAACACCCTTCTTCGCGTGCAACGCGGTACAGGTTGCCACGCCGCAGGCGCGAACACAGCGCGCAATAGGTGCGCCCCTGCGGCACCTTATCGACAACGACGGAGTAGGTATCCTGATATTCAATCCGGTGCGGAACGCCCATTTTCTCAAGGAAGTCCGGCAGAACCGTCGCCGGAAATCCCGGTTGCCCCTGATCCAGATTGCAGGCCAGAATCTCAACAGGCAAAAGCCCGCGCCATTTCAGCTCATGCAGAACGGCCAGCAGGGTGTAGCTGTCCTTGCCACCTGACAGGCAAACCAGCCATTTAGGCGGCGTATCGTTTTTTTCGACCATGCCGAAATGATCAATCGCCTCGCGCGTTTGGCGCACGATGCGTTTGCGCAGCTTCTTGAACTCGGTGGTCGAGGGGGCACCGGCAAAGAGCGGATGGATATCTTGGGCGTCGTCCAACATAGGGCGGCTTTAGTCGGTTTGCCCAAATCGGACAAGAGGCCACGTTTTGCACGTTTTGTAAGAAAACCGGGTGGTCTAGAGGAATGTGTATCCATCATGAGTGCAATTGCGAGAGATCACCATGAAGAAAGGCTAGCGACAAGGCCTGGTTGAGTGACTATGATCCAGACATGTCCGGTGATTTGAAGTTCCCACCATCAGAGCGTGGCCTGTGTGTGACAGAATGGAGCAGAATTCTGGAATCTGGCGAGCAATTGATGTGGACAGGCCGCCCGGATTACGGGCGCAGGTTTTTCCAGATCGTGGGGCATGAGCGTTATTGGCATCTAGGGCATGCATTGGCAATTGTCGCGTTGTGGTCTGTTTTGCCGTTTCTGAAAGACGAAAAGGCGCAGGATGCGGTGTGGTTCTTTGGAATGGTCACCATGATACTGCTGCTGTTGTCGGTCGCAATCGCACGTTTCCGCGCGGATATTCTGGGCAGTCTTTTTTATGCTGTAACCGACAGGCGCGCGGTGGTGCTTCGGAAGGGGCGCAACGTGTTTTTAAGGATGCGCAGCTATGTTGCGTCATGTCCACATCGGGAGACCTATCCCTATGCGATCATAAAAGGACGTCCCTATGATACGGTGCGCGTCGGGTCCATGCTGTCAGTGGATGTTGTGCAGCCTTTCGGGCTTGGTTTGTTCCATGATGGGTGGGATCCGCTGAGACTGCGGGGCATTGTGCCGATCAGTTTTGAAAATATCCAAGACGCGCCAAGGGTGCATGACGCGATCCTGACGCTGGCAAAAGCTGCGTCGATGAGGCGGCGCGCATAGCGACTGCGTCGGACGGAGCTATTCCGCGTCCTTGTTCTCAATCAACGCGGCAATAATCGCCTTGGCGCTATCGGAGTTCCAATGCGCATCGCCGCGCATGCGGGCGATTTCCTGACCTTCGGGGTTGAGGATCACGGTGATCGGCAGGCCGAACACTCCCATTTCACGGGCGATCTGGCTTTTGGGGTCGCGATGCAGCGGCAGGTTGTCGACGCCAATCTCGTCAAAGAATGTTTTCATCGCGGGCGGCGGATTGCGGCCTGTGGCAAGGGTGACAACTTCGAACGTGTCGCCGCCAAGCTCGGTCTGAAGCTCGGACAGCATGGGCATTTCCTTGCGGCAGGGCGCGCACCATGTGGCCCAGAAATTCAGCACGACATATTTGCCCTGGTAATCGGCCAGCGTGCCGGTGGAGCCGTCGACCTGTTCAAAGGCGGTGGTAGACACCGCCTGTGGCGTGTCGTGGAAGTTCAGTTTTCTCATGTCGCCTTCGCGCAGCGCCTCAAGCGCGGCAGTATCGGCCAAGGCGGCGTTTGCACCAAATGCAAGCGCCATATAAAGGAGACCATAGCGAATGAATTTCATTTTCCCTCCGAAGGGCTGAGACAAACATGACTGACACGACCTCGAACCAAATGTGGGGCGGCCGCTTTGCCGCCGGGCCGGACGCGATCATGGAGGCAATTAATGCCTCGATCGGGTTCGACAAGCGGATGGCGGCACAGGATATCGCCGGGTCGCGCGCCCATGCCGCTATGTTGGCGGCCACAGGCATCGTAAGTGATAGTGATGCCAAGGCGATGAGGGAAGGGCTGCTCACGGTCTTGTCAGAGATCGAGGGTGGAACTTTTGAATTTTCCACCGCGCTGGAAGACATCCACATGAACGTGGAGGCACGTCTGAAAGAGATAATCGGCGATGCGGCGGGCCGTTTGCACACAGGCCGCAGCCGCAACGACCAGGTGGCGACCGATTTCAAGCTTTGGGTGCGTGATCAGCTGGATGCCACTGAAACAGGGCTGCTGGCCTTGATCGACGCACTTTTGACGCAGGCCGAGGCTGGGGCCGATTGGGTGATGCCCGGCTTTACCCATCTGCAAACCGCGCAGCCCGTCACATGGGGGCATCACATGATGGCTTATGTGGAAATGTTTGGCCGCGACCTAAGCCGGGTGCGCGATGCGCGCGCGCGGATGAATGAATGCCCCTTGGGGGCGGCGGCGCTGGCGGGCACGTCCTTTCCGATTGACCGTGAGATGACGGCGAAGGCGCTGGGCTTTGACCGGCCTACGGCCAAT
>Ga0209942_1001977_pt1 | contig 10694 bp, 9 predicted proteins | sample SalPonR1_A_D2_MG_FD_185695 | JGI IMG/M metagenome (GOLD analysis project Ga0209942, IMG submission 185695) | Salt pond soil microbial communities from South San Francisco under conditions of wetland restoration - Salt Pond MetaG R1_A_D2_MG... ... | reverse complement strand
CACCGGTAATAAGTTCGTTAAAACGCATCTCGATAGGTTGTGTAAATTCATAGTCAATACCCGGAATCACCATTAACGCTTCTTTAAACTTGTTGGCCAGCTCTTCTTTTGTTTGGGCCGATTGCCAGGTTTTTTTGGGGTGTAACGTGATAATCATGTCAATCTCTTCCATCGACATGGGATCGGTGGGTACTTCGGCAGCACCTATACGGCAAACAATCTGATCAACCTCGGGAAAATTTTCGATCAGAATATTTTCCATCTCGGTAGTAAGCTCAATGGTTTTACTCAGCGAGGTTCCTGTCTTTAATACCGGTTGAATCACAAAGTCACCCTCGTCGAGGGTGGGAACAAACTCACCACCCATACGTGAGAATATTATGCCGGTAAAAATGAGCGAAGCGATAGCCAGTCCAATGATGAGCAGTTTGTTGTTATATGCAAATTTTATCACCGGATCATACGATCGATGGGCAATATTCATAATCCATCGGGAAATGCTTTTTTTCTTCTCTTTCTCGGGTTTTAAAAACATGGATGCGGCCACGGGTACCCAGGTGAGGCCTAGAATCATGGCTCCTATAATAGCAAAGCTGAAGGTAAGCGCCATAGGCCTGAACATTTTTCCTTCAACGCCAGTAAGGGTAAGTACGGGAATAAGAACAACTAAAATAATAATTTGGCCAAAAATGGCAGAGTTAATCATCTTGGAAGCTCCCTCGAAAGAGATTTTGTTGAGCAACAACGTTTTTTGTTTTCCTGAAGACAACTCAAACTCAGCTTTCTGTTTGGTAACCTGTAATGCAATGAACTCAACGATGATTACCGCACCATCGATGATAATACCAAAGTCAAGCGCACCCAGGCTCATCAGGTTGGCATCAATACCAAGGAGGTACATCATGGAGATGGTAAATAATAGTGAAAGCGGAATTATGGAAGAGATAATAAGGGCCGAACGGAGATTTCCCAAAATAAGAATTACCGAGAGCATAACAATAAGACAGCCCAGCAAAAGGTTTTCTACAATAGTAAATGATGTTCTGGAGATGAGCTCACTTCGTTCGACAACAGGGTTGATATATATACCTTCGGGTAAATTTTTCTGTACTTCTGCGACTCTTTCTTTTACGGCATTGATCACTTGTTTCGAGTCTGCATTTTTAAGCATCATAATTTGGCCCATTACCTTTTCCCCTTCTCCGTTGGCGGTAATGGCGCCGTAGCGGTTGGCATGGCCAAGTTTTACATCCGCAATATCGCGGATTAAGATGGGTTGCCCTTGCCTGTTTTTTACAACGATAGATCCGATATCTTCTACGGTTTCAACCAGTCCTTCGCCACGGATAAAAAAGCTCTGGTTGTTTTTTTCGATATACGATCCTCCGGCAATGCTATTGTTTTTACTTACCGCTTCGTAAAGATCGAGCAAGGTGATATTGATACTTTTTAACTCGTTCGGATTTACAGCAATTTCGTACTGCTTTAGAAAACCACCCCAGGTGTTTACCTCAACAACACCGGGGATACCCGATAATTGTCGTTTTACGATCCAGTCCTGGATGGTTCGCAACTCCATAGTTGAATATTTGTTTTCATAACCCTCTTCAACATCTAAGATGTACTGGTAAATCTCGCCTAAACCTGTTGTGATGGGCCCCATTTCGGGAGTGCCAAATTCCTCGGGGATATTGGCTGATGCAGCTTTAATTTTTTCCGCAATGAGTTGGCGAGGAAGGTATGTGCCCATGTTTTCTTCGAAAACAATGGTAACAACCGACAATCCAAATTTTGAAATGGAACGTATTTCGATCACTCCCGGCAAATTGGCCATCTCGAGCTCTACCGGATGGGTAATGAACTGCTCTACATCCTGGGTGGAAAGATTGGTAGAAACCGTAATGACCTGTATCTGGTTGTTGGTAACATCAGGAACGGCTCCTACCGGGATTTTATATACTGAATATAATCCAAAAGCAGCAATGGTAAGGGTAAATAGAATAACAATAAGTTTATTCTTGATGCTGAAATTAATAATTTGATTAATCATAGGTGTGGTGATTAAAGGTACCCGAAATTACAAACAAATAAAAATACATAAATTTTTAGAAAGCTACAAGGTTTCCGAAACGGTGAGTGTTTATTTTTTATTGAACCGAATCGTTCATTAATTTTTACAGTTATTCCATATTTGTATTGAATGGACTATTTTTTTGATCTCGGTATAGGTTAAAAAAATGCCGCGACATATAGATTTAAAGTAAAGACGATTGCTAACCGCGTTCGATTTTTCAGGAGTTATATTTTTGAATAATAGTAACCGAACAGATATTGAACAGGATAGCAGCTATGCTGGTTTTTGTTTATAGCTTCGGTACAACAGATAGATCCCGATTAAAATAAACGGAATGCTTAACCATTGTCCCATATTTAATGCCATGGTTTGTTCAAAATCTACCTGTACTTCTTTGATAAACTCTATCAAAAAGCGAACGGTAAATAGTAAAATCAGAAATATACTGAAAATTAAGCCTTGCCGAACGTTGGTTCCCTTTTTATTATAGATGGAATAAAGAAGGATAAAAATTAAAAGATATGACAGCGCCTCATAAATTTGCGTAGGATGTTTGGGAAGAACTTCGCCATTACGAACAAAAATAAAACCCCACGGTAGTTTGGTAGGAATACCGTAAATTTCGGAGTTCATTAAGTTCCCCATCCGGATAAAGAAACCTCCCAGTGCAACAACAATAACAATACGGTCTAAAATCCAGAGATAGGGCTTTTTATTCTTTTTAGAAAAATAATACAGGGCAATAAGTATTCCGATGGCTGCACCATGACTGGCTAACCCTCCTCTCCATATTTTTAAAATTTCGATGGGGTGTTGCAGATAAAAGGAGGGATCATAAAACAAGCAATGCCCTAACCTGGCACCAATAATTGTTCCCAAGGCAACATATACCGTTAGCTTGTCTAAAAGCTCGACGGTTAACCCTTCTTTTTTAAATATTTTTTGCATGATGAGATATCCGAAAAAAAAGGCCGAAGCAAAAAGCACTCCGTAATAGCGTATGGTTAATCCCCAAAAATTTACAATATCGGGATTAACATCCCAGGTTATAGAATTTAAAATCATAACTTGTTTTTTAAAATGATATACAAAGGTAAAAAAAATAATGCGTTAACGATACATCTGCGGTCATTGGTTGTGCATTTTATTCGAAATCTGAATAAATAATCACTGTTGTCCGATAAAAATATTGAATCCATTTTGAAACCTTGATTTTATTTACCATTTAACAATTTCCTAATTCATTGGCTTTGCCCCAGGCCCCACATACTTTCTTGTCTTGAAACAAGAAAGTAGGCAAAGAAATTCAAGGCTACGCCCGCCTCACTCGAAAAACTACGCGATGTGAGCTAAAAAATCTAAACTTGCACTTCCCTCCGGTCAGTGGTTGCCTTCGGCGAGCTCGCACAAAACGCTCGGTTCGAACAGCAGATTTTTTTTAACGCTCACTGTGCTTGTTTTTCGGCTCGCCGGACAATGCCAATCTGGACAACCGGTTACTGTTTTACAATTTTTATTTTCCTGCCAGATTGAAAAAAATCAAAGTTCATCATTTAATAAATCAATGAAAATGAATACCTTTGAGTAAACATCAAATTGATCATCATGGAAGCTTGTGCCATCAATTTAAATCAAACGGCAGACAAAGGCCGGCGGTTTAAGCGGTTTATCCTTATTCTTACCCTTGTGTTTTTAGCATCTGCAGCAGGCGTAGCCTGGTTGCTCTATCAAAAACAAGATATGGAAACCTGGATTTTTATCAGCCTGGGCATTTATTTCCTGTTCTTTCTGTATTTTGGCTATATAGGCTATAATGCCAAAATGTTTATCCGTTGCGAAGATTTTGCCCTGGAATACCAGTTTGGATTTTTTAAGAAAGTACCCGAAAAAATTATCTGGGAAACCATCGATAAGGTTAAACTAGGGTTTACATCAATTACCTTTTTCAAAAAATCGGGCCGCAAAAAAGTGCTCAAAATTGGCTGGGTACCCTATGAGAAAATTAAAAAAATAAAAAACAATGTCCATTCTTTTTGTGCTGAGAAAGGGATCCCAATTGAAGTAGCTGAGTATAAAGAACAGGAACAGGAGTAATAATTTACAGCGTTCGTTGTTAAGCGGCAGAATATTTGATATTAATATCCGGCTAAAGCCTTTGTTATTTTATTTTTTAAACCCGCCAGCTAAAGCTGACGGTAAAAAAACGAATAATTTTTAATCGCTACACTCCCTGCCTTTTTTAACACTCAAATACACAAATCTGGATCACCGGCTTCCAGCCGGCAAATAGAAAGACAGCAGATCTTTTTTTGTAATAGTATGCTGCAATGCTATAAAATTATAGCAGCTACAATAAATATTTGTGTTATCGTTAAATTTATTTCAATGATATAGTTGTAATGCAACTCAAATCAGACGTTTCTATCAAACAAAACCAGTAGCACGGTTTCAGGGTGTATGGTCAAAAATAATTTTCCAGTGCCCGTCTATCTTTTTCCATATCAGTGAATAATAACCACTGAGCGTATCTTTTGTCCGTTTCAGTGTCCATTTTCCAACTACCAGCATATGCTCATCTCCCATCGGGTCAAAAGAAAAATTTTCGAAAGTAAGTTTTCCCATTGCTTCCGGGTTGGGATACCCTTTCTGATAATTTTTGAGTTGTTGCTGCCAACGGTAAGTAATACCTTGCCTGCCCATAAACCGCAAGCTATCAGACTGCCAGTAGTCTTGCATATAACCTTCCATATCGCCGGCACTCCAGTCTCTCTCCTGCTGCTCCATAATTGCCTCTATTTCGGCAATATTCTTCTCTTGTGCTGTTTCATTAAGAAAGGAACAACCCAAAATAAAAACGGCTAACACAAATCCGGCGGCGATCCAGTATATCTTCCGATGTTTATCCATTTTTTTCATTTTATAACCTGCAATTAATTCCTCAATAAGTTACAAAGCCAGTTTTTGTCCAAGCCTGAGCAATTTATTGCGTTGAATCGTATAAAAAAGAATGGAAAGATGGGGTAATGTAAACATGGTTAAAATCCAAAAAGGTTTATTGTAGATTTTATGTTGCACCATATCATTAAAAATAATCACCCATGAGGCAAAGAAAAACATCAGGCTAAGGGTAGTAAAAATATGTTTATATTCCCATTGGTAAACGGCAGCAAAAAAGGCAATAAACGTAAGCAAAAGAGTACTTGCTACTAAAAACCAAACGGTTTTAAGGGTAAGGGTAAAGTTTTTGTTCTCCATAATTATTCAAGGTTTATCGAAAAGTTTATTTTTTTGTGAGGTTAAAAATAATAAAAATCTTATCGGGCGACAAAAAAGCTTAAGGATATCTTCAAAAAGTTAATAACCGGCTAAAGCCCTGGTTCTATGGTTTCTCAACCGCCAGCTAAAGCAGTCGGTAAAAAATTAAGATTGTTAATTGTTCCCCTTCCAGCCTTTTCTTCCGCTCTGGCAAATAAGCTGGATCACCGGTTCCGATAATTTTTAAATATTCGCTTGTTTTCTATTAATGAACTGATAGTCTCGGTGTGAATACTTATTGGATGGAATGCTTTAATTTTTGTAATATATTGTAAATTAACAACTCACACCGAGACTTGCGGATATACTACTTACTTTTGGTTGCTATTAGTGGGCGCTTTGCTTTGAGCGAAATCTGCCTACGGCGGGTAAACCCTCAATTTTATTATATTGCACGTTTCAACTGACGTGTGTTTGCAGTGAACATTTTTCTTACATTATCTAACCTGCATTATTCATAAATATTGGGAAATATAATATTTATGAATACGTCAGGCTAAAATATTTTCCAATTCTATATTTTTTTCTTATTTTTAAAATAAATGATGAAAAATTTTTTTATTTTTAACCTATAAGTTAATTTTGTGAGCCAAAAAGTACAAAAATATCCTTTAGATGAATTTTATGATGAATTTCCAGATTTAAAAAAATACAATGTTGAATTGTTTTTAGATGTTACTAATAAAAAAATTGCAAAAGGAATTATAAATGAACTGAAAAGCAAAAAAAAGAAATTTAAAAGGATTTTATATGTTGCTTTATCTAACCAATATAACAGAGAGTTGTATTCACTGGAAGAAAAAAACATTACTGCAATGAAATTTAAAGGTAAGTTCAATAATAATTTACGGATTTATTGCAAAGAATGTTTTAAAGATGGGAAAAAGATTATTATGATTAATTATTTACACAAAGCCACTCAAAAAAACAAAGAAGATCATAAAATTGTTAATATAATAGACCAAATAAAAAAATATACCTACGATGAGTTTGAAAAATAATTATATAGATGAAAACTTGTTAAAAGATCTTATAAAATTTAGTAGTGATAATGAAAAACTAAAATTCGAAACAGAAATTATCCAATTGGATTTTATGAGTTATCTTGACAATCTTATGAAGTTAAATAATTTGTCAAAAACAGATTTAGCTAAAAAGATGAAAAAATCTTCAAGTTTTATAACTCAGTTGTTTAGTGGAGATAAACAGCTAAACTTAAAGCACTTAGCCTTATTTCAAAGAATATTTGGAGTTAAGTTTGAAATCTCTGAAAAAGTAAATTTAGAAACATTAAATATTGATTTTATTGAAAATTTTGAAGAAGATCAACCCGATTATTTGAATTTACAAAAACGACCTAAAAAATATAATTTTGATAATTTTATAGTTGAAAATGAGGAACATTCAAAGCTAAAAATTGCATGAAAGCACAAGAGTCTAATTTTAAAGTAGAGAATATCTTTATTACTGAAAGTAATTTTAATACAATTCCTATTAAGGAATCTAAAAAACTTGATAGGAATATGGAATTAGATATAGATTTTGATATTAAATTAGCGAATAAAGACAACAAAGAATTATTTTTGATTAAGGTTATTCTGATTGGAAATAATAAAAGCAAACCAATACCAGGATATGTTTTTCAGGTTATTGCACAAGGAGTTTTTAGTTTTGAATCAGAACCAGAAAAAACCACAAAAGATAACTATTTATTAATGTCCGGTTTACCATTAATAATTAATACAATAAGAGCATATATTTTAAATGTTACCGCTTATTTCCCTTATGGAAAATATATTATACCTTTAATTGATGTGAATAATCTGATTCGTAGTAAAACCAATCCAAAGAATAATAAGCAAAAAACAGAGAAATAGGTATCATTAAGTTTTTTGCAAGCGTAAAAAACCAAAATTTATCAGGCAAACCAATTCCAACAAAATATTTTTTCGATTTACCGTTCCGGTATTAATTTTATAACAGATTATATGGCTTAGCTTTTCGCAATAATTTATTCCATTCTTCACGACTGGTTACCGGAGCAACAAGAGTAAATTCATCCACCAGCTCCCAATTCAATGGCAACATAGTATTTAACAGTTGATTAGTTATCATTATGGGATTTTCGGTGCCTGTGTAAAGCAAAATATAATCATATTTATCAACAATGCAGTTGGTTTCGTTGGTTAATACTTGAAAGATTTTCTTTTCACCGGTTTGGTCTTCAGCCTGCATAACTTGCCCGTAGGCATAATTAGGGATTTTATAGTTAACTTTAAGCATTAGGGCAAACATCTTTTCTTTCAGCGTTTCCCCTTTAAACGATTTAAACATCTTATGGGTTCGTTTCCCGAAATGTACTTTTCGTTTCGGGCCCAAAATGGCAATATCCTCATGCTGCTGTGAAAGGATTTGGATCATCTCGCAATCGGCAAGTGTTTTAACGGTAATATCTTGATCATCCAAAAGAGGCTGTTTTTCAACTTCTTCCCTATCCTCGTTAAGGAGTACCCCCTGTGTCTGGGCCAACAACTCTTCTACTACGTTGTTTGTCAGCTGGTAGTCGGAATGGTTTGATAAAACGGTGTTTCTAATCTCAATTGATTCTTCATGCATCGTAATATCCATACCCCTGGCCGATTTTCCATCAATCCAATAATAAAAAGTACCTTCTCCGCGGTTTTCATATTTTGCACCATCAATGGCCAAAACACGCTGGTTTAGCTGGTTCAGGTCGGGTTGTTGTTTGGGAATGATGTGGTGAACTAAACTCATATGGTATTATTTATTGATAAAACATTAATATTTCGAATTGTATCCTCAACAGATTTTTTATCATATAATTTATTATCGGACATTATATTTTATAAAAAATTTACAAGATAAGTATCAAGGTTTTAACCAATGGCTTTGAGGCTTTACTATTAACCTTGCATTATTGTAAGCCATTTTTAATGTCAAACAAGTTCTGGCTGTATAGGTTTTATCATTTAATTTATGAACAACTAAAGCCAAATCAGGATTTTTTGAATGTGGAGTTAAACATAGAGGTAATAATAGCTGAATCTTTCCGGCATAATACTGTGGAACAGCTATTTTATAATTACTTTTTACTTTTTTTCTAACTTCGTCAATAGAACCAACAAGTTGTCTTCTCAACTCTCCATCATCTGATTGCTGTAAATGAGCAGGAAACCTTGATATATTATCAGATATTATATGGTCAATATCCGGGATTAATTCACACCTTGGGTTAAATAATAATAACGCCGGGTTTTCAAAAAAGTCTGCAATTTCGGGAAGGTTATCAGAAAAATGTTTTAATAATTCATTATCACTCCTTTTTAAAAATGCCTTAAAACAAAATGGGATTGTTTGTCCCGATCTGGGATTTTTATATTTTTCAAAAAAAGCATAAATATCTTCAAGGTTCGAAGTTACGAGGCCTGTATTAAAACAAGCATAAGTGTTATCTTTGGTAAATGCAATTTTTTGCTCTTGCTCTAGTCTACGGAAAGTAAATTCAATATAATTTTTTAATATTTGATAACTTTTTGTTTTTGCATCCGAAAAATCCCAATCTTCGGGATCTGCCAATTTTTCTGCCAAATATTTAATACTATCTTCGTATTTTGGAAAAAATGCAAACTGAAACAGTTTTGAATTATATGCCATATTAAAATTGTTTATTTTTTATGGCTAATAAAGTTAACTAAAATAAGAAAGCCGTCAACATCCGGACGGCTTTTTTTATGTCTTTAAGTATGTGTGTCTTGTTTTATTGCAGATAGACCTGCAACCATCTTTATTTATAAATATGTGACAATATTACGAAAAATATATCAAAATGATGCACTATTTTTCATTTTTTTCTCTTTTTTAACAATTCTTATAACACTTCTTATAACAATATCCGTAAAAAATATAAACAAAAATCATTTCTATGCAGGAGCAATTAAATTTTAATTACCTTAACTATTTTCAACGATCTCAATCTCTTCTTCGGTTAAACCGTATATTTCATAAACTAATTGGTCAATTTCTTTTTCAATCTGGATAGTATCATTGTGACTATTTTGTTGTTTAATTTCCAGAATATTATCAACAAGGTCAATAATAGGCTGTTGTTCTGTTCTTGTAATTATTGGAAAAGGATAATTCTGCAAATCTTTCACTACAATTTTTGGAAAAAGTGTGCGATTTCCTTTTACAGTCTGCCTTATATGAAAGAAACTAATAAGTTTAGAATTAAGATATCCTAAAAGAAATTTTAAATTATAATGAGTGTCTAGTGATAATATATTCAAAATACTTTTATTATTTAGGTATGTTTCTTCAATATACATTGCTTGAAGCACATTTGGAAACAAAGCCGTGATTTCTCTCACTAAAACTCGTTCAGATGAAAACTGTTCTAAGGTTTTTGGTTGAGACAACCACTCACCATACTGCAACCATTGTCCAGACCAATTTAATTTGTAACGACCAATATCACCACCATTTAAATATGGATATGTATTTTCGTCAAATTTATATTTATAATCAAAAACATGATTTTTAACATCCAATACTGTTTGTTTTGGCTTTCCTTTTCCCTTTTCATAAGCTTGTAAACCAACCCTAACATTAAAAAATTTCGAAAGAATATCTGACTTCAATTTTATTTTCTCAATAATAGGTATTTCATCCTTTGTACTGGAAATATCAAATAAGAAATTTCTATTGCTTTTGTAAGTTGAAGGGCTAACTTCATTGAAATTATTGTTGTCTATAATACCTGAATTAATTGATTGATATTTAATATTAGAACTATAATTTTGATTGCTTGTCATTAGAATAATTGATTCGACACCAACACTTTCAAAGGTTTCACCAATAAGATTAACAATTTTTCTTATTTGGTAATCATTCAGAAGCATCTTTCTGACTTTATAAGCTGACTCAACACCAGTTAATGAATTAGGAATTATGAAAGAGAATTCACCATTTCTTTTAAGAAATTTATGTGACTTTTCTATGAACAACAAGTATAAATTAGGTTTCTCATGTATTGTATTAAACTCAGCAAAAAAATATTTTTTTATCGAATCTGTAAATGATTCACGAGATAAAACATATGGGGGGTTTCCTATAATTACATCAAACCCTACAAAATCTCCATTATCATTTAAAACTTCCGGAAATTCAAACCGCCATTCAAAGGCATTTTCATAAATCTTATTATTTTTTATTTCTTCTAATTCGGTTTCGAGTTTATTAATTGTTTCCGTTAACTTATTCACTTTTTTATTCCATTCGGATTTTT
>Ga0209942_1001975_pt1 | contig 10712 bp, 6 predicted proteins | sample SalPonR1_A_D2_MG_FD_185695 | JGI IMG/M metagenome (GOLD analysis project Ga0209942, IMG submission 185695) | Salt pond soil microbial communities from South San Francisco under conditions of wetland restoration - Salt Pond MetaG R1_A_D2_MG... ... | reverse complement strand
CATTGGGCTCGAAGATTTTGTTGTCAGAGGTAACAATATTTCACAGAACCATTTTGGTGTGGTGAATGCCCTTGATGTACAGGATCTTAGCTTCACCGGCAACAGCGTTGACAACAACCTGGTCCTTGGCATGCTGAACGCTGGAATGGGAGCCTGGGCTTTCGAAGAAGCTTTCGATAACTCGGACTACTATAGAGGCTCAATTCCCTCTGCGGAGATTTTCGGCAATAGCTTCTCCTATAATGGTACTGTTGATGGAGACCTTGATGATCTTCCCATAGGAACGGAAACCCTCGGTACCTACGTAAAGGGCGGAGTGGCGGTATTCGACGTACCTGGCAATGATTTTGCGCGTGGAGAATTTTCCGGAGCTGTTTCATCTTTAGGTATTTCTCTTAAGAGTAATTCCATCCAGGGAAACGGAAACTATGGTCTTCTTGTAGTAGGAAGAGTGGGTGAACTTCGTCCTAAGTCAACAGAACTCGTGTCCACAGATCTCTTCTTCGATGCAACAGAGAACTTCTGGGGAGATGTCACAGGACCATCCTCTTACTTCGGAGAAGCTTCTGAACTTATCTTCACTGATCCTATGACCGCGGAATCCGCAGACAATGAAGGCGACGCAATATCCGGCGTGGTATTTGAGGAAGACGGCCAGTACTATCCTTATGATTTCATGGCTGATGCCCTTTATGTCCGTCCTCTGAACTGCATCCTTTTTGACGAGTGGCTCGGTGATGATGGTGAGGACGTGCAAGCTGTAGTAGGCGCCAAGGTATCTGCAGGCGAGGAATCCAGGGTAGGAAGGGACCTCGGCAACGGGAACAGTGTGAATACCACAGTCATAGCAGGTGAAAATGGATTTGACTGGACCCTTACCAGGCTGGGAAGCAAGCCTGCCGGTTCTTCCGCGCTTAAGGTCTCTGCCGGAGGATATTACAGGTTCGATGTGACGTATCCTGGAAATGTTTCAGAGGTAAAGTTAAAGTTCGGATATTCATCCTCGAATGCCCCTGATTTCTTCTGGTACGACAGGACAACCGGCGAATGGATCAAGCTGGTTCCCTCAGATACAGGGAAAGGTTATCTTGAGTTCACTTTCAACGGCGACACTAATCCGACACTGAGCCAGCTCTTTAAAGACCTCGGGACCACAAGCTTCGGACCGAGTAAACGGATCGATGAATTTGCCCTTTTTGCGCAGAGCGGAGCTAATTCCGGAGGCGGAAGTAGCTCAGGAGGCGGCGGATGTAATATCGCCTGGGCAGGAGTTCCTTCAATTGCCCTGCTACTTCCATTGATGATGCTTTTCCTTAAAAAGTAATAGATAGTAAAATGTAATTTTTCCGCGCAGGGTCAAGCCATGGCCCTGCGCTATTTAATGTAGTAAAATAAGGTGCATATTTAATGTGATAGTAGATAGATGATTTGTTGAGATGAAATACTATTATGTTGCGAGAATTCCGAGAGGTGGAAATAGTTATGCAGAAAAAATTGGGTAAGGCAATTCTTGCTCTGTTTGTTTTGCTTCTTACGACGGTACCTTTACATGCAGGAGAATACATTTTTTTTGAGAGCAGAAATGCCGAAGATATGCATCTTTCATTTGAAAACAGAGCACAGATAAGGCTTCAGAGTTCCGCTATCCCTGAGCCCAGCCTGAAAAAGGTCATGAGCCATCTTGGAGCTGCAAAGGTCTCCCTTTCAGAAGACCAGGCCAGAAAGTTCAGTATTGATAATCCGGATACTTTGCTGATCCCGGCAGACATGAAGCTTTATCCATCCATACTAAATTTGCAGGAAGAACCTGGAGATCCTGATGTGCCATGGCATGTCTTACTGTCTCAGGAACTTCAGGAATTTTCCTTTGAGAGAGAAGCCAATTATGACCAGGTGAGGGTCTTTGTCCTTGATACTGGTATAAATGAAAGTCACCAGGATCTAAATTCAAATATCGAAATGGAGTATGCCTTCAATTTTGCCGGTCCGGACAGTTTCGATGTAACTGATGTGCATGGGCACGGTACTAATGTTGCAGGTGTTGTTGCTGGAAGCCGGACAGGTGTTTGCCCTGATGTGCAGCTTATACCTCTAAAGGTTGCCAACGATAGGGGAGGATTGAGTCTTGGAGACCTTACTGAGTCTTTGGACTATATTATCGCCCTTTCAAAAAGTGAACTGTCGGGTAAAAAGATCATAATAAACCTCAGTTATAATTCCGGGTGGTCCTATTCGCCCAATGCCGAGTTTGAAGAATATTTTGAAATTATCTTTTCCTCTCTTGAGGCTGAAAATATCATTTTTGTTTCCTCTTCAGGAAACGACGGCCAGGATATTGATCTAAGGTATGTTTACCCCACAAGCAATGAAAATCCTAATTACCTTGCTGCAGGCTCAATAAACAGCGCAGGGCAGTTATCATATTTTTCAAATTATGGCGAGACCACAGTTGAAATTGCCGCTCCGGGCTCAGAGATAATAACCACAGGTATAAATGACGTTTATACTACTGTTTCGGGCACTTCCTTTTCAAGTCCTTTTTTGACAGGTATAGCAGCAGTAATCTGGTCCATAGATCCGTCTCTGGAATATTGGGAAGTTAGAAATCTTGTTATAAATGCAGTTAAGGGACAGGAAATAAGTGATGATTTCATGGCCGAATACAGGGGTAATTTCGGTGATTTTCTTTTTGATGATTTGGCGGTAAATAGCTCAGAAGTGGTCCCCGGTGAAATTCCCCTTCATGTAATTGCCGGCAGATCACTTTATCCTGACACTGTAGCAAATGATCCAACTGATCCTGATGAAGCATATGATCCTTATCCCGCTGACGGTCAGGGGCATCTCCCCCTCGATCTGATCCTTACATGGTCGACCGGTTCAAATGTAACGAGTTGTGACCTGACCCTTTCCGATGATCTTGGAATTGTTTTGAGCGATGATAATATTACATCGGATCAATACTCTCTCTCCGGACTCAGCATGGATAAAACCTACAAATGGAGGATCGATACACTTTTTGACGGAGAAAAACTTACCGGTGAAAACTGGACTTTTTCAACTATAGTCCCCGGGGCATATGAGCCTTTTCCTGTTGATAATGCAGTAGAAGTCCAGACTGAAGACCTTGTACTGAAGTGGCTTTATGATATCCAGGGTTCATCATTTGAGTTATTTCTGGGAACATCGAAAGATCTTGTAGAGAATGAGGATCCTTCTGTCCGCCTTGCTTCCTCAATTCAGACATCTGAGTTCAATGCAGGTCTGATCAGCGATGATACCATTTATTTCTGGAAGGTTAATACCTTGTATGAGGATCCTTCCTCGAATTCGATCATGGAAGCCCCAGGGGAGGTATGGGAGTTCAGTACCATTTCTGATTCTGACGATGGATCGCTTGTTCACAGTGGCGGAGGAGGTGGAGGCTGCAGTCTGGTTAGCGGTCTGGAACCCCTTATCTTTATTCTTCTGCCGCTTCTGTATCTTATGCTGAAAAAATGATCAAAGGTCAGGGGGCCCTGATCGGATTCCCCTGACCTTGCAGGGACCGCTCATTTCAATGATCGGTCAGGTGAAAAGGGTTCATGGGTACACGTTATGGATTCGTTGAGTTTATTTCCATTATGATCCTTAAATAACTTTCTTTATGTCACAATTATTGAATAATTGACATTTCGAAAACTGCTTTAGTCACCCATGGCATTTTATAAGGGGGAGATAGCAGTGAAAAGATTTCTGAAAATATGTCTTTTGGCAGGTGTTATTCTTTGTCTGATCGTAAGTTCTGCTTTAGCCAGAGAATATCTTATTCTTCAAAGTAAAGCAGACAGTCAATTAATGTCGTCATTTCGGAATGATATAGATCTGGCATTGAAAAATTCAGGTCTCGAAGATCCTGTTGTTCTACAATGGCTGGAACATATGAGAGCGGCCAGAGTAGATATTGACAAAGAACAGGTCTCCAGATACAAAGTGGAAAACCCGAATTCTCTTATTATTCCCGCTGATATCAAGTTGTATCCTTCAGAATTGCCTGTTTCTTCACAACTCCCCAATGAAATAGCCATGCCCTGGCATGTTTCTCTTGCTGTTGAGCTTCAGGAATATTCAATAGGGAAAGGGGCGCTTTACGACAAAGTAAGGGTATTTGTTCTGGATAGCGGGATCAACAGTCAACACGAGGATCTTGCAGCCAGTATTGAAATGGATCATGCTCTGAATTTCTATGGTGAAGATACTTCGGATATTACCGATGAATATGGTCATGGAACAAAAGTTTCAGGTGTTCTGGCGGGAACTGAAACAGGGGTTTGCCCTTTCGTAAAGTTTATTCCGCTGAAAGTGGCTGATATTAAGGGAGAGATCAGCCTCGGAGATCTTACAGAAGCCCTTGATCATGTTATTGGTTTGTCAGAAAAAGAGCTCACCGGGAAAAGGATAATACTCAACCTGAGCTACAATTCGGAATGGTTCGATGTTCCTGATAGTGGACTTGAGAACTATTATGATATTACTTTATCTCTCCTTAAAGAAGCCGGGATACTTATGGTTTCCTCTGCGGGAAATGGAGATTCAGACGGAGGAAAGAATGTTGACGTGGGATATGTCTATCCAACGAGTAATGAAAGTTCAAATTATATTGCTGCTGCCTCAATAAACAAAGAAGGAAGCCTTTCTGATTTTTCTCACTTTGGTTATACAACTGTTGAAACAGCAGCACCTGGATCAGAGATAGTGACCACTGGAAATGAACAGGAATATGAAACAGTCTGGGGGACGTCCTTTTCAAGTCCCTTTGTCTGCGGTATTGCCGCTACTATCTGGGCTCTTGAACCTTCTCTTGAATGCTGGGAGGTTAGAAATCTTATAATTAACGCAGTCCAGGGCCAGAAAATTACTCGGGATTTCATCGATGAATATAGAGGAAGGGAAGATGATTTCCTTTTCAGAATGGATTCTAACGATGAAAAAATGCTGAGTTCACAGAAGTCTGCCCTGCCGGTAATGTCAGGAAAACCTCTTAATCCGGATACCATAGCTAATGATCCTGAAAAAAGCGTGAAAAAAGACGTGGGATCAGTTACAGGAGGAACTTCTGGCGGCTGCAGTCTCCATTGTTTTAATTCTTTGATTCTGTTATTACTATTCCCGCTTGGATATCTTATATTCAGGAGATAAAGGGGGGGTAAAAGTTCTGTAAGCATTACTTGTCCTGAAAGATATGAAAATTTCAGACCGGGAATTATCTTTTCGTGTAAGATAATAATATCGCTCATAATAAAGAACTGGGAAGAATAAGATCAACCTGAAAATTTTCAGGAGATCCAAGAAGGAGTATACATAATGTCTGTGACTGTAGCAGAAATGCTTTCCCTCCCGGGATTCAGTGATATGAAGGTTATCGCAGGTGAAAAGGGGATCTACAAAAGGAGGATCACGTCAGTAACTGTAGTGGATGCCCCTGATGCTACCCCCTGGGTCAAAGGAGGAGAGTTTGTAATAGGTTCAGGATATATTTTCAGCATTAATGATATGGCTACATTTATGGGTTTCGTGGAAGGTTTTAATGATCTTGGAATTTCAGCAATAGGCATTAAAGTCTCCAGGTTCCTCAAAAAAGTGCCTGAAGAAATACTTATTCGAGCGGAGGAATTGGAACTGCCCATTATTGACATTCCAGTTCATTATGCATTTGCAGATATTATCGACCCGGTCATGTCGGTAGTTTTGAACAGAACTGTCGAAAAGTTAAGGTTTTCCGAGACAGTAAGTAGATCTTTCTTTGAGCTCATAACAGGCGGAGGTGAGATCCACGAGATATTGTCCCACCTTCATAAATTCATTCAGAGAAACATTGCCTACCATGATCTCATCTCCGGGGAGACTTTCTTTTCAAGTGCTAATGAAGATTTTCGGAGCGATATCACTGAAAATCCCTTGAGGCAAAATCTCGATTCTTTCCCCTATGTTATGGTTAAACAGGATAATAAGATCTATGGATATATCATGTTTAATGCTGAGGCTGAGGAAATGGATAATGAGACTTGGGAAATAACACTATGCCATGCAAGAACCGCCCTTCTGCTATATTCTCAAAAACAGATATTAAAGGCTGAAGTTGAGAGCAGGTACAGAAATGAATTTGTTCAGGATATTCTTTTCAAGAACCTACGTTTTGAGAAAGAACTCTGGAACAGGGCTTCACTTTTTGGTTGGGATCTGGATAGATCCCAGGTTGTAGCAGTCTTTGATATCGATAATTACAAAAGCCATTTTGCAAATGTTCCCGAAGGCGATAAGGCGGATATGCTACATGCTCTCAAGCAGCGAATATACAATATTGTTATAAGATCTATGAGTGCTGTTTTTTTTGCAGTACCCTACACCACCATGAGCGATTCCGTGGTATTTCTGATCCCCTGTGATAATGCAGATAAAATAGATATATTCAAGCAGAAACTCAATGAGATTTTTACAAAGATATCTGAAGAGGTCAGGAGAAATGCTCATTTCACTCTTTCTATAGGAATAGGTAATATCAAGGCAAGTGTATTCAAGTGTCACGAGAGCTATACAGAAGCTCGAAAAGCCCTTGAAATGACAAGAATGACCTTTGGTGTTGACAGGATAACCTGGTGGGGCGAGTTGGGTGTTTATAAGATCCTGGGAAATCTGGATAACACCGATGAGGCAAAAGAGTTTTGTAACGAATACCTGGGTAAACTCATCTCCTCTGACAGGAAAAGGAGTACCCAATATATAAGAACACTTGAAGTAATTATAAGAAACAATTTTTCCCTGAAGATAAGTTCCGAAGAACTTTCCATTCATTACAATACTCTGAAGCACCGCTTGAACAAGATCGAGGAGATCTCCGGACTGAATATTTATGATAGCGAAGACAGAATAAACATTACTCTTTCTCTAAAACTTTATCATATGAATAACATTTTAGATTTCATGCACTCATGAACTGAAAAATATGCCTTATTAAGACTGATACACAATATAACCCCCTCATAATGCAATATATATTTCCCAAAAATTAAATAAATATAAAATATAGTGTTATAGTTTCATATTTTAGCTATTTTATTGTATCCGGTAAACGATGAAAGAGGTTTTTCGGATGGTTATAATTGTCCTGTTATCTCTGAAAGGCAGATTTTGTTATTGAGATCTTAAGTCTTTATAACTCTTTCGAATTTTTGATTTACTTGTAAATAATTTGAAAACTTTTGAAGGAGGTTGTAGATGTAAAGTCTTGAAAAGTAAGTGATCCACAGCTTGATAACTTTTATTAATTCATTGACAGGGGGTTAAGAAAATTGGAGGCAGTTCTCAAGGTTGCAAATGAATTTGGAGTCTGGGTTTGTGCGGGAGCTCTTGTTTCTGTTGCATTGATACAGGTTATCCTGTATTACCGGCAGCTTTTTAAAGCTGCAGAAGTTGTAGAGGTAAGCAGGGATGACTTGAAACTTGCTTTCAGGACAGGTGCTGTAACGGCTATTGGTCCAGTAATAGCAATTTTTATAATCATGGTAGGTCTTATGTCAGTTATTGGAGGACCTATGGCATGGATGAGACTTGCAGTCATCGGAGCAGCACCCACTGAGTTGACAGCTGCTACTTTAGGAGCAGAAGCAGCGGGAGTGGAATTCGGAGGAGAAGGATATAATCTTCAGGTCATGGCTGTTTCATGGTGGACAATGGCCATAAACGGAGCAGGCTGGCTTCTTTTTGTAGGGCTTTTCTGTCATAAACTTGAAGATCTCAGGGAAAAAGCAGGAGGCGGAAATCCTGTGTGGCTTGGAATACTTTCAGTCTCTGCCATGCTCGGTGTTTTTGGTTTCTTGAACAGCAGATATATCATCAAAATGGGTGGTCCTCTGTTGGCAGTGATCTTTGGTGCCATTGCCATGATAGTGCTGGTGAAGATATCCAGGAAAGTTCCGGCCATCAAGGAATATACTCTGGGTATAGCTATGCTCATCGGTATGTTCGCAGCAACTATATTGTCTTGAATTTCTTTGAGGGAGGCGCTTATTGATGACAGTAGAAGACAGATATGAACAAATTTGGATAAAACCTGTAATAAGGATCGGTGTCATAACAATGCTTCTGGCCGTTGTGCTTAGTTTTGGTCCTCTGGCATATTTATATATTGTACACGGTATCCTGCCGGACTGGCCTACGGCTCTGGCTGCATGGGGACTTGTGGCTGCTACCTTTGGAGCATTTTATATTGTGGAACCTGTCTCCTATTATCCCATTCTGGGGCTGGCGGGTACATATATATCCTTCCTTAGCGGCAACATTTCTAATCTCAGGCTCCCCTGCGCTGCCATGGCGCAGGACGTAGTAGGAGTTCCTGAAGGTACAAGAAAGGGTGAAATTATAGGAACCATGGGTATTTGTGGTTCTGTGGTGGTTAACCTCTTGGGTGCTACACTGGCTGCTTTCATAGGTTCCTGGCTTATCGGGATACTTCCCGAGATAGTTGCTGAAGCTTTCAAAATCTATACTGCACCCGCAATATTCGGGGCTGTTTTCGGTCAGTTTTCGTTGAAAGAGCCAAAGCTTGCTCCTTTTGCCCTTGGTATCCCATTAATACTTCTTTACCTTAATGTAGCAGTTTGGATCGTTATCCTTGCTGCTGTTTTTGGAACCGTAGCCATCGGAAGAGTCTTTTACATGAAAAATATAATCAGCTAATTTATACTGATAAATGTCTACAAAATGTTTTCTGAATTTCAGTTTTTCTGTCAACTAAAAAGGAGGGGTTGAAAGTTTTGTTTTCTCCTGAACAGGCAAAGGAACAGTCAATAGAAATACAAGAAAAGCTGGTAGAATGGAGAAGGTATCTTCACAAGATTCCGGAGACAGGTGTTGATACTCCCGAAACAGAGGCTTACATATGCAGCCAGCTTGATGAAATGGGTATCCAGTACCGCAAGGGTGTTGGAGAACACGGCATAGTAGCCTTGATCGAAGGCAAAAAAAAGGGAAATGTCTTTGGCATAAGGGCAGATATTGATGGACTCCCAATAAAGGAAGAGACAGGACTTCCCTTTGCCTCTACAAACGGTAACATGCATGCCTGCGGTCATGATGCTCATGCTGCAATGGGGCTTGGAACTGCCTTGATCCTTTCACAGAATGCGGATGAACTGGAAGGTACAGTAAAGATCATCTTCCAGCCGGGAGAAGAGGGATGCAAGGAAGGTCCCGGTGGCGCAAAGAGGATGATAGACGATGATGCTCTTGAAGATCCGAAGGTGGATGCCATAGTTGGTCTTCATACAGGATGTATATGGGATGAAGGAACAATTCCCGGCGAACTGGCTGTCAGATATGGCAGCGCAATGGCGTGTATGGACCGTTTTGAGATAGTTATCAAGGGGAAGGGAAGTCACGGAGCGTATCCCCATGGATCAATCGATCCAATAAGCATTGGTTCACGGATCGTAACTGAACTTCAGACCATTGTCAGCAGGGAAATAACCCCTCTTGAGCCAGGGGTGGTTACTATCGGAGAGTTCCATGCAGGGACTGCATTTAATATTATCCCTGGTGAATGTAGGCTAATGGGGACTGTGCGGGCGCTGAACCAAAAAAACAGGGAATTCATAGCCAGGAGGATCGAGGAAATAGCTTCCAGGGTTGCGAGATCCATGAGAGGTTCAATAGAATTCAAATATGGCTGGGAAGGACCTCCACCTTTAGTAAATAATGATGAGATGACTGCTTCAATAGAGTCGGTTGCTATAGGAGTACTTGGTAAAGACAAGGTAAAACAGATCCAGAAACCATCTATGGGCGGAGAGGACTTTGCTTTCTTCCTCGAGCAGGTTCCGGGAACATTCGTATTTCTTCCGGGATGTAACAGTGAAAAAGGCCAGGTCTATCCTCACCATAATTCTAAATTCGATATCGATGAAGATGTTCTCTGGATAGGGCCAGCCGTTTTTTCAGCGATGGCTGTGGAATGGTTGAAGAAAAAATAGCTGAATAATATTCAGGCCGGCATATATTCCAGAGATATATGCCGGGAAAAACAAGGAGGTTGATCGCTGTTGTCTATACAGGACGAAGCAAAGAAAATAGCTGATAATGTGATCAAGTGGCGCAGGACTATCCATGCCAATCCTGAGTTGGGTCTGGAAACTCCAGAGACAGAGAAGTTCATAGCAGAGGCACTTGCCGAGATCGGAGTTGAAGACATTAAAACTGGTGTAGGCGGCCATGGAGTGGTTGCTTATATTGAGGGTAAAAAGAAAGGCAAAACTCTTGCCCTGAGAGCAGATTGTGATGCCCTTCCAGTCAGGGAGGAGACGGGACTGCCTTTTGCTTCCACGAATGGCAATATGCATGCCTGCGGTCATGATGCACATACAGCAATGCTCCTTGGTGCAGCAAGGATCCTCCAGGATGGCCGTGATGAGCTTGCAGGCAGGGTACAGCTTATTTTCCAGCCTGCTGAGGAGATAATAAAGGGAGCGACCGCCATGCTGGATGACGGTCTTTTCAGGGAGAACAGACCCGATGCGATCATTGGCCTTCATACCGGGCTTATTTTTGAGGGCGTTAAGACCGGGCAGATAGGATATAAGGTTGGTCCAATGATGGCTTCGGTAGACCGTTTTAAAATAATTCTCAGGGGGAGGGGATCCCACGGGGCTTATCCTCATCTTGGAGTTGATCCGATCAGT
>Ga0209942_1001974_pt1 | contig 10714 bp, 8 predicted proteins | sample SalPonR1_A_D2_MG_FD_185695 | JGI IMG/M metagenome (GOLD analysis project Ga0209942, IMG submission 185695) | Salt pond soil microbial communities from South San Francisco under conditions of wetland restoration - Salt Pond MetaG R1_A_D2_MG... ... | reverse complement strand
TGATGTATCGCCTGGCGCAGGCGCACGGTGAGAGCGAATAGATTCGCGTTGGTTTCAATTTTGTTGGTCAAGAAATGGCAGTCTGTAGGAGCCTGCTTGCAGGCGAACAACCGCGGGACTCCGCAGCGATTCGCCTGCAAGCAGGCTCCTACAAAGGCTGGCTGACTCAACAGTGCTCGCTTTTTACCGCATCGCGGCCAGCCGGGCACGCGCCTCGTCGAAGCGCGCCCGCATCCGGCTGATTTGAACATCGCCGTAGGCCTCCAGGGCCTGTCTCTCGGCCGCGTCTATCGCGCGCGTCAGGTCGGCGGCGGCGGCCGCTCTTGCGGCCGGCTCGATCGAACCGATTTCACCGATCCAGATCGGCGATGAATGCGCGAAGGGGCGCGCATGCATCGAAGGCCATGAGTCTTGCCGCTGTTCACCGGCGTAGGCGCGCGCGGCGATCCAGCCGCCTTCGGGCAGCGCGATCTCTCCGGTATACGTCCGGGTTTCTCCGGCATCGATGCCTTCACGAGTTTCGACGACTTTCCCGTTAAGAATAATCTCGACCACTTCTATATCAGTCGTGCTTGCAAGCGTGAGCTGCCAGCCGCGGTTGCCGGACTCGGTAACGTCCCCCGGGCGTTCGCCGCCGTCCATCTCGAATATCAGCGCCGGACCAGTGGTCAGGAAGCTCCGGCCCGCGGCTGCGGCTTCGACCACCGCTTCGGCCGACGTATCCGAACTGCCGGTGCGTACGTAAGCGCGACCCGTGCCCGCGGCCGGGGTGCGATGGAAGTCGACCCAACCGTCGGTGCCCGACATCGCGGCGACGGGTCTACCTACATTCAGCAGCCGGTACCAGACCTCGGCGTTGCCAAGCGGGCTTGTCCAGGCGCAGACGAGTTCTATACCCATGCGCTCGGCCAGTACGCCGTCCGAAACCAGCTCCAGCGGTATGGGGCCGTCTTCCAGGTGCGTGAACGGGTCGCGGTCGCTGCCGATGGGGTGGACGTAGGTGGCGAACGCGCCGTGCCGGTCGGCGAATTCGAAGACCTCGCCGTTGGTGCGGTCCGGGTCGCCCAGCGTCGGGTTGTTGGGGCCGAAGAACCACGGCGCGAACGGGGTCTCGACGTTCAGCAGGCCGATATGCCCATGGAAGTGCGAGCGCACTTCCTGGCCCTGATGCACGGTGCGGCCGTCGCGGCTTGTTTCCTGACCGAGAATGCCGCGGTCGACGCGGCGTTCCCAGCGGTTCCACGACATCGGCGCGAGCTGGTCCAGCGATTCGCCGGCCAGCAGGCGCAGTGCGTCTTCATGGTCGGCGCGGTGGTGTCCGTCGCCATTGAGATGCACGTGATGATCGGCCGACACGTAGCCGGCGGCCGCTGCGTCCCAGATCTTCGAGACGGCCAGCTCGGCTTCGGCTGACTGACCACCGCGGACCCGGACTTCGGTTTCGGCCACCTGCGACATCGGTCCGCGGGCGGCGAGCACGGTGTAGCGGCCGGCCGGCAGTGTGAATTCGGTTTCCCCCTCGACGTAGAAATAATGGCGCCCGGATTGCGGGTCGACGTAGGTGGCGTCGCCGGAATACGCCACCGGGTGGCCGTCCGCGTGGCTGATCGAGACCCTGGCGGTGACCGGCTCGCCGCCGGCATCGGTCAATGAAACCGAAAGCGTGCCGGTGGGTGCCGCGTAGTTCCAGTTCGTGATCCGGACCGGCTCAGCTGCGCCGCCATAGGTGGGCAGGCGCATCAGGCGGAACTGGCGGCGGTCGTCGAGCTCGACGAAATAGACGTGTTCGCCGTCGGCGCTGAATGCCGGCGTCATGGCGTAGGGATGGCCGTCGGTGAGCCGGTGGCGCACGCGCGGGTCGTCGAGATCCATGGTCCACAAGTGGTAGTCGTTGTCGATGGGCGCGCTGTAGACGATCAGCCGCAGCTCCGGATGCACGTCGGCGGTCAGATGATAGGTGAGTGTCTCGGCGTGCGCGATGCGGTCATAGCCGGAAACGAAATCACGCTCGCGCAGAACGCGGTGTGCGCCGTTGCCGTGCAGGTACAGCAAACCGTTGCCGCCGGGCAGCCGCCGAGCGTTGCGCACCACCTGGTCGAGGTCGGTCAGCGTTTCGTCGGTCCCGGCCTCGAGATGGCGGCGTCGCAGTTCGAGGCTGCCGCTTTCCCCACTGGTATAGAAAAGGTGTTTGCCGTCGGCCGAGAATTCGGGGTCGAGCTCGATGGCCGGCGTGTCGATGACCTGCTCGTCGCCGCTGCCCATATCGAGCAGCACGACGGCGGTGTCCTCGCCGGCATCACGCACGAACGCCAGCCGGTTGCCGTCGGCCGACCAACGCGGACGCCCGTCCACGCCGGGGCCGTTGGTCAGGCGGGTCGCCTCTCCGGTTTCCAGGTCCATCAGCCAGAGCCATCCCTGCGCGGCGAACGCCAGCCTCTTCCCGTCCGGCGCCGGGGCGGGATCGACCGGGCCGTGCGAGAGGATGGGCAGTTCGTGCTGTTCCAGGTAGACGTGGTGGCCGAAGTCGTCGAGCTTGGAATAGTGGTTGGTCCACTGGGCATCGGCTGTTTGTGCGATGGAAGTTGCCAAAAGTACGGCGATTGCGAAGGCGATGGCATGGCGGTTCGTCATGTTTTTTCCTGGGTTCGGATTTGCTGAGCGCAACTATTGCACAAATCGTTCGGACGCGAAGCGAGTGTGTTGCTGCGGCGTCCTTGGTTCCCCCCTGCGATGTTTTTGTCGTCCCGGACCAGCTCCGGCCGACCGGGTACGAGAGGCGCCCGGGCTTTTATTGTTCGGGCTTGGTGAAGATCGCGACGTTGGCGTGGGGAATTTCCATCTTCCAGCCCATTCGCCCGGCGACGAATGACAGGGTGGATTCTCGGTAAAACACGACGTGAGTGGGATCGCGGCGGTAGTGCCATCCGACAAAGCGGGCGTCGTCGGTCTGGAAGACGGTCATCACGCCGAGCAGGCCGCCCGGGCGGAGCAGGGCGTCGAGCCGCCGGAATTCTTCGGCCGGGCGGTGCATGTGCTCGACCACTTCGGTGCAGGTGATGAAGTCCCATGTTTCGCCCAGCGGGCCGGCATCGGGGTAATAGACGGGATCGTAAAGACGAATCCGGTGGCCTGACGCTTCGACCATTGCCGCCAGCGCTGGCCCGGGGCCGCAGCCGTAATCCAGGCCGGCCGATTGAGGCGCGAGACGCTCGAGCATCGGGGTGGCCAGTCGGGCGAGAAATCGACGGTAGCCCGGGTCGTCGACTTCGTTGCGGTGCTTGTCGTACTCGCGCCTTTCTTCGAAACGGTCGGGACGCTGCGCCGGCGTCAGAAAGGTCGCCTCGCAGGTATCGCAGCGCAGGTACTCGCGACTGCCGGCTTCGGCGAAGAAGCGTGTGGACGCTTCTTCGCAGACCGGACAGGCCGGCGCCGGGCTCATCGCGGTGTTACTGCGCGTCGAGATGGTCTCTCAGGTCGTCGAGGTAATCGCGGATTCGTGCGGCGTTCTTGCCCAGGTCGCTGCCGCCGACGCGCGACTTGGAACGAACGTCGAGGATGCTGCCGCCATCGATTTCGCGCACACGTATGACGATGTCGTCCTTGAAGCCGTACCAGAGCGTCGTGTCGGTGGCCTCTATGCGCCCGTCGGCGGTGACCGCGCTGACGATTTCCCAGCCCTGTTCCCTGGCGGTATCCTCGGCCAGTTTCACTAGGGCTTCGGGGGCCATCCCGGTTTCCAGCGGTCCGAGGTCCGGGTAGCCTTCGCGCTGCTGAGCCGCAACCTCTTCGCCGGCATATTCGGAGGGGTTGGGCGCATCTTCGCGCAGCGGCCTCACGTCGACGAATTCGGGCGGATTGGTGGTGTCGGTGGTGATGTCGTGGATGAACGGCAGGCTTTCTGCCGTGCTGCGGACATAGACAGGCACCGCGGCGACGCACAGACCGAGCACAAGCGCGGCGACCAGCGGCACTGTCTGCCCGGTGCGTGTCCTGGGAATTATGAGGAACACCATCGCCAGGAGCGCGCCCGCGGCGCCGGCGAACAATGCGTAGCGCATCGTATCGAGGAGGCCGAAGCCGAGACCCCAGAGTCCCATTCGATAACCGGGTCCGCCGATCAATAGCAGTACCAGCGCAATGATGGACAGGACCAGCGCGATTCGTGAAATTTTCATCGGGTTCCTTCGGTGCGATTTGAAACACGATTGTGCCACGGACGGAATGACGGCCCGCAAACTGTTGTCGCATAATGACGCGGTACACGAATCAGCCCGACCCACCGATGAGCACATCCCTAGACACACTCCGTTGCGCCCTGGTCCAGGCCGATACCCGCTGGGCCGATCCGGACGCCAACCGGGAGAATCTCGCGCGCCTGATGGACAGCGCGCCGGGCTGCGGCCTTTACGTGCTGCCGGAAACCTGCAACACGGGTTTTCTCGGCGACGAGGACCTTGAGAAGGCCGGCCGGGGGGGCGAGATCCGCGACGGGGCAGAGATGGCCTGGCTTGAGGCACAGGCCCGTGATCGCGACGCGGCGATCGCCTGCAGCATTGTCGTGGAAGAAGATGGAAAGCTGTTCAACCGGTTCGTGCTGGCGCAGCCGGGCGCCGAGAGCGCAATCTACGACAAGCGGCACCTGTTCGGGTTCGGCGGGGAGGGGAAGCGTTACACGGCGGGCGACCGGCGGGTGCGTGCGAAGCTCTCAGGGAGACGGGTGGATCTGCAGGTCTGCTACGACCTGAGGTTCCCGGTCTGGTGCCGCAACGACAATGCGTTCGACCTGCAGATTTTCGTCGCGAACTGGCCCAATCCGCGGGTGGACGCGTGGCGGACCCTGCTGAAAGCGCGGGCGATCGAAAACCAGGCCATGGTCATAGGCCTAAATTGCGTCGGCGTGGACGGAAAAGGCGTTGTCTATCCTGGCAGCTCCGGCGCATGGAATGCGCTGGGCGGATCGCTGGTGGGGCCGCTGGACGACCGCGAACAGGTTGCGACCTTCGATCTTGATTTCGCTGCGCAGGATGAAATCCGCAAGAAATTTCCGTTCCTGCCGGATCGGGATGGTTATTCGATCGAGCGTTGAGCAACCCGCCGAAAGTTGAAAAAAGCGAAAAACGAAAAGCGGCGCACGAAGATGGCACCAAGGACACGAGGAAAAGCGCTGAAACTTCAGGTGCCTGGAGATGGGTTTGCCCGCATCAGCCAACAGTTCTGTAGCTTGGGCAAGCGAAGCTCATCCGGGACCTGAATTGGAAAGGCGTCGGACGCGCGCTGCTGGGGTTACGAACCTGAAAGATCGACAATCGGGACGTGTCGAAGGCAAAGACTCTTCTTCGTGCTCTTCGTGTCCAGCTTGTGAGGCTTTTGACTTGCCAAAGGTTGCGCATTACGCTGGCTGTTAGGCCTTCGAGGGCGAAGTCGTCGCCGCTGAATATCCAGATGTCGTCGTATTCCGGGTTGGCCGCTTCGAGCGCTATGCGGTCGCTTTACGGACGCAGGCGCTTCACGGTGCCTTCGTTGCTGATCCGGGCAACGATGATCTACCCGCTACATGCATCGGGCGTCCGGTGGACGGCGAGAAGGTCGCCGTCGAGAATGCCGGTGCCCGCCCACTTCATTCAGCAACTATATAACGACTTGGTAGCCAGGCGCTGCTGTTCGCGCTCGTCTATCGGCAATGCTGGTGCACCGGGTCGATCCAAAAGTTTGAAAGACGCCCCGGTCTGGAAACAGCCTTAGAAAAGAAAAGACCCAAGGTTAGGCTCGAAAGCTCGGTAGAACAAGTCGCCATCGTAATCAACGCCGGCATTAGAATCGGTCCGCTCGCGCCACAGGTAGACAATATCGGCGTCGACCACCGGATACCTGTAATCAAACTCTCCTACCTTGCCTTTCCGGAACTCGATGACCTTACCGACTACCGTTGCTTCGCGGGCCTTGCCGAATACCTCAGGATCGACGGACTCGTTGCGGCAGGCGAGGAAACGGCCGACCGTTTTATCGGTATGCCGGGGCCGGCCTGTCGCGTCCAGCTCCTTGGCCAGGATTTCGACACAGGTGCGGCCAGCCTCGGGCCGGGTCTCGACGATCGTTCCCCCCCAGCGGACGGAGGCTTCGGTCAAGCGTTCAGCTGTCTGGTCGGGGCGGGGTGATTCGGCGTAGTTGCCTTTCAGCGGGTCCGGCGCGCTCGCGCACCCGGCGACAATGCCGATGGCGATGGCAACGGGAAGAAAAGAGCGAATCGATCTCATAGCGAAAACCTCTTTTTGTTCTGCGTAGGCTGGACTATTTTTCCCGGTGCTTGGTTCCGTCGTGACGGTTGCCATGCGGCGCTTTCGCGTCCTGAACCTGGAAACGGCTTCGGGTTTACCGAGAAAACCGGACCAGTGTCTGAAATAGCATACTCGGACCGCGACCAGACTACAAACGGTGGCGAGCCAGGGCATCGTGCGCTCGGCCAGTTCCAGCTGCGTTTCAACGCCACCTGCCTCGAATCCTGCACGGCGCAGACGTGCGCGAAGCCGAGGCCAATTGCGTCCCAGCCGGCCCGCACGACGATAGGTTCGCACCAGCAGCTGCTCCGGCTTTGCAGGCTTTTTGACTTGCTACAGGTCGCGCATGACGCCGACTGCGATGCCTTCCAGGGCGAAGTCGTCCTGTTCAGATACCTGTATGTCCTGGAATTCCGGGTTGGCCGCTTCGAGCAGGATGCGGTCGCTTTTCGTGCGCAGACGTTTGACCGTCACTTCGTCGTTGATCCGGGCGACCACGATTTGCCCGCTGCGCGCATCGGGCGTGCGGTGGACGGCCAGCAGGTCGCCGTCGAGGATGCCTGCGTCGATCATGCTGTTTCCCGAAACGCGCAGCAGATAGTCCGGTCTGGGCTGGAACAATTGCGAATCGAGTTCGACCATTCTTTCCTGGTTTTCGATCGCCAGGACGGGCTGGCCCGCCGCGACGCGCCCGATCAATGGAATTCCGGCGCGTCCTGCGGCGCTTTCACGGGTGCTCAGTGGGACGATGCCGCGGGCGAGTCTTGGGTTCAGGCGAATGGCGCCCTTCTTTTCGAGCGCGCGCAAGTGCGACTGGGCCGCATTGGGCGAGGAAAATCCGAAATGCCGGTTGATCTCGGCCCGGGTCGGCGGCAGTCCGTCGGCTTCCACGCGCGCCTGGATGTAGTCGAGGATTTCTTGCTGCCGCGTGGAAAGCTTCATTCCTCTACTATATCAAGATACAGCTGTTTACAGGCTATTGCTTTTCTGTGGCCTTGTTGCTGTTGCTGGAGCCTTGCAACGAGCCCGCACTGTGGATATGGCCCCGGGGATAGGGATAGTAGAAGCGCGTACCTATGCCGCCGTAATAGAAGGGCGTCCGGTAGTAAGGCCAGTAATACGGGTAGCCCCAGTTGTAGTAGCCGTGGCCGTACCAGTACTGCTCTTCGCGCTCGGGCCAGAGGTAGACCGCATCGGCGCCCACCAGCGGGTAGAGGTATTCGAACTCACCAACCTTGCCTTCACGAAAACCGGTGAGTTCACCGACTACGGTGACTTCTCTGCCGTTGACGAAAATTTCCGGGTCGATGAATTCGTTACGGCAGGCGATGAAGCGCCCATAGGCCTGGTCCGATTTCACGGGTCGGGCAGCGCTGTCGAGTTCCTGGGCCAGAATTTCGATGCACGTGCGATCGGACTCCGGCCGCGTCTCTACCACGGTGCCGCCCCAGCGAACGTTGGCACCTACTGATCGATCTCCGGCCTGGTCCGGATAAAAGGATTCCGAGTATCCGCCTTCCAGAGGCGCCGGTACGGAAGCGCAGCCGGCGATGCCGCCGACGGCGAGAGCGATCATCAGGCGAAACGATTTCATGGCGGAGACCTCTTTTGTATCGTTACCCATATTAGGACTGTTTCAATGAGTCCGGGTTCCTTTGAATCGGGCGCCAACGGCTGGTTTTTCTGCCAAACGCGGTAATCGCGTTTTCGCCACGGAAAGCCCCGTACTTAAGGAGAGAATACTCGCCGGCCAGCGTGATCAGTTCGTGACCGTTGTCCAGGTTTTCGGCCGATCGTCGAGCCAGCTCAATCGGTGTTTCGCCGACCATTGGACGGATTCCGGCGCGTCGAAGGCGGCCGCGCAACCGCAGCCAGGCGCGGTCGAGTCGGTCGGGCCGGCGGCGGCCCTTGGTCGTCGCCTGCAGCAGCAAGGCCAGCGGCACCAGGACCAGTCCTGCCAGGACAACCAGCAGCGCCGCCTTGACCCCGGGCGGAAGCTTGTCGAGGCCTAGCGAGGCCAGGAAGTTCTGCTGGCGCGTGGCGTCGAATCCGAGTACCCAGCGGTTCCAGATGTTCTGAAGACGGTCGTACTGATTGCGCAGCTGGTACAACCATTCGCCGCTCAGCCAACCCTCCGAGCTGGACAATGCGCTGCGCGCGCCCTCGCGGATACGCGACGGGGAAACGGCTGCGGTGGGATCCACGCGGGTCCATCCCCGGCCTTCCAGCCACACTTCGGCCCAGGCGTGGGCGTCGGACTGGCGTATCAGCAGGTATTCATCCGAGGCCTGCCAGAAGCCGCCCTGGTAGCCGGTGACTATACGCGCGGGAATGCCCGCGGCCCGCATCAGCACGACGAAGGCCGAGGCATAGTATTCGCAATATCCGACGCGCAAATCAAACAGGAACTCGTCGGCGCCGTGCCGCCCCAGCGGCACGGTGTCCAGGCTATAGAAGAAATCTTCCTGGTTGAACCAGCTCAGGACCGCGTCGATCAGGGCTCGGTCGTCCGGGTAGCGGCCTCTGAGTTCCTGCGCATAGGCGCGCGTTCGGGGGTTGCTGTCGTCGGGGAGCTGCAGCGCGAAGCGGCGCATGGTCTGCATCAGGTCTACAGAATCGCGGAAATCGGGCTGGCTGATGACATCGTAGGATTTCAGTGTGGTCACCGGTGTTCGGTTGACCAGCTCGAAATCTGCGGTCAGACGGGCACCTTCGGGCGCGCGCACCGGGTAATCGAGCGAAAACAGCCAGCGCCGTTCGCTGGGTTCCTGCTGAACCGTGTAGGAAAAAGCACCCGGGCCGGGCCGCGGCGTGCGCTCCGGGGCGCGGTTGGAATAGAACAATCTCGTCCAGGTGCGACCGTCGAAGCGCCACAGGACCGGCCCGCGCCAGTAACGCTCACTGCGCGGTGGCGGCGGGCCGTCGAACGAAACACGGAAGGCCGGACTGTCGTCGGCGAACAGGTTGGCGATATTGCCCGGCGACATTTCGTCGGAAAGGCCCGTGCGGCCGTCGAGTGCGTTCTCGGGCATGCCCCAGAGCGGCGAGGCCAGCCGCGGAAAAAGCGTGAACAGCACCAGCGCGAACGGCGCCGCCAGCAGCATCAGCAGGAATCCATCGCGGACCACGCTTGCTGCTCCGGAAGCTTTCGGCGCATGGTTTTCATCGGGCGCCGGTGCACCATCGGCGTCGCGCTGAATCTTGATCAGGGCGGCAGTTATCAGTGCGCAACCGACGACCAGGTACGCAAATAGAACAAGCTGCTGGCTGAACAGGAACTGGGTCGCGATCAGGAAGTAACCGAGCGCCGCAACCACCCGGGCGTCGCGCAGCCTGAACATTTCGGAGAGCTTGGCGGCAATCATCACGCACAGCAGCACGGTGGCGGCCCGACGGCCCCAGAAGGTGCCGTAGTGCATGATGACGAGGGCCAGCCCGCCGAATGTCAAGAAACCGCGGATCAGCCAGTTGGGGCGCGGCAATTCAATCAACTCGAAGGCGGCGCGCCATACGGCGGCCAGGACGATCGCCAGGGCGAGCCATGGCGGCATTGCGGCGAGGTGAGGCAGGGCGGCGAACAGGAATGCCCCGACCACCAGCATCACGGTCGTGCGCGAAAGCGTCACCCGAATTCGCCCAGTGCATTGAGGCAACGGATCTGGTGCGCGCGCCCCGCACCGGTTTCGACCGTGGTCGCGCCGAGGTCCATGCCGTACTCGAATTCGTTGCGCTCGGCTTGCATGACCCAGCGCGCCAGAATCGAGAGGCGTTCTTCCACCGAGCGGCCCGGCGCATCGGCCAGCCGAAGAATGATCCGGTCGCGCTCGGGACGGGTGAACTGCCTGGCGAGAAGATGCTGATGACGCTGGCTAGCCTTCCAGGCAATGCGGTGCAGCGGATCGCCCTCGCGCCAGTCGCGAAGACCATGGAACTCGTCGCTTTCGTCGCCGGGCCGGTTGCGACTGTCCGAACTTCCGGACGTGAGAAGCGGTGGCGCATGGTCGGCGGGCCTGGGCCACACCAGCACCTTGTGCTCGGGCCAGAACCAGCTCCAGGCCACGAACCAGCCGATCGGGTGGCGCGTGCGCAACCTGATGCGCGGGATTTCCATCCAGCCGCGCCTATGAGTGGGTATCGACAAGGCGGTTTCGGCGCTGGCTGCGGCCGCGAGATCGACGCCGGCCGTCGCCGGCAGCCCCTTGCTTTCCGCCACCAGCCCGCGCCGCGTCCGGTCCTTTGTATCCTGCAGGGTGATCGAAAGCGCAAGCGAATCGCCGGCGAATGCCTGGCCGGGCACGCACCCGGCGACGCGTACGCCGTCGAGATTGCGGTGCGCGATGTGCATCGACAAAAGCCCGATGCCGGCGACCAGGAAGGTCGTGAACAGGCCGAGATTGTTGTTGAAGTTCAGGCTGCCAAGCAGCATCGCGAACAATAGA
>Ga0209942_1001971_pt1 | contig 10720 bp, 6 predicted proteins | sample SalPonR1_A_D2_MG_FD_185695 | JGI IMG/M metagenome (GOLD analysis project Ga0209942, IMG submission 185695) | Salt pond soil microbial communities from South San Francisco under conditions of wetland restoration - Salt Pond MetaG R1_A_D2_MG... ... | reverse complement strand
CACTGACCGGAGGGAAGTGCAAGTTTAGATTTTTTAGCTCACATCGCGTAGTTTTTCGAGTGAGGCGGGCGTATCCTTGAATTTCTTTGTGTACTTTCTTGTTTCAAGACAAGAAAGTATGTGGGGTATGGGGCAAAGCCCCTGAATTAGGAAATTGATAAATGGTAAATAAAATCAAGGTTTCAGAATGGATTCAATATTTTTATCGGACAACAGTGATTATTTTTTTAAATAATATAAAAATCAAGATTTTTAATTCTAAAGTTAAATATTCAATTTGGATAGTTTGTTAACAGGAAATTAAATTATTAAATTTAAAAGGAATTAAAGGTTATTTTCTCTTTAATAAACAAAATAAACTCTTAAGTGTTATTAATTAAACAGCCTATAAAAGATGTTTAGATCACTAACACATATTTTAATCAGTTTGTTATTGATGATACCAGTAACCGGATTTGCCGTTTCTAAACATTACTGTGGTACCGAGCTGGTTTCCATAAAAATAAACCAGGAAGCTAAATCATGCTGTGACATGACAGGAGGTTGCTGTCATAACGAAACGGAATTTTTTCAAATAGACGAAGATTTTATTTCAGAATATAATTATTCATTTCAAAGTTTAAATGAAATTGATCTGTTATTTCCAGAAGGCCTTACTCTTTCTTCAAAAAATCATATTGAAAATAATCCATTATTTAGGAATACATCAGCGTATCCTCCACCAAAATTGTTAACCAGGAGGTTATCTATTCTGCAATCATACTTGTGTTGATAATAATTTAGTATTTAAATAAAAATTCCGACATACATTATTGTAGGCTATATCATCATTTATATAGCCAATAATTACTATACTAAATTTATTTTAATATGTTAAACAGAGTAATAAAATTCTTTTTAGAGAATAGGCTGGTAACTTTCTTGGTGTTACTCATTTTGATTTCCTGGGGAATAATTTCGTCACCTTTTTCATGGGAAACAGGATTTTTACCCAATGATCCGGTTCCGGTAGATGCAATCCCTGATATAGGAGAGAACCAGCAAATTGTATATACGGAGTGGCCGGGACGTTCGCCTCAGGATATGGAAGACCAGATTTCTTATCCATTAACAACAGCATTATTAGGGATCCCTGGAGTAAAAACCATTCGAAGCAACTCAATATTTGGGTTATCCAGTATTTATGTCATTTTTGATGAGGATGTTGAATTTTACTGGAGCAGAACACGTATCCTTGAAAAACTGAACTCACTTCCGGCAGGTACTTTACCCGATGAAGTTACCCCTTCATTAGGCCCGGATGCTACTGCTCTGGGACAAATTTACTGGTATACACTGGAAGGAAGGGATAAAAACGGAAATCCCAACGGAGGATGGGATCCTCATGAATTAAGAACCATACAGGATTTTTACGTTAAATACGGATTAACATCAGCCAAAGGTGTGGCCGAGGTTGCTTCAATAGGAGGGTTTGTTAAGGAATATCAAATTGATATTGACCCGGTTGCCATGAAAGCTTATAACACTTCAATAGCTGATATAATGCAGGCCGTAAAGAAAAGTAATTTGGATATTGGTGCCAGAACAATTGAGATTAACCGTGCCGAATATATGATTAGAGCTTTGGGTTATATTAAAAGTCTCGAAGATCTGGAAACGTCTGTAGTAGCTGTAAATAATAATGTCCCTGTGCGACTAAAAGATGTGGCTAAAATCCAATTTGGCCCTGCAGCACGGCGTGGGGGGCTCGATAAAGGCGGAGCTGAAGCTGTTGGCGGAGTTGTGGTAGCTCGTTACGGCGCAAATCCGTTAGAAGCCATAAACAATGTTAAAGATAAGATTGCTGAAATAGCACCCGGTATACCGTCTAAAACATTAGATGACGGGTCGGTATCGAAAGTTACCATTGTTCCTTTTTATGACCGTACTGGGTTAATTAAAGAAACGCTGGGAACGCTAGAAGAAGCATTAACCCTTGAGATTTTGATTAGTATTATTGTTGTTATCATCCTGGTGTTAAACCTGCGGGCATCTATTATTATATCGAGTATTTTGCCCATTGGTGTGCTAATGACATTTATTGCCATGCGGCGGTTCGGCGTTGATGCCAACATTGTTGCATTATCCGGAATTGCAATCGCAATTGGAGTTATGATAGATGTGGGAGTAGTTTTTACCGAAAATATTATCCGGCATACCGAATTGCCGGAAAATAAGCATGCCGATAAAAAACAGATGCTTAAAATTGTTTATGAAGCAACCATTGAAGTTGCTCCGGCTGTTATTACAGCATTGATAACTACAATTGTCAGTTTTTTACCTGTTTTTGCTATGGAAAATGCCGAAGGTAAATTATTCAGACCACTTGCATTTACCAAAACATTTGCCATGTTATCGGCTTTGGTTATCGGGTTAATCATTATCCCTACTTTGGTAAATCTTATCTTTTCCATTAAAATAAACAGAAAAAAAATAAGTCAGGCTTTAAATGCTGTTTTATTTGCATCGGGTATTGCATTTATATTTTTTGGCCGTCCATTTATTGCAATAGCTCTAATGGCCTATGGGGTAAATAATTTTTTTAAGTACAAATTCCCTGAATCAAAAAAATACCTTGTAAACTATATTAATGTAGGAATAACTTTACTACTGGTTGTCTATTTTCTTACCGTAGAATGGATGCCATTGGGTGTTCAAAACAATACACTGGTTAATTTTTTGTTTATCATCTTAATTATTGCACTGGTATTGGGTTTGCTCTTAACAGTGATTAGATATTACACTAATATTTTAAACTGGGCTTTACATAATAAATGGACATTTTTAGGATTACCTATTTTTGTTGTGTTATTTGGGATTGTTATCTGGCAGGGTTTCGACAAAGTATTTGGGTTTGCACCCGAAAAAATTAAAGAATCAAATACCTGGCAATCAATAAACAACACTTTCCCCGGAATCGGTAAAGAGTTTATGCCTGCGTTGGACGAAGGTTCATTTTTATTAATGCCTACCACCATGCCACATTCGGGAATTGAAGAGAATTTGGATGTGATACGATTGCTGGATAAAAAAGTTAATTCAATTCCGGAAGTTGAAAATGTTGTTGGTAAATGGGGGCGTGTAAATTCAGCTTTAGACCCGGCTCCTGTATCTATGTACGAAAATGTTATTAATTATAAGCCTGAATTTATACTGGACGAGAGTGGTTACAGGGTAAGGTTTGAAGTGAATAAAGACGGTGCATTTGTTCTTAAAGACGGAACAATATACAACCCTGAAAATGAAGAATTTAGATTAATAAGCAGGGGTCGTTTAATCCCCGACAAAAATGGGAAATATTTCAGGCAATGGAGAGACCATATAAAAACACCGGATGATATCTGGGATGAAATAGTACAGAAATCTAATATTCCGGGGTTGACATCAGCTCCTAAGTTGCAGCCAATTCAAACACGTTTGGTAATGTTGCAAACAGGTATGCGCGCTCCCATGGGGATTAAAGTTTTTGGGCCTGATCTTCAGACCATTGAAGATGTTGGTTTTGAGCTTGAAAATCATCTCAAAAATGTAGAAGGTGTGAAACCCATGTCGGTATTTGCCGACAGGGTTGTTGGTAAACCTTATATAGAAATTAACATCGACCGTAATGCCCTCTCCCGGTATGGCTTATCAGTTCAGGATTTTCAGTCGCATATTAGCAGCGCAATTGGTGGAATGGTGTTAACCAACACCGTGGAAGGCAGAGAGCGATTTCCTGTTCGTGTCAGATATGCCAGAGAGTACCGCGATAATCCTGACGAGTTAAAGAAAATATTGATACCAACACCAACTGGAGTGCAGATACCTTTAGGTGAGTTGGCAACCATTGAGTATACCCGTGGTCCGCAAATGATCAAAAGTGAAAATACATTCCTGGTAGGGTATGTTATTTTTGACAAAAAAGACGGTTATGCAGAAGTAGATGTGGTAGAAAATGCTCAAAAATATTTTAATGATAAAATAGATGACGGTACTTTTGAAATACCGGCTGGTATTAATTATGTCTTTACAGGAAATTACGAAAATCAGATACGGGCTACCAAAAGGTTATTAATCGTTATTCCTGTATCGTTAATTATTATATTTTTGATTTTATACTTCCAGTTCCGATCAGCTATAGCAGCAAGCTTAATTTTTACCGGAATATTTGTAGCGTTTTCTGGTGGATTTATTATGCTGTGGTTATATGGGCAGTCATGGTTTATGGACTTTTCACTATTGGGGGTTAACATGCAGGATATGTTCCAGATTAAAACCATCAATTTAAGTGTGGCTGTTTGGGTCGGATTTATTGCCTTGTTTGGAATTGCCACTGATGACGGAGTGCTCTTAAGTACTTATTTAAAACAGATATTTGATAAAAAAGCTCCCGTTTCAATATCTGAAGTGCGTAAAAATGTTATAGAAGCCGGAGAAAAAAGAGTACGCCCGGCAATGATGACCACCGCAACAACAATTATTGCATTGTTACCTGTATTAACATCCACCGGTAAAGGATCTGATATTATGGTTCCAATGGCTATCCCGGCTGTGGGAGGAATGCTGATTGCTATTCTTACAATTTTTGTTGTTCCTGTACTTTACAGTATGTGGCAGGAAAATAAAATAACGAAACAATTTAAAAAATGAATTAGATAAATTCTATAAATATGATAAAATTCTATAAAAGTACAATAAATATAAATTGGAAATACAATAGAAATAATATGGTGATAATTAGAGGAGAAGTATTGTACTTTTAAGTGAAAAATGAATGATAACCTAATTTCAATTTTAATAATAATGAACAAAAAGGAATTTATAGAAGCTAAAGATTTAAAGGTATATCAGTTAGCAAGACAATTATCTAAATTGGCATGGGAAATATATGAATCTCTCTCTTGGCAAGATAAAAAAATAATGGGTGATCAATTTATTGAATCAACTGATTCTGTAGGAGCTAACATTATTGAAGGTTATGGTAGGTATCATTATTTGGACAAGATAAGATTCTATTATATTGCCAGAGCTTCTCTAAATGAGTCTGCCATACATTGGCTTGAACTTTTGTTGGATAGAAATAAAATCAATCATGAGCAGTATAAGGAAATGATTGATGTTGCAAAAGATTTACAAGTCAAACTAAACAACTTTATTGGAACCACTTATAATCAGTATAAAAAATCTAAAAAGCAATGAAATTAAATAAATCAATATATTTCTACGTATTTCTAATATTTATTTTATTTCCTCAATTTGTTTATGCTCAGGATGAGCTGAATAGATATCTTGAAATATCAGCAGATAATAATCCTGAGCTAAAAGCAAAATTTAATGAGTATTTAGCTGCTCTGGAAGTAGTGCCTCAAGTTAAATCACTACCGGATCCGCAACTGACTTTTGCCTATTTTATTCAACCTGTAGAAACCAGGTTAGGTCCGCAGCAAGCGAGTTTTTCGCTTAAGCAGATGTTTCCCTGGTTTGGTACATTATCTGCCCGCGAAGATGTGGCTGTAAAAAATGCAAAAGCAAGGTATGAAGACTTTGAAGATGCAAAATCGAACCTGTTTTTTGAAGTGAAAACGAGCTATTATGATTTATATTTCATAAAACAGGCTATACGCATTACAGCATCGAATATTAAATTGCTGAATACAATCAGAGATATTGCCATAATTAAAGTGGAATCAGGATCACTATCTGCTGTTGATCAATTAAGAGCAGACATGGAGCTGCTTGATTTAGAAAATAGCCTTGCGTTATTAAAAGATAAGTGGGATGTGAATCTTGTAAAATTTAATAAACTGCTCAATATCGAAAAATATTCGGAAGTAGTTATCCCTGAAGAATTATGGGATGATGATTTAACCTATACAAAACAGTCATTTTTAGATAGTTTGCAACAAAATAATCATCAAATAAAAAACCTTGATTATTTAATAAAATCATACGAAAGTAAGGAAGTATTAGCTAAAAAAACCGGTATGCCCAATATTTCTGTTGGAGTTGATTATATTATGATTGGCACCAGCGATAATAACATGGTTGATCCCGTATTAAACGGGCAGGATGCAATTCTTTTTCCTAAAATTGGAATTACTATTCCGTTGTATAGGAAGAAATATACGGCTATGGCTAAAGAAGCGGTTTTAATGCAGGAAGCATTTAAGAATAAAAAATTAGCTAAAATAAACAGCCTTGAAAGTATTTTTGAGAAAGTTTTTAAGGAATATGAAGATGTTAACAGAAGAATTGATTTGTATAAAAAACAAGAAATATTGGCAGAAAGAGCTATTCAGATGCTCGAAACTGAGTATTCAACGCATGGAAAAGACTTTGAAGAGATCTTGCGGATGGAAAAGCGATTATTACGCTATTCGTTAGAACTTGAAAAAGCACGAAGTGACAAGCAAGCTTCAATTGCTTTTATAAATTATTTAATTGGAAAATAAAAATCTTGATATATCATGAACTTAAAAATTTTAAAAAAGATAACCAAAAGAGAAATATTGCTAATGATAGCAATGCTGGTAATTGGGTTATTATTAGGTGGCGTTTTTGGTCGTAAGTCACAAGAAACAGAAGAAAGCCACGAACATACCGAAAATGTTGGAGAAGAAACAACCTATACTTGCTCAATGCATCCGCAAATTAGGCAGGATGAACCAGGTCAATGTCCGATTTGTGCCATGGACCTGGTTCCGGTAAGCAGCGTCGAATCTGATGACGAAGATATAGATCCGGATGAAATTCAAATGACGGAATCGGCTATTGCTTTGGCAAATATCCAAACCTTTAGGGTAGAAAAAAGAAGTGCTGTAAAAGAGATTCATTTACTGGGAAAGATAAAAGCCGATGAACGAAATAAGGCCGAATTAACGGCCCGTTTTAACGGACGAATAGAAAAACTCTTTATCAATTTTACGGGCCAGCATGTTACAAAAGGACAAAAGCTGGCAACGATTTATTCGCCCGAGCTAATTACTGCTCAAAAAGAATTGTTGGAGGCCATGAAATATAAAGACAGTAATCCATCATTTTATAAAGCTGCCAGGGGAAAACTAAGGTTGTGGGATTTAACCAACGAACAAATAGATAACATTGAACAGAATGCCGAACCTGAAATATATTTCGATATTTTATCGCCAATAACCGGAACAGTGATGAAAAGAAATGTTGCCCTGGGAGATTATGTTAACGAGGGGACTACTCTTTTTGAAGTAATTGACCTGTCGCGGGTTTGGGTGATGTTTGAAGCCTATGAGAGTGATTTGCCCTGGATTAAAACAGGTGATAAAATTAAGTTTACATTGCGATCAGTTCCGGGGAAACAATTTTCAGGTACCGTAAATTATATTGACCCATTTATCGACCCTGCAACAAGAATTACCCAAGTGAGAGCTGAAGTGCCAAATTCGAAAAAGGAACTGAAACCGGAGATGTTTGCCAAAGGAATTCTGAAATCTGAAATTGCTGCAAACACAAATACACTGATTATCCCTAAATCGGCAGTTCTTTGGACCGGGAAACGTTCGGTAGTTTACGTAAAAGTGCCTGACAGAGAAACACCATCATTTTTGTACCGTGAAGTTGTTTTAGGGCCTGAAGCCGGTAACTTCTATGTTATACATGAAGGACTAAATGAAGGTGAAGAGATTGCAGTAAACGGTGTCTTTAAGATTGATGCTTCGGCACAACTAGCAGGAAAGACAAGTATGATGAATCCTGAAGGAGAGAAAGTTTCTTCAGGGCATGATCACAGTATGGACGACGGGAATGGCGACATGGAAACAACCGAAGATCATTCTGAGCATGATGATCAGAGTGCTGATTTAATGCATGAAATGTTTGAAGTATCAGGTAATTGTGGGATGTGTAAAGACAGAATCGAAGAAGCTGCATTATCATTGCAGGGAGTTAGTGAAGCTGAATGGAGTGAAGAGACAAAAGTGCTCCATGTAACATTTAATCATTCAAAAGTAAAACTGGCAGATATCCATAAGAAAATTGCTGCAGCCGGACATGATACCAAATTGGAAAAGGCTCCGGATGATGTTTATGAAGCTTTGCCAGCATGTTGTTTATATAGAGATTCAGAATAATAATCATTAATAAAAACCAAAAAGTTATGAAAACAAAAATTTTAAATTTAGTTGCAGGATTATTCCTGATCACAAGTTTTAGTTTAAGTGCACAGGAAGTAAAAACGGAAAAGTTTAAAGTCTACGGAAATTGCGGAATGTGCGAAAACCGGATTGAAAAAGCAGCTTCCGGACTCGAAGGTGTTGCAAAAGCCGATTGGGATAAAGAAACCCAGATGCTTGAAATTACCTTTGATGACAGTAAAGTGAAAGTAGATGATATTCATCAAGCCGTTGCTAAGGCCGGGCATGATACTGAAAAGGTAAAAGCTGATGATGAAGTGTATAATGCGTTACCGGCTTGTTGTTTGTATCGTGAAAAATGATGAAGTGAAATAAATAAAGAGGCTTTTTTGCTTTATTGCATAGAAGCCTCTTTTGATTGTATTTATGAGTATTTTATGATTTCAGGTTATGAAACCAGTTCATGAATTGTTTCTTTTACTTCATGGGTGAGTACGTCAAAGTCACGTCCTTTTGGATAAACAGGTTTTAAATATTCCACTTCAATTTCCCGAAATGGTTTGGGAAACTTTGAACCTGCAGGTAAAACATCATAAGCTCCTTTGATTACAACAGGCACAATAGGTACATTTAACTCTTTACTTAGAATAGCAAAGGTTTTTTTGAATTCTCCCATTTCACCATTCATTGTTCTTGTCCCTTCGGGAAAAATGATGATTTTTTTATTCTTTTTTAAAACAGCGGCCATTTTTTGGATTGATTCCTTGATATCCAGATTCATGTCCATGATAATGACATTATTTCTGTGGGCCATAAATTTCAAAAAGCGGTTATTCACATGCTTTCGTTTGGCATAAAAATAGGTGTCTTTTATCGTTTTGCGTTTTAAGCAGGCAGTAACAAATAATCCGTCAAAAAAACTTTGGTGATTAGGGGTAAGAATTGCTGCACCCTCGGGAATGTTCTCTAAACCTTTTGTTTTAAACTTAAAATATAATTTAAAGAAAAATCTTGCTGATTTTATGATCAACGATTGAGTAGGCCATGATTTTGGTAGTTTAAAATGAATTTTTTCTTTTAATATTTCCGACCAGTTGGGTAATTCAAAATTTTGAAATAACTTATTCTCTTTAACGTAATCAACCATATTACTAATGGATGGGAAGTTAATCAGCTTATCCTCTTCAATTTTAACACCAAAAGTTCGTTCAATAAAGTCTATCAATGTTACTTTTTCTAATGAGTCCATCGAAATGTCAAACTCTAAATGATCTTCGGGTGATATAGTCATATCCACCTGTGATTCAATGTAAGTTTTTATTACCTGATACTCTTCTGAAACAGGTTCTGTTTGTTTATCACTTACTTTTTGTTGAGTTTTTGGATGTTCGAAAATATCATTCAGTTTAAATCGTTGAATTTTCCCTAATCTTGTCCTTGGGATTTCCTCGTTAATCAACATAATTTTCATAATACGCTTATAGGATGTTAAGCGTTTATTGAGGTTTGGTATAAGTTCTTTCTTAAAATATTTTTCAGGGTCATTCGCCTTAAGTAGAGCCAGTTGGTCATAATCGGGGACAATAAGTGCATGTAACTTATCATTTTTTTGAAATACAGCAGCTTCTTCTACACATTCATAACTTTCCAATTTTGTTTCCAGTTCAGTCGGATTAATATTTTTTCCGTTTTGTAGTACAATAATCTCTTTTTTCCGTCCGGTAATAAAAAGATATCCGTTTTTGTCAATTCGCCCTAAGTCGCCTGTATATAGCCAGCCATCTTTTAAAACATCATTGGTTTCTTCCGGTTTGTTATAATAGCCTTTCATGATATTATCTCCTTTGGCCACAATTTCACCATCACGGAGTTCCATTTTCAACCCGGGTAATGCCTGTCCGGGCGAACCGATAATTGTTTTTCCCGGACGGGTAAAAGTAATCATTGGAGCTGCTTCAGTCATTCCATAACCTTCTAATACATCAAATCCAAGCGTTTGGAAAAAAGTTCCAATTTCTTTATCTAAAGCTGCTCCACCTGAAACGAGATATTCAAGATATCCACCAAAACCTTTATGTACTTTCTTAAAAATTATTTTTGCCAGTTTCTTGCTTCGTAATGTTTTTATTATGCTATAAAATGATCGACCAATAAATGAAGCAAAAACTTTAGATTTTAAGCTTTTGTAAAGCAAATCGTATAAACGAGGAACACCAATCATAATATTTACTTTATTATTTTTCAGCGTTTCCAGAATATCTGACGATTGCATGGAGGGAGACATAACTGATGTGCCACCAACATTTAATGGGGCAATCATTGAACCTGTTAATGGAAAAATATGGTGTAAAGGGAGCAACATTAAAACCTGGCGATCCTGGGTGTATATTTTTACTTTTTTGGAAACTCCTTCAACATTCGATAATAAATTTTTGTAACTTAACATTACACCCTTTGGATTTCCTGTAGTTCCTGATGTGTAAATGATTACAGCTGTTTTTTCAATATCGGGAGGGGCCTCCCATTCTACCTTTTGATTTTGGTGAATGGCTACCTCAGATTTTTGGTCATCTAAATTTGCAATCTTTGGAGGATTT
>Ga0209942_1001955_pt1 | contig 10789 bp, 9 predicted proteins | sample SalPonR1_A_D2_MG_FD_185695 | JGI IMG/M metagenome (GOLD analysis project Ga0209942, IMG submission 185695) | Salt pond soil microbial communities from South San Francisco under conditions of wetland restoration - Salt Pond MetaG R1_A_D2_MG... ... | reverse complement strand
GCCGGAGGGCTTCCAGCGCAGCGAGTTCCTGCTCGATCACGGCGCGCTGGACATGATCGTGGACCGGCGGCAGATGCGCGACACCATCGCCGACGTCATCGCCATGCTGGAGCGCCGCCCCTCGCCGCTGCCGGCCTGAGCCGGGTCCCCGCCCGCGTGGAGGCACCCCTCGTGAGCCGCAGGGATTTCGCTACCCTCGAAGAATGGCTGGACTGGCAGTCCGGGCTCAGCGCCGCCGAGATCGAGCTCGGCCTGGAGCGTGTGGCCCGGGTGCTCGCCGACATGGGGCTTTCGCGCCCGCCTCTGGTGATCACCGTCGGCGGCACCAACGGCAAGGGTTCGGCCGTGGCCCTGCTGGAGCACCTCGCCCGGCAGGCCGGCCGCCGGCCGGGCGTCTATACCTCGCCTCACCTCGTGCGCTACAACGAGCGCATCCGGCTGGACGGCCGCGAGGCTGACGACGCCGAGATCATCGCGGCCTTCCGCCAGGTGGAGGCGGCCCGGGGCGAGGTGCCGCTGACCTATTTCGAATACGGCACGCTGGCCGCACTGGCCGCCTTCGAGGCGGCGGGCACGGACTGCGTGCTGCTGGAGGTGGGCCTCGGCGGGCGGCTGGATGCCACCAACGCCGTGGACGCCGACAGCGTGATCATCACCAGCGTCTCCCTGGACCACGAGGAGTGGCTGGGCAGCGACGTCGAGTCGATAGGCCGGGAGAAGGCGGGCATCATGCGCCACGGCCGTCCCGCCGTCTTCGGCGGCCGGCAGCCGCCCGCCTCCGTGGCGGAGCATGCCGCGGCGATCGGTGCCGACCTGCGACTGGCGGGCCGGGATTTCCGGGCCTTCGGTGCGGATGACGGCCAGGCTGACGAGGGCTATCCCGACCACTGGGACTGGGAAGGGCGCCGCACCACGCTGGCCGAGCTGCCGCGGCCGGTCTTCGGCGGACCCGAGCAGATCGAGAATGCCGCAGCGGTGTTCGCGCTGCTGGAGGCGCTCGGCCTGGATGCCTGGCTGCAGCCGGACGCCGTCGCGCGCGCCCTCGCGATGCCGGGACCCGCAGGGCGCCAGCAGCGGCTGCGGGCCGGCGCGGAGTGGTGGCTCGACGTGGCCCACAACGGCGCTGCTGCGCGGGCCCTCGCCGACCGTCTGGCCGCAGAGCCGGCGGTCGGCACCACCTTCGCGCTGGTCGGATTGCTGGCGGACAAGGACGCGGCGGAGTTCGCCACGGCCCTGGCCGGCGTCGTCGACGAGTGGCTGGCGGTGCCGCTGGACTCTCCTCGCGGCACGCCGGTGACCACGCTGGCGGCCGCCATCGCGAACGCCACCGGCCGGCCCTGCCGCATCGAGCCCTCGGTGGCCTCGGCGGTGGCGACGGCGCGGGCGCGCGCCGGCCCGGCGGACCGGGTCGTGGCGGCCGGCTCGTTCTACGTCGTCGGCCCGGCTACAGAGGCGCTTCGGCTATACTCGCCGCCGGAGCGGGAACAGCGACCGCCACCGCCGGGCGTCCGGTCCCGGCAATCCGTGCCGGAAAATCGGCACTGATCTGATGGAATTGGAATTGGAATCGCGAAACGGGGTATAGCTGCCTGTCGCCATGGATCGATCGACCAAAGAACGTCTGACCGGGGCCATCGTGCTCGTCGCCGTCGCCTGGCTCGTCATCCCGGTGTTCCTGGACGGCCCGGAAGAACAGACCGGCACGGTCCGCCAGAGCGTGGACCTGCCGGGACAGGAGGAGGGCCAGCCGACCCGCACCCGCCGCATCGTGCTCGACCCCCGGTCGGAGACCGTGCGCGGCGACGAGGCCGGCGAGAAGATCACGGACCCGCCGCCCGCCACCCGGAGGCTGCCGGCGCCGGCGAGCGGCAGCGGAGAGGCGCAGGCGGCCCGTCAGCCCGAACCCGAGCCCGAGCCCGAACCGAAGCCGGAGCCGGAGCCCGAGTCCGCGGCCGCGCCGGCGCAGCAGCCATCGCCCGCCGCGGCGGAATCGTTATGGGCGGTGCAGCTCGGCAGCTTCTCCAACGAGGAAAACGCGGAAGGATTGGCAGCGGATCTGCGCGACCAGGGCTTCCCGGCCTTTCTCAGCCGCGTGCAGAGTGGCGGGCGCACGCTGCATCGGGTGCGTGTCGGGCCCCAGGGCAGCCGCGACGAGGCTGAGAAAGTCGCCGCGGCCCTCGCGAAGGCAGGGCAGAAGGGGCAGGTCGTCACCCATCCGTGAGCACGCCCGCTAGTCTGATAAACTGACGGCCGTCCGACGCAGCGCCGTCCCGTCCCGTACCGACGATACTGAGCGAACACACACCCCATGGTCCCGGTCGCAGATATCGCCATCGCCGTGCTGGTCCTGATCTCCATGATCGTCGGGGCCTGGCGCGGGTTCTTCAAGGAGGCCGTCTCCGTCGTCTCTCTCGTCGTCGCCATCTGGCTAGCGTTCCAGCTCGCGCCGCTGGGTGCGGGCGTGGTGGAAACGGTGGCCGGCGACTGGATCGGCTCCGAGGGGCTGCAGGCGTGGATCGGGCGCGGCCTGATCTTCGTGGCGGTGCTGCTCATCGGCGGCCTCGTGGGCTGGCTGATCTCCATGGTGGTGGAGGCGAGCGGACTGAGCGGCACGGACCGTTTCCTCGGCCTCGGCTTCGGCTTCGGCCGCGGCGCACTGCTCGCGGGCGTGCTGGCACTGGCCGGCGGCTATCTCGGCTTCTCCCAGGATCAGTGGTGGCAGGAGTCCCGCCTGATGCCGTACGCCGAGCGCATCGGCAACGGCATCCGCGTGCTGGCGCCGCGGGCCCTGGAGGCGATAGACGGCATCGACGACATGGGCGGCGCGGACGGCGATACCCTGGAGGGGCCCGATGATCCTATAGCGATGCGACCCGCCTCCGAGTCCCACGGGAGGATTGCATGTGCGGCGTAGTCGGCATCGCTGGCACCAGCCCGGTCAACCAGGCCATCTATGATGCCCTGACCGTGCTGCAGCACCGGGGCCAGGACGCCGCCGGCATCGTGACGTGGGACGGCCAGCGCCTGCATTCGCGCAAGAGCAACGGCCTGGTCCGGGACGTCTTCCACCAGCGCCACATGCTGCGCCTGAAAGGCAACATCGGCATCGGCCACGTGCGCTATCCCACGGCCGGCTGCTCCAGTTCGTCCGAGGCCCAGCCGTTCTACGTGAACTCCCCCTACGGCATCTGCCTGGGGCACAACGGCAACCTGACCAACGCCGCGGAGCTCTCGGACCTGCTGCGTCGCGAGGACCGGCGGCACCTGAACACGGGCTCGGACTCCGAGGTGCTGCTGAACGTATTCGCCCACGAGTTGCAGCAGCGGGCCGACGGCGAACTCACGCCGGACGTCGTCTTCGACTCGGTGGCCGCCGTGCACGAGCGCTGCCGCGGCGGCTATGCGGTGACCGCGCTCATCATCGGCCAGGGCATGCTCGCTTTCCGCGACCCCTACGGCATCCGCCCGCTGGTGCTGGGCAGCCGCCGGACGCCGGCCGGCACCGAGTACATGGTGGCCTCGGAGAGCGTGGCGCTGGATGCGCTCGGCTTCCGCCTGGTGCGCGACATCCTGCCCGGCGAGGCGATATTCGTGGACACCGCGGGCCAGCTGCACATGCGCGCCTGCGCCGAGCAGCGCGCCTACGCACCCTGCATCTTCGAGTTCGTCTATTTCGCCCGGCCGGATACCATCATCGACCGGCTGAGCGTGTACAAGACCCGGCTGCGCATGGGCGAGACCCTGGCCGACCAGATCCTCGCCGCCCGGCCGGACCACGACATCGACGTGGTGATTCCCATCCCGGACACGAGCCGCACGGCGGCGGTGCAGGTGGCCCACCGCCTGGGCGTCAAGTACCGGGAAGGCTTCATCAAGAACCGCTACATCGGCCGGACCTTCATCATGCCGGGCCAGGCCATGCGCGAGCGCTCCGTGCGGCGCAAGCTGAACGCCATCGACCTGGAGTTCCGCGGCAAGAACGTGCTGCTGGTGGACGATTCCATCGTGCGCGGCACCACCTCCCAGCAGATCATCCGCATGGCGCGCGAGGCCGGCGCGCGCAAGGTCTATTTCGCCTCGGCGGCACCGCCGGTGCGCTACCCCAACGTCTACGGCATCGACATGCCGGCGGCCAGCGAGCTGGTTGCCCACGGCCGCTCCGAGAGCGAGGTGGAGAAGCTGATCGGCGCCGACTGGCTGATCTATCAGGACCTGGACGATCTGGTGCGGGCGGTGCAGCACGACGACGCCGAGATCAACGAGTTCGACACCTCCTGCTTCTCCGGCCGGTACGTCACGGGCGACGTCACCGAGGATTACCTGCGCCAGCTCGAGACCGCCCGCTCGGACGAGGCCAAGCAGCTGTTCCTGGGGCTGGGCAGCGAGGGCGGCGGCGGCGAGGGCGCCGCCGGGCAGGCGGCCGACGAGGCCACGGAAGAGAGCGACGCGGCCATGAGGGCGGTCTAGGGTTTCGCGGCTTTTATCGTCAATAGACCATAGACCTGGCCGCCGCGGCGGGAGAGCTCCGGGATGAGCCACAGATTCATGATCATCGACGCTCATCCGGAATTCCGGACGCTGCTGATGCATCACATCACCACCGTCTGGCACGACGCGGTGATCACCGAGTACGACCCCCACGTCTCCGGCGCGCTCGCCGACACCTTCGGCGGCGCCGACCACGACGTCGTCCTGATCGGCCATCGACTCGGCAGCATGGACGGGCTGCAGGCGCTGCGCCGCTATTGCGCGCGCCCCGCGTTCCCGCCGGCGATTTTCTTCACCTCCAGCCGGGATCCGGCCGACGGCGCCCGGGCCCTGCAGTACGGCGCCCAGAGCTTCTTCCACAAATCGGACATCGGCCATGCGGCCCTCATCGCCGCGCTGCGCCGGGCGCTCGGCTCGCGCCGCAGCCTCGCCTCCACCGACAGCCTGTTCTTCGGCGAGGGTGGCCAGGACGGCAAGGACGGCAAGGGCAGCAAGGGCGGCAGCGCGCGGGGCTACCGGCTGCGGCGCAAGATCGCCTCGGGCGACGGTTCGGCCGTGTACCTGACGGAACACGAGGCCAGCGGCCGGGAGGTGGTGCTGAAGATCCTGCGCGAGGTGCCGGACGCCACCGACGAGGACGAGGACGCGCTGACCCGCTTCCTGCAGGAGGCCGAGGTCATCGCCGAACTGGACAACCCCAACATCGTGCGCATCCACGACCTCGGCATCGGCGACGATCACGCCTACATCGCCATGGAATATTTCCCCGCCGGCGACCTGCGCACGCGCATCCGCGCGGGCATGGATGCCGACGAGGCACTGGACGTCGCGCGCCAGATCGCGGGCGCGCTGAAGTCCATCCATGCCGTCGGCATCCTCCACCGGGACCTGAAGCCGGGCAACATCATGCTGCGCGAGGATGGCAGCATCGCGCTCATCGACTTCGGGCTGGCCAAGCGGCTGCGGCTGCGGGCGGAGATCACCGGCACCGGCGAGATCTTCGGCACGCCTTATTACATGAGCCCGGAGCAGGGCCACGGCCGCGACACCGACGAGCGCTCCGACCTCTACAGCCTCGGCGTCATCCTGTACGAGATGCTGACCGGCGAGAAACCGTACACCGCGGACTCCGCCATGGGCATCATCTACAAGCACGGCCACGCGGACATCCCGCGGCTGCCGGCGGAACTCGCGGCCCTGCAGCCCCTGGTGGACGGCCTGCTGGCGAAAGACCCCGCGGACCGTTTCCAGTGCGCCGACGAGGTGCTGGCGTGGCAGCCGTGAAGCCGGGCGGATTGGATAACGTGCGGGACACCGCGCCCGCGAACGAGCCCGTGGCCGTCCCGCAACCGATACGCGGATTCCTGGGCGCCGCCACGCCGGCGGCCTGGGTGGATGCCGCGGCCGCGGAACCGGGCCTGATCCTGATGGATCACGCCAACTGCGAGCTGAAGGCGGCCTCCACCGCCATGAACCTCATCTACCGCTACCCCGAGCGCACGGATATCGGCTGGCAGATGTCCCGGCTGGCGCGGGAAGAACTGCGCCACTACGAGCAGGTGCAGCGGCTGATGAAGACCATGGGTGTCGCCCCCCGTCCCCTCAGCGCCTCGCGCTACGCGGCCGGCCTGCGCGACGCGGCCCGCCGCCGCGATCCCGGCCGGCTCACCGACCTCCTGCTGATCGGCGCCCTCATCGAGGCCCGCTCCTGCGAGCGCTTCGCACTGCTGGCACCGCGGCTGGAAGGGCGCATGGCGGCCCTGTACGCCGGCCTGCTGGCCTCCGAGGCACGCCACTTCGAGAACTACCTGGCCCTGGCCGGGACGGCGGAGGAAGCCGACGCCGCCGACGCGCGCCTGGCCGACCTCCGCGCCGTGGAGAACGAGCTGGCGACATCCCCGGACACCGAACTCCGCTTCCACAGCGGCCCACCCATGTAGGAGGGCCTTCAGGCCCGATCCTGCCAGCCCCGAGGCCGCTTTCTATCCGCATCGGCCCGCCATCGGCTGGGGCGGACTGCGGTGGACGCTCACTCGGACGTCCTGTCCTCGCTCGCTTCGGCCAGACCTCCTTCCCGCCGTCCTGGCTCCAGTCGGTCCGGACGACCCCCGCAGTCCGCCCCAGCCGCTGACGGGCCCGTAGCCGTGAAGTGTGGCGCCAGTCAGTAAGCGCTGCTGACTGGCAGCGCCTTCAAGCTACCGCGAGCACGGCCGTCATGCGGGGGTATCCATCGCTGCGACCTTTTGTCGGGAGCAAGATGGATACCCCCGCAGGGCGGCCAGGAAAGAAAGGAGTCGGGCCTGAAGGCCCTCCCACATCAGGTCGGGCCTGAAGGCCCTCCTACAAGACTTTCCAGCGGTAGTCGGGGCCTTCCGGGGTCCAGTGCAGCACGGTGCCCTGCTCGTACCAGTCGCCGAGGACGATGCGGGTGGCGGCGGTGCCGTCCAGGTCCAGTTCGTGCACTGCAGGGCGGTGGGTGTGGCCGTGCACCAGCGTGGTTACGCCGGCCTCGCGCAGGGCGGCGGCGACGGCGTCGGCGTTCACGTCCATGATGTCCTCGGCCTTGTCCACCATGGCCGCGCGGCTCTCTTCCCGGGCCTGGCCGGCCAGCGCCTGTCGTTGTTCCACCGACATCGACAGCACCTGCTGCTGCCATGCCGGATCGCGGGACTGGCGGCGGAAGGCCTGGTACTCCAGGTCGTCCGTGCAATACGCATCGCCGTGGCTGAGCAGCACCGGAGTGCCGTAGAGGTCGTGGACCGCCGGGTCTTCCAGCAGCGTGAAACCCGTCCGTTCGGCGAACGCCTCGCCGATCAGGAAGTCCCGGTTGCCGTGCATGAAGTAGCCGGCGACGCCGGCGTCGGTGAGCCGGCGCAGGGCCGCCTGCACCTCACGGTTGTGCTCGTCGGGATCGTCATCGCCGATCCAGGCCTCGAACAGGTCGCCCAGGATGTACAGCGCCTCCGCCTCTGCCGCCTCGGTCTCCAGGAAGCGGAAGAAGCGCTCGGTGATGTCGGGCCGGGCGGCCTGCAGGTGCAGGTCGGAGATGAACAGCTTCGTCATCGGATCGCGTGCGCGGCTATTCCGGCGGCGTGTAGCCGGAGGGGTGGTAGATCATGTCTTCGATGATCACGGGCATGTTCGGTACGTCGGCCGGGAACGGGCCGCCGGCGCCGGTGGGCAGCGTGGCGATGGCATCCACCACGTCCATGCCGTGGATCACCTGGCCGAACACGGCATAGCCCCAGCGCTCCGGCTGCGGGTCCAGCTTCGGGCCGTTGTCCACCAGGTTGACGAAGAACTGGGTGTTGGCCGAGTGGGGATCGCTGGTGCGCGCCATCGCAATGGTGCCCCGCTCGTTGCTGAGGCCGTTGCCGGACTCGTTCGGGATGCTGTCGTCGGGTTCCTTCAGCACGTACTTCGGCGTGAAGCCGCCGCCCTGGATCACGAAATCCGGCACGATGCGGTGGAAGACGAGGCCGTCGTAGAAGTCGGACTCCACCAGCGACAGGAAGTGGGCGACTGTCAGCGGCGCGCGCCTGCCGTTCAGCTCCAGCACGAAGGTGCCCTCGGTGGTGCGCACCTCCACCTGCGGAAAGGAGGGCGCGTCGGCGGCGCAGGCCGCACCGCCGGCCAGCACGATGCCGGCGGCCATTGCCGCCACGGCCGCTCTCATCGCTCTCATTGCACTCGTAACACTCATCGGATTCCTCGTTCTCCGTTAGAAGGCAGTTCGGGACGGCCGCGTCGGGCCGCGGTCACTCGTCGGCGGCCTCGGCGGCCGCCAGCGTGTTGTAGATCAGCATGGCCACGGTCATCGGGCCGACGCCGCCGGGCACGGGCGTGATCCAGGCGGCGCGTTCCTTTGCGGCGGCGAACTGGACGTCGCCCACCAGCCTGCCGTCCTGCTGGCGGTTGATGCCCACGTCGATCACGATCGAGCCCTCGGGAACCCACTCGCCCGGGATCAGCCCGGGCTTGCCGACGGCGACCACCAGGATCTCGGCGCGCTCCACGTGCTCGCGCAGATTGCGGGTGAAGCGGTGACAGACCGTGGTGGTGGAGCCCATCAGCAGGAACTCGAGCGCGAGCGGCCGGCCCACGTGGTTCGAGGCGCCCACGATCACCACGTGCTTGCCCTTCGGATCCACGCCGATGCGCCCCAGCAGCGTCACGATGCCGAACGGCGTGCAGGGGCGCAGCGTCGGGATGCGCTGGGCGAGCCGGCCGACGGTGTAGGGATGGAAGCCGTCCACGTCCTTGGCCGGGTCGATGCGCTCGATCACCTTCACCGCGTCGATCTGGTGGGGCAGCGGTAGCTGCACCAGGATGCCGTGCACGCTCTCGTCGGCATTCAGCTCGTCGATCAGCTCCAGCAGGGCGGCCTCGGTGGTGGTGGAGGGCAGATCGAAGTCCAGCGAGCGCATGCCGGCGGCGTCGCAGGCCTTGCGCTTGTTGCGCACGTAGATCTGGGAGGCGGCATCGTGGCCCACCAGGATCATGGCCAGCGACGGCTGGGGCTTGCCCCCGGCCATGCGCTTCTCGACCCGCTGGCGGACCTCTTCGCGGATCTCCTCCGCGATTCCCTTGCCGTCGATGATCTTCGCCGTCATGGCCGCAGTTTACCGCGAAATTGACGCATCTCCGCAGCGCCACGTATTATTCCCGCCCCCCGGCGTGCCGGGGTGTTCGCGGCGGGGCATGGCGCAGTCTGGTAGCGCATCTGCTTTGGGAGCAGAGGGTCGGCGGTTCGAATCCGTCTGCCCCGACCAAAAATCGGCAGTGTGCGCCTGTAGCTCAATGGATAGAGCATCGGCCTTCTAAGCCGAGGGTTGCAGGTTCGAGTCCTGCCAGGCGCGCCAAGTCGGAAATTACGGGTTATAATACCCGGCTGGAACAATGGTGGGCGTAGCTCAGTTGGTAGAGCCCCGGGTTGTGATCCCGGTCGTCGTGGGTTCGAGTCCCATCGTCCACCCCAGTTCTTTCAAGCGCTCTAATCGGAAGGGCCGTTAGCTCAATTGGCAGAGCAGTGGACTCTTAATCCATTGGTTGTAGGTTCGATTCCTACACGGCCCACCATCCTCCCGAATCCCCCCCCTTCTATCGTGGCCGCCCTGCGGGGGGTATCCATCTTGCTCCCGAAAAAAGGTCGCGGCGATGGATACCCCCGCATGACGGCCGTGCTCGCGGTGGCGTGAAGGCGCTGCCTGTCAGGGGCGCTTACTGACTCGTGCCAAGCCTTTCCGCTACGGGCCCGTCAGCGGGTGGGCAAGGGTTGCGGGGTCGTCCGGGCCGACTGGAGCCATGACGGCGGGAAGGAGGCCCGGCCGAAGCGAAGGAGGACAGGACGTCCGACTGAGCGTCCCCGCGACCCTTGCCCACCCGATGGCGGGCCAACGCCGACAGAAAGCCGGATCGGGCCTGAAGGCCCTCCTACGGTTTTGGCATCAGCCAGGGTTCGTTGTGGATGCGCAGCGTCGCCTCCATTCGGTTCTCCACGTTCAGCTTGGTCAGGATCGACGAGACGTGGTGCTCGATGGTGCGCTTCGAGCGCGACAGCTGGTCCGAGATCTCCGTATTGCTCGCTCCCTGTACCATCAGCGCCAGGATGTCCTGTTCCCGGCGGGTCAGTCCCAGCGGATGGTTGCGCGCGGCCTTGTAGGGACCGCGCCGGGTGCGCGGCAGCCGGTTGGCGACGCCCAGGGCCTTCGCCACCCGGTTGGTCTTGGCCAGGGCGGCATTCGCCTCGATGCGGCGGAATAGCTTTGCGGCGCTGGCGAGAGCCTCGCCCGCGTTCTCGCCCTCCACCTGCAGCCAGGCCAGGCCGGCGGAGTAGGGCGCGCCGAGGCCCAGCCAGAGTTTCGCCGCGCGGGCCGGGTCGCCCGCGATCTCGGCGGCGTAGGGTGCCGGCGAGTCGGCGGTGAATGCCTCCGGCGCCTCCATGCCCTCGATGCCCAGGCGGCGCGCCCAAGCGGCTGCGTCGCCTGCGCTCCACTGGTTCATGCGCTCCGCGCCCATCGACCACAGCGCTTCCAGGTGGGGTATTGCCGCCTCCGGATCGTCGCGCAGCCAGGCGGCCTCCACGAAACCGAGGCGCACCGGAATCATGTACTGGAGTTCGTCGGTGGCAATCGCGTCCTGCATCGCCCGGTCCAGCAGTTCGTCGGCGTCCGGTTCGCCCAGGCGCAGGCGGGCTCGGGCAAGCACGATCAGTGCGGGCAGGCGCATCAGCAGCGTGAGGCGATCCAGATGCTGCACGCCCTCGGCGATGGTCTCCGCGTCCCGGAGCCGCCCCTGCTCG
>Ga0209942_1001953_pt1 | contig 10802 bp, 16 predicted proteins | sample SalPonR1_A_D2_MG_FD_185695 | JGI IMG/M metagenome (GOLD analysis project Ga0209942, IMG submission 185695) | Salt pond soil microbial communities from South San Francisco under conditions of wetland restoration - Salt Pond MetaG R1_A_D2_MG... ... | reverse complement strand
TTGAATAAACTGTACTGTCTATATTTTTTTGCAAAGCTTCTTTTACACGAGGTCTAATTTTATTCAATAAAGCATCTCTCGCAGCTTTTTTATATTTAGCTTCTATTCTTGCTATTGAGGCAAATTTCTTTGCCATTTAAACCACCTACTTTATATTTCTAAAAGCATCTAATTCAGATACCTTTTCTACCATCTCATCTATTTTACCATTATCTAATTCGCTTATCTGTGTTATCATTTTACTTAATAAATTAGAAAAATGTTTCATTTCATTTTCTTCTTTAATTTTTTCATCTAATAAAAATAATATATGCTCGTAATCTTCTTTAATATTTTCTATAAGTTCTTGATATATTCCAGAACTGAAACAAATATCAACTATCTCTTGAACGTTATCTGCCATTCCATCATCTGTTTTATGTTTTGGAAAATTAATATCAGTTATATAGCTTACAATTATTAAATACTTCAACAAACTGTCTAATCCTATTCTATTATATATATTTGATTCTGCGTCAAATGAGTTGTTCAATGCAGAATAAACTATGCCAACTTTTTCATCATATGGCAAAAACTTCTTATGTTTTATTAATTGCCCATTAACTGTAAATTCACCAATTTCACCTATTTTTGATAATTCTTTAAATTCTTTAACTTTCATTATTCACATCTCCTTATTATTCATATTATTTATATTTTATTATTAGACAACTTAAAAACCATTGTTTTAAGATAGTCTAACTTTTGGTCATATTCCCAAACATCTGATTTCATATAATCAGTTGTTAATTCATCATACTTCTTATCATTGACATTAAAATAAAAACATACTATTTCTTTGCCGCCTTTATAAGATTCTTCTCTTTCTATTTTTTCAAATTCTATTCCTTTTGTTAAAAAAAATGCTACCATCCTAATATCTTTTATCTTTCTCATATATCTCATTCCTCTATGCCAAACATTCCAAAAACAACATCTCTATCTCTGTTCTGTAAATAAGAGCTAGTAGTGTCGGAACTAGAATGATGAGCGTATTTTTGTAGTTCTTCTAATTTAAAACCGTCTTTTAATCCTAATTCTTTGCATAAATAATGTTCACCAGTGCTTAAATTATCTAATGCCGTATGCCTTAAACTATGAACATTGAAGTCAATATCTTTATCTTCAATTTTACTTAATAATTCTGACATCTTCTTGAACCAATCATATATAGTGCCAGAACTTATCGCTTCGGTTTTGCCATTTATGTTCTTAGTCCACATTTCATCTAAATTATCTAATCCTCTTTGTTCTAAATATTTTTTAGCGAAATATAATGTTTTTTTATTATACACAAGCACAAATTTCTTTCCTCTTTTACCAATAACCTCATTAGTAAAATATTTTTCCTCTAAAAAACTATATTTAGTGCATTGGAACATTTCGTTTTTTCTTCCTGCTGATTCATATGCCAAAGCTAAAATTGTAGCCATTTGATATTCTTCTAATTCCTCAAGTTTGTCGTACAATTTTAATATTTGTTCGTCTGTCAAGAACACTATATCTCTAACCTTTTCTTTTGGCAATCCCTTTAATCTGGATGCGGCACTAAAATCATAATCCCACTCTTCATCATCTTCACAATAAGCCAACATACTTCTAGTCGCACTCATCAATCTATTGACTCTTGCATTTGAGTGGTTGCATTCTTCTTTAAAATAAAGACTTAATCTCCTAAAATCTTTTTTACTCATTTCCAATATTGATTTATTGTCAAAATCATGAAGTATCTTTATAAAAATTATTCTCCAATCTGACTTATAATTTCTAATTGTTCCTTCTTTTTTTTGTGCTTGTTTTAACTCCATAATATAATCTTGCATTATTTCTTTGTTTATTGGGTTAACTTTAGCCCATTCTTCATCTGTGTAAAATTTGTTATAAACATTCTTCTTTTTTGTCATAAAACCACCTTTTTTGTATTCATATCTAATACAATATTAATATTTTGTGCGTATATCTAATACATTTTATACAATAAAAGTATTATTTTATTGGATGTTTAAAAAGACATAAAAAAATAGGCAAACTTATTTACAAGCTTGCCTTAAAAAATTCCAATTTTATTTAATAAAAAAACAACAGCACCACTAAGACCTGAAACCACGCCAAGAAGAATTTTAATCCAAAAATTTGCATTATTGTCAGTTATTTCTTTTATATCCTCGTCTTGGCATTCCGTCTTTTTTTTTATATCATTCACATCTTTTTTTAATGTTACGACATCTGATTCTAAGCCTCTGACTTTATTACCTATGTTGTTTATATCTTTCGCATTATTTTTAATATCAGCGCTAAATTCATCTAAAATTTCCATTTTAGCTTTTATATATGTTACAGCATCTGATATTTGTTCTATCTTTTCGAGTTTTTTTCTTAAAAATTCATCCAAATTACCACCTCATCGCATTAAAAATCTGTCTCATGCCAATCTAAAACCAACCCTATATCTTTAGATGAGCTCGCAACATTAGTTAAAGATATTAAAAAGCTAGTATTTTTATCAATATCACTTATAAGAGGGTCACCACCAGTAGCACCCGTTGTTTGACCTCTTGTGCCACCAAGTATTAATCTGTCGCCACGCTTATCACCAATATCATCAATGGTTGGATTTATATTTATATCAGCATCATGAGTTCCGCCAGATGTTTTTCTATTAAATCCTGATTTAACTGTTCCAACATCTGTATATGTAGAATTGGCGTATGTATTAAATATAGATTTGCCCTCTGATTCTATTAATATTATAATATGTGCATTATAATCATTGGTGTCAAATTTTAAATATCTAGTTTCGCCAGCAGGCACATCTTCAAATATATGATTTAAAACAAATGCCTTGCCACCGACTATTTTCCTTTGTTGTTCTGTGATATTTATACTGCAACCAAAGTTAATATTCATAAAATCACTCTACTTTTCCTTGTGGTTCTTCATACCAAAATGCCTTCCATTCTACCGTCACATCTTCAGACGTAAGATTTGTTGCCTTTATTATATATTGTTCGTTCCCATCTTTAAAAACTATTTCTTCATTTGGATTCATTGTTAAAGAACTTGTTCCAACAAATTGATTAGTAGAATCAGCCAATGTATAGAACTCAATCCAAGAGCTTCCACCTGTATATGTAGGCGATTCCTTTACCGTAGAATCAGAAGCATCATCAAAGTTGTCGTTAGGATTCGACACATTTAAATCAGTACCTGTATTTTCTGTTACAGTAGACCTTCTTATTAATTCTAATTTTATACTACCACCAAGTGATGAGACATTTATGTTTTTAAAATGAACAAAAGTATCTAAAGGGCATGTAAAACAATATTCTTTAACTCCACCATTCGACAAGGTAAAATAATCAGATGTCAAATAAGCCCATCCTTTATGTATTGCAGCATGGTCTGAATTTATATTTGTAAATCCATTTGTTATTCCCTCTGGTGTCTTTAAACCGTTTTTAGTATTTATATCGTTTGATATATTCATAACACCACTTCACTTTCTTAATATAGAGCAGTATATTTTATAGACTGCCCAGATGCTCCATTAACTCTAACGCCATTAAATCTTACATTGTCGAAGCTTACAAACGTTCCAGTTCCAACCAAAACAACACTTGTAGCATGAGAAACTTCATCGCTATCATTAGTTCTTAAAAAATTTATATTTAAATCAGAGCCATCTGCATCAATTCTAATAGATGAAACATTATGTTTAACCCCATCACTATCTTCAAAATTTATAATCTCATCAGCTTCAGTAGTCTCATAAAATTCTGCTCCACCGTCTGTAAGATGATAATTTGTTATTATATTTGAATATCCTTTATTCATATTCATCTCTCCTATATATAAAAATAAGGCAGACCATTTTTAGTCTGCCTATATATTATTTTGCTTATGATACTTCGCTACCGTCAAATACAACTAAATTCCAAAAATCAGTTTCAGAACAATTTTTTTTCATAGCCTCGAAACTCATATCAAGTATTGCTGGGTCATCAGCAGCACCAGTTCCAAGAGTCCAATTTCCTGTTAATTTAGCCTTATAAACTATTAAAGTAGCCATATATTCATTATCATTACAGTCTTTTACAAGAGATTTCATTTCTAATCTAACCGTAGCAGATTCGCCATCAGATTTATTAGTTATACTCTGTGCGTCTGCACCAGTAGTTATGTTGTAATAAACTCTAACAACAGTTCCATCAGTATAATCATCAGCAAAAAATGTAACTGTTCCTGCCGTATATTCAAATGATGTTCCAGATGCTGCTGTTGTGTCTTGTGTCAATTCATCTACAACGCCACTAGCACCTAATACTTCAATCTTTAAAACATCATCTTCATCAAGTCCAGCTACTGGTGTGTATGTTAAATCTACGGTATCTTCGCTTACCTTTAAATCCTCATAAGGTAATGGTATTGTTACAGCCCCTTCGGAAACTGCTGTACCAGTTATTAATGCTAATATTCTATTATCGAATACCCCAGCTGTAGAAGTACCAGTAACTCTTTTACTATGTGAAAAAGAACTAATGTAAGGGTTACCTGCTCCCCCCATACTGTAAACATTCTCTTGAGCATTTTCTAAACTCATATTTTGTAAGTCAGTTATAGTGCCAAATACAGTCGTAGCATCTACATTTTTTATAGTCATATCAAATATTCTTTGTATCGACCATTTTTCAACTGCCATAATTTTTTTCTCCTCTCGATTAATTATTTATTTATCCAATTATTTGCTTTAATTTTTTTGTCAATATTTTTTACGTCTATCATACCACTATAAACACCATTCATCAAATAATCGAATCCTTTAATTTTATCAATTCTAGTATATCCTCTGTATATTTGGTGTGGCGTTAAGTTAAATATTTTATCGTAATTATATTTACCACCGCTAGACCAAACTAAAGAATCTATTATAGAATATATATCATAATCTGGTGCTTCTTTTCTAGACATTTGTATATCTCTTTTAACCAGTTCTTTTGCCATCTCATTAGCTGGTTTTCTTTCTCGTGGTATGCTCATAAAAAACATATCCATCAAAACTTTTTTTATCTCATTTATTGTCACTGTATTTAATTCTAAATCGCTTTTCATTGATTTAAAAATAAATTTATCATTGTCTTGTTTAGGTATAAAATTTTCCAATTCATATTTTTTATTATCTTCGTTGTAATACAAAAACATAAAATTTAATTTTCTATGAAGCTCATTCAAATCGTTTGCATTAAGCATTAAAAATATATCAAAAGAATTTTTTGTTTTATAATCTATATCAACATCTTCTAAATCAAACTTAAATTCATATGGGAATCTAGTTAAGGAATAAATAATTTGCTCATATTTATCATATGTCATATATTCCTCTATTGAAGATATTTTAGGTTGAGATATTATAAAGCCATTTTTTAAATGTATAGGAAGCCCTCTAATAAGTCTATAATCTAAATTATTATTCATATCAACAACCTGTACTACCAGTATATTGAAAGAATATCCTATATCCCATAAATTTCTCATTATATCTCATAAGTTTGGTGCTCATAAATACTAATTCGCCTCTAACACCTTTAATATCCGATGCTATAAAATTGTCATATATTATATCAACAATTCTATATGGTCTTGTTTTATTATCCTCTAAATCCCATAAATTTAAATGAACAATTATATCTACAACTATTGATAAATTATTATGCTTAGTATTATTAACCCCAGCTTTATCTCCTTCACCCATATAAATACATATATAAGTTTCTTCCTCGGAAGTCGGATAATTAACCTTGGGTTTTAAAAATAGCCTTTCATTTATTAAGCTAAAAAAATCATCAGATGATGATTGGCTTAAAGCATTTGGGCTATCTATAGAAACAAGCTTGGAAAAATCATCATTATTCATAAGAGACTTTAAAAGCTCTACTAAATTATTTTCTAAATTTCCTAATAATGCCATCAATCATCACCTACCATAATCCTCCTAATTCATAAATAAATTGCTCTGAAATATCATTTATACTATCATATACGCCAACTATGACTTCGCCAGAACCACCATTATTTGTTATTGTATATCCATCAACAACAATATCAAAATTAAAATCACCCGAAGAGCCACTATTTAAAGTTATATTGTAAGAACTTGAAATTGCAACACCATCATTAGTTGTTGTTAATGTAAAATCATAGCTTTCGCTTGTTTTTATGATATCAACATCAGGCGTATCGTTTATATGCAATCCGACCGAGGTATCATCATCTGGTTCAACATATTTATCATAATAATTAGCAATTCCAAGAGTAAAATTATCTGTCTCATCATTTGATTGGTCTTGCTCCATATAAAATTGGATTACTCCATCTATACCGTAATCATCAATGTGACCAATTCTAAAAACATTGCCACCAAATATAAATCTGTCTCCTTCGATTATAGATTCTGTATCATCGTTTTTTTGAACAAAAACTGTTCTGTCCTTTGAGACAACTTCCAAATATTTATCTGAAATTATATCAGCATTAGCTCCTGTTTTTGAACTGTTAAAAATACATGGATAAGATATTATTTCACCAACACCATTTATCCACTTCATTATGTTATTTGATTTGTATATTCTTCCAACAATATTATATTCATATTGCTTATCTAAGTTTAATACAAGCCAATCAGTTAAATCTCCACTAAAAGTAAAGCTTAAATAATCACCCTGGTTCAACAATTCAAAAGCATTATCATATGGATATAAAGTAACCTTTTTTAATGGTATTGTATATTTAAAAGAATTTAAATCTGTAATCATAGCTTTATATGATTTATCATAATCAAAATTAACATAAACGTCATATGAATTGTATATATTATCAAAAGCATCTATCGTGCTTTGTTTGATTTCTTCTGATATTAAATCCTTATTGCTTGATGAGCACTCATACATGGCTTTCATTAATTCATAAGCCATTTATAGCACCCCCTTTATACTAGGGTTAGAGAGCCAGACTTCCAACCGCTTTCTTCGTATTTGCTTACTGGTTCTTCACAAACATATATAGTACCACTTATAATTATAAAACTTGGTGTACCACATTCTGTAGCATATTGTCCGCCAGTAAAATCTTGTTCTGCTTCAGCAGCATCCAATGCGGTAGTTCCTTCACCGCTAGCAGTAGCTGTAATATTTTCTAATGCATCTATAGCAGCCGCAACAAGTGTAGCTGTATTTTTAGTTGCATCTAAATCTCCAACTTCATCAGTGCCAAGAGTAACTGTTATATCAGTTCCAGATAATACCGCTGATAAATCAACGTCATTACCGTCACCTTCTGCTACAGTTATTGTATAGCTATTTCCAGTAGTTCCAACAAAATCATATTCTAAGCTTACAGTTCCATCTTCACCAGAACCTATTTCAGCACTAGCCTTAGCTGCGTTTTGAGGTGTGGTTTCCGAAAACCATGTTTTATTTCTTTGTTTATATCTAGGCATTTATTTACCTCCTTTTATTTATATCCATCGAAATCTATACTATCTTTTGTATATCCTACGACAGCTCTTCTTATTTCTCTTAAAGCATCTTCTCTTAATAGTCTTAATTCTTTTACCAAATTTGCTGGCGAATGAGGTTGAGAAAAATCTTTAGATAAAATTGTATCTCTCAATTTATCAGTTACATATAAATTATAGCTTGTCCACGATAATATCATGGTCAAAGCTAATATAGATATTTCCTCTTCTATTAAATCTTCTTCAAATTCTCCAGAATATATATATCCATAATTTATTTCATCACCATTTGTCAAAGAATCATTTATAGTAAATTCTAATGTATTATAATCAAATGTAAAATCAGCATTATCACCATTAATCTTACAAAATGTTTCTACCACCTCGTTGTCATACGCTGTAGGTATAGATGACAATGATATTGTGTCACCCGTTGTATAAGTTACTGTATCAACAAAATAATCTGGGTCAGTATCTAATGATAAATCTTTTCTACACTTTTTAAAATTTATACTTGCACCTTTTATTAAATAGCTATTTAATAAAGTGTTCCTAGTGGAATCACTAAAATCTTGACATAATTTTCTATCTTCTATAAGCGTCAAAAACTCATTAAAAATATAACTTTTAGGGGTTGACAATCAAGCCACCTCCTCTTTATTTAAAAAGGTCAAAGTTTTTCATTTTTCTTCTGAAATAATCCCTTTTGTCGCCATAATCAAATTTACCTTTTTTATGTAGCTGTAAAGCATGGTCTAATACATTATCAAGGCACTTGTCATTTTCGTCTAAAAATTCTTGAAATTGCTTATAATCACCCTCAAGCAAATCTTTGTAGTCTTTGTCTAAAGGCTCAAATTTAAGATTATCGCAAATTTCTTCAACTGTCATATCACCAATAACATCTGTTATTGTTAATTCACCACTCTCAAAAAATTTCCTATGCTCTGAATAATATAATCTAAAATCTTTATAATCTAGCAAGGTACTATCTCCATATTCTCTTAATACACGAGTAATTATAGCACCTCTTTTACTTCCAACTACAAATGCACCAAGTGTATTATTAGTAACTTCAACAGACACATCTTGAATATCTTTCTTAGAACCACTCTTTAGCTTTTTTTCTAGTTCTTTTATTTCTTCTTTATGCTTTTTATTGCTTTCTTCTAATGCATTGGCAACAGCCTTAGCAACCATTTCTTCTATATTAACTTCATCCTTCTTTTTATCATCTTTTTTATTCGTGCTACCTTTAGGTCTACCCATTTTGTTATCTCCTCTCATATCTTTTATTCATATATATAATTACAAAATAAAAGAGGGGTTTTATCCCCTCGTATATTATTTATTATGATAATTTATAAAATCCGTAGTTTCCTTCTTGAACAGTTATTGCTGCTGCTCCAACCATTCTTCCCCATTTATATTCAATCTGCATATCATTTCTATCCATAGCATCAGTTGTGTTTATGATAGGTGTTCCTTCAAATACAACTTTAACTATTTTTTCATTTGCAGGTAATACAATTAGGTGGTCTCTATCCACAGCAAATGTTTGAGTTCTTACATCATAAGCTTGTGGTAATGCGAACAATGGAGTACCATTGTGAACGCCAACGAATCCAAGTTCATTTATAGCATCTAACATATTGTCAGAATATCCAAAACTATTATTTACTTGTCTTAAAGCTTTAGGTGAACCAAAAATTTGAACTGATTCAACACCATTTGAAGCTTTAACATGCTCTATGATTCCATCTAAAGTATCTTCATCAAAAGCACCAGTAGCTTTATAATTAGTTCCAACAGAACTATAAGAATTATAAATAGCATTAGAAATTTTAGTTCCAACTTTATGAGCATAAGAAGCCGCAACTCTCATAGTCATTTCAGCGAAATCAACTTTCCCTGCCATAAATTCATCTAACTCACTATAAATTGCAACCCAATGCCAATCAGTAGCAACTGTAAAACTAGAACCCATTAATTTAGTTCTTTCAATATCCTGAGTTCCTCTAGCTGCAACATAAACTGGGAATAATTGCTTATCATTAACTTTAAAATAGTTTTTGTCACCTAATTCAGTATCTTTAAAATCTGCAAAAGGGTCAAACTTTGTACCAAGACTAGCGTTTATAGCTGACGGTAAAGTTTCTGATAAAATTGCAAATACTTTATTTTTATTATCTTGGAATGTATAATAATTCCATTCGCCACCAACAACTTCCAATATTTGTGTTTTGATAGCTTCACTAAGGTTTGCTTGTGTATATTTTCCAACTGTTGAAGTTCCTTTTATACAATCAACAGCCATTTGCTTTAAATTTTGCTTTGCCATATTAATTTCCTCCTATTATTTTATTTATTTACGCTATTATACATCTTAATTCTGCCATGCTAACGCCATTAATTGAAACAACTTGGTCAATTACAAAAGCAATAGCTTCTGAACCAAGTGACGCTTTACATTCAGCTTTGACAGTTGTTGTAGGTACTACATAATTTCCAGCTTGAACTGTAGCTGTAGCTGTAATATTTGCAACTGGTATACTTACTTTCATTCCAACAGACGGAACATAAGCTCTTACAGTGTCGCCAGTAGCAATTGTGAAATCATTCTCATCATATTGAGCCTCATAAGATAATGTAGGCGTCAACACCATTACCATTCCGTTATCTGTTACAGCTGATGGTGCAGCCGCATCATAAGTACCATAATCATCATCAACGTTAAAATCTCCTAAAGTAACTATACTTCCGTTAGTTGTATCAGCAGGTGCTAGAATAGAAACTATTGAAGCGTCCGCTGGTATTTTGTTTAAAACTATTTGGTTTGCCATATTATTTTCCTCCTATTATTTGGTATAATCTTTAATTATTTTCTTGTTAATATCTTCTTCATCATCAGATGAACCTTCTAAATCATAATTCTTTTTTGTATAAACTTTAGTATCATCTTTTAATTTGCCACCATTTTTTTCAAAATTTTCTTTGCCTATTAAAATATAACACTCTTTTTCAATTTCATCTAATTCTAAGTCAAAAGCTTTGTCTTTTAAAGCAGCGAACTCAGGATTTTTAGAAAGTAATTTTTCAAAAGATTTAAGAACATTTTCTATTTTTTCTTTTCTTTCTTCTTCTTCAATTTCCAATCTAAAACTCTTTTCTTTTTCTAGTTCAGATTTTAACTCATCGTTTTTAGTTGTAAAATCTTCAACTTGTTCTTCAAGCTTATCAATTTTTTCATTTA
>Ga0209942_1001950_pt1 | contig 10815 bp, 10 predicted proteins | sample SalPonR1_A_D2_MG_FD_185695 | JGI IMG/M metagenome (GOLD analysis project Ga0209942, IMG submission 185695) | Salt pond soil microbial communities from South San Francisco under conditions of wetland restoration - Salt Pond MetaG R1_A_D2_MG... ... | reverse complement strand
CTGGTGTACTCACCCTCAGGAATAATCAGGCTACCATCCCTCCGGATATCAAATGGCCTGTCCAGAAATTCATAGTTGCGGGTTACATTAACCATGAACATCTCATCACTCATAAAATCGATATTGAAAAGCGTTAACCGAATGTCCTGAGTCAGGAGATTGAAGTCCATGTCCATCAGGTGTTCCAGCCATACATTCCACTCCAGCTGACGAATCCAGTCGCTGTCTGAAATTTGTGGTGCATAGCTTACTGAAGGATTCAACCGGCGAAATGCGTTGCGCTGGGTAAAACCAACTGCGGGATTGAAGGCATCTCCAAGTTCTCTGTATGATACGTGTCCAAACCAGGGCTGATTTGGAAAGTTAAGCCTCATTCCGCGTGAGGAGCGGTCCCAAAGATTCGTTGTATTGTCGTTCGCAAATGGTGAATTATGGAACACGAAAAAAGCCTGGAACTGAAGATTTTTATCTCCCAGAAAAGTGGACGTTCCCAGCTCTGCATCGGCACCAAGCGTGTGCCTTTCCTGGTAATCAATAGCTCCGGTTTCGTCATCCTCTTCAGACCTTCGTGTATATATAAGCCCAATCGTACTTTCGCGTCCAACATTTCGCTTGAGGCGTGCAACGGTGTAGTGTTCAGAGTCGATATCCCCTTCCGAACCGGTATTTACATGAAGAAATGCAAGATTATACGGCCCTGTATTTCCCAGAAGACGCGCCCCAAAATTGATAGGAACCGGCCTTCCATCCTGGAGCCCGATACTGCGGCTGAAAAACGGAAATACGCGGCTTCCCGCTGCAAATTCATAAATATTCGAGCCCTCAAGGAAAAAATCGCGCTGTTCGGGAAACATGATGGGAAATCGCGTCAGGTTAACCTGACGCTGATCAACTTCTGCTTCGGCAAAATCGGTATTAACGGTAAAGGAAGCCCTCAAACTTGGAGTAATACTATAGTTGATGTCGAAGCCACCATCGGCGGAGGAGGTTTTGTTTGTTCCATTCTCAGTGGTTACTTCACTGCCATTAACAATTCCAAAGGGAACCACTTCGAGCCCTATACCCTGCGACATGCCCGAAAGCCCGGTGAGAACTCCTGCATTCTGAGGGCGCTCAATACCCTGGTTCCGCAGGTGGCCCGACCAGAGTACCGTTTCGCTTTTTCGGCGTATGACTCTCATAAAATTAATTCCCCAGCGGTCGCTGTCGGGATCAAAATTAAAGGTTCTAAAGGGAATGCGTACCTCGGCCGACCAGCCAACGTCGGTAATAACCGCCCGTGCGTCCCAAATCCCATCCCAGTTCAGGTTTATTGAGGATCCCTGTCCAGTGGAAATCAATCCGTCGGTTCGGAGGGCATTTGGATTAATCTCCATAAAGTATGCGCTTCGCTGGTCGTTAAATGTATCAAAAATCCAGGTGAACCGTTCATCGGCGTCAATCCGTGCGTCGCGGCGTTTCTGTGAAGCTTTGATGCCGGCCGGATTGCTGTCGAATAAAATCACCCCCAAATAGAGATACTCATCGTCGTAGGCAACACGCACTTCTGTTTTTTCTGATGCGGGTGAGCCCTCGCGTGGTTCCTGCTGTAAAAACCCGGTTGCAGGCTCAATAGCACTCCAAAATACTTCATTAACATGACCGTTAAACTGAAATTGTTCTGAATTTTCAAGTTTGTAAGCCTCTATTTGTCGTCTGTTTTGCTGATCCTGCGACTGCAGAAGACCGGGAAGGGATACAAGGATTATAAAAATCGTTGCCGATGAAATAATAGTATGATTGAAAGGTCTTTTAAAGTTCATCTCCACCCGTTTTTTCTCAGGTTATTGAATTTGTTTTGTACTTTTCTTGTCTTATTCTGACGATGCTCAATTCAAAAAGTTTGTTTTCAGCATCTGCAGATTTATATCTCAGTTAAACGATACGACGCTACTTTGTATACTTTTTGAAGACGGCTCAATTTGAGACTCAACCTATCTACGTAACTCTATGAAATTGCTGCAACTGACAATCTTACTTTTATTTTCGCTTTCAACGTTGCCGGATAAGTCAGCAACAGAACTGTTTCTGGACCTGCTTGATGATCACTGGGAGTACACGCTGCAGGAGAACCCGCTCTTTGCAACCGGTCAGGGAGACCATCGGTTTAATGACCGTCTTCCGGAAACCGGTCTTGACGCTATGGAAGCTGCATATGTATCCAATAAGGAGTTTTTAGAGAGGTTGAGTACCATTTCCCGGGATTTGGTGAGTCGTGAGCATCAAGTGAATTACGATATCTTCCGTATTCAGCTCGAAAACGCTATCCAAAACTACGAGAGAAACGGACATCTGCTGCCCCTGAACGGGTGGTGGGATTACCATGCATCGTTTGCTGACCTGGCAAACCGGGTACCCCTCGATAATCTGAAGGATTATGAAAATTACCTGAGCCGTCTCCGGGCTTTTCCCGAGTATAATGCAGGCTATATCGAGAGATTAAATCGGGGTGCAGAGATTGGGTTCGTACGTCCTAAAATGGTGTTTCATGATTACCTGGAATCGATTAAAGCGCTCATTCCGGAAAGTGCTGAGGAGAGTCTGCTATTTGATCCGTTCGAAAATATTCCTTCGCAGATTGATGGGGAAGTAAGAGAGTCGCTGAAAGAGGAGGCTTCAGTGGTCATCCGGAATAGCGTGCTGGCTGAATTTCAGAAGCTGCACGATTTCCTGGCTGAAGAGTATCTGCCGGCAACATCCAAAACCATCGGAATTACAAATGTACCCGGTGGTGAGGCCTATTACGACTATCTAGTAAAGTATTACACCACCATGGATATTACTGCTGAGGAAATTCATCAAACCGGCCTGGATGAGGTAGCCCGTATTCGTGCAGAAATGATGGAGATAGTTAAGAGTGAGGGATTTGGGGATGATTTTGATGCTTTTACCGAGTACCTCAGAACAGACGAACGGTTTTATGCAGAAACCCCCGAAGAGCTGATGAAAAAGACAGCATTGGTGCTGAAGAAAATGGACGGAAAGCTTCCCGAGCTGTTTAAAACCCTGCCGAGACTGCCGTACGGAATTATTGAAGTGCCCGATTACCTGGCTCCGCGCACAGCAACGGCATACTACAGCCGGGGAGCTGCCGACGGCACACGGGCGGGCAACTATGCTGTAAACACCTATAATCTTCCTGCCCGTCCGCTGTACGAAGTAACGGCTCTGAGCCTGCATGAAGCGGTTCCGGGGCATCATCTGCAGATTGCCCTGCAGCAGGAGCTTGAAAATCTTCCAAAGTTTCGAACAACGGCTGGCTTTACGGCCTATAGCGAGGGGTGGGCGCTCTATTCCGAAAGACTAGGCCTGGAAGTCGGCTTTTACGAAGATCCCTACCAAAATTTTGGGCGGCTGAGTTATGAAATGTGGAGAGCACTGCGTCTGGTGGTGGATACAGGAATGCACGCGAAAGGGTGGAGTCGCGAGCAGGCCGTAGAGTACATGGCGTCAAACTCTGCACTTTCACTTCACAATATCCGCTCGGAAGTGAATCGCTATATTTTCTGGCCCGGACAGGCGCTGGCATACAAAATGGGAGAGATTAAAATACGTGAGCTTCGTGAAATGGCTGAAAGCAATCTGGGTGGCAACTTCGATCTGAGGGAGTTTCATGATGTGGTACTTCTGAGCGGTGCGGTGCCGCTGAGCGTTCTTGAGCAGAACGTGATGAATTGGATGGAGCAGAGCAACAGCTAGTTGGCTGTGTAGATGTTTTAAAATCGAAAAATGAATCTGAAGTTTTAACATCGGTATACAGTTCTTTTTGATTTCATTATATAAGAAGCTCGAAAGAGTGCGCACTTCATTTCGTTTTTATGCGCACTATTTATATTAAACAAGTGAAATCACTCCAATTCAGCACTATGGCAAAAAAGACATTAAACCTAACCGTAGAAGAGCCTATTAAGGAACGGGCAAAATATATCGCAAAGAAGAGAGGGATCAGCGTTTCCAAACTCTTTGAAGAGGCAATTCTGCGCGAAGAAATAGATTCAGATGAGTTTGAGTTAAAACCGGGAAGTGCTGCCTATCGAATCTATCATTTGTTACCTGAATCAGAAAAAGTAACGGATTATGATTATAAAAAAATGAAGGAAGAAGCGCTTCGGGAGAAATATGACCTATAGTAGAATATTGGTCGATACTAATATTTGCATTGATGCAGCGATTGTTAGAAAACCATTTGCTGATACCGCTTTAAAAATTATTAATCTATCTGATAGCGGTGAAATTGAAGTGAAAATTTCAGCACACTCATTAGGCACGATTTTTTATGTGTTGAGAAAAGAGTTTTCAATTAGTAAAAGGTATGCTCTTATTGAGGAACTCAGATCTGTGTTCGGAGTTGCTCCCGTAACACAGCGTATTATGTAACACAGCGTATTATAGACAGGGCTCTGAAGTTAAGATGGAAAGGCTTTGAAGATGCTATCCATTATCATGCTGCATTGGCATCCGATTGCGACGCTATAGTCACTCTTAACAGGAGTGATTTCCAAGAGTCAGAACTTCCTGTTTTGAGGCCCATTCAATTTTTAGAGGCGCATGTTTCTGAGAAAAATAAAAACCCCGCTGTTTTTCACAGCAGGGTTCAGAATTTACTCTTACAAATCAGCGGTCAGTTATGGCTGATTTTCGTTCCAAGCACATCCAAAAATTCAGCCAGCCATTTTTGATGTCCCGGCCATGCGGGTGTGGTTACAAGATTACCGTCGCGTACCACTTCGGTTGGAGGAACGTCTTTGTAGTCAGCTCCGGCTAATTTCATTTCGGGTCCGCATGCGGGGTAGGCCGTTAATGTTTTACCTTCAATTCCACCGGCTGCAGCCATAATTTGCAGGCCGTGGCAAATCGCTGCAATAGGTTTGTCGTTATCAATAAAATGACGCACCATATCGAGCAGATCATTGTTGAGCCGCAAATATTCGGGTGCACGGCCGCCCGGAATTACCAGGCCGTCGTACGATTCAACATCCACATCGTCAAAAGAGTAGTTCAGCGTAAAATTGTGGCCGGTAAGTTCTTTATACGTTTGATCTCCAACAAAATCATGAACGGCTGTTGGGCACTGATCTCCCTCATTTTTACCGGGACAAACGGCATGAACCGTGTGGCCGACCATTTGCAGAGCCTGAAACGGCACCATGGTTTCTAAATCTTCTCCATAATCTCCTGCGATCATCAATAATTTTTTTCCTGCCATTGTATCTTCTCCGTTTGATTTAAAATTATATAACTATAAACAGTTATGAGTTTTTAAGCATTCGTAACGAAATGCTTTATGCTAAAAGAAAAGGCTTCCGGGTTTTGAACCGAAAGCCTGAAATAGTTAGGTCTGTTATTTCTTACATCGATGAGGTTGTTTCTTCCATGGCTCCCTCAGGTATCCAGCTTTCAACAAGTTCTTCATGTTCGTTCATCCACTGTTCAGTTACATCAGCTACATCTTCATCCGATTCGTTTACTTTCACCATCAGGTCGGCAAGCTGCTCCTCATTGAACTTCATATTGCTGAGAAATGCGGCCAGTTCCGGTTTGTCTTCTTTGAGGTTTTGGCGCCCCATAATATGAATATTTCCGGTCTCCCAAAGAACATTATCATCATCCTGTTTCAGGAATTTGAGGTCCCAGCGACCAAACTTCCAGTGTGGCTGCCAGCCTGTTACAATAATCCACTCTTCATTTTCAATGGCATTACTAAGGGCTGCCGTCATGGCCGGCCCGCTTGAGGTCATTAGTTCATAGTTAAGTCCATACTCGTCAATCACTTCCTGTGTGGTTTGCATTACACCGGCTCCCGCATCAATCCCGGTAATCTGGCCATCAAACTCTTCCACATAATTATTGAGGTTCGAAATGCTGTCGACCTCTACATACTCTGGAACCACAAGTCCGCTCTGGGTGCCTTCATACACATATCCAAGATCAACAATGTCGTCCTCAAACTGATCCATATAGTTTCTGTGGAGTACCGGAAGCCATGTTTCCATAAAAGCGTCTCTGTCTCCATTTGCAATAGCGGTATATGCCGGCCCTACATCCGCAGAGGTAATTGTTACCTCGTATCCCATTTTCTGTTCGAGTACATTTTTTGCCAGGTTGGTGTAGGCGATTCCTTCAGCCCAGTTAACATAGACAAGGTCTGCAGTTTTATTTGTTTGCTCTTCGGACTGACACCCTGCAGCTACAAAGGTAAATAGCAGAAGAGCAGACACGATTTTTAGTGCCCAATAGTCGTTATTTGAAGTAATCATAATTTGCCTTTTTTGTTTAAGATTAATAGTTGAGTCATTTTTATAAGTAACAGATTTAATGAAAGATACGTTGGATAAGGCTCAGGCCCCCTGCTGAGAAGCCGTACCCATGGATTGTGTAATTCTGTCTAAAAAGATGGCGAGGATTACAATAGCGATGCCACCCTCAAAACCGAGGCCGATATTGAGTTGTTGTATTCCAACCAACACGGGCTGGCCCAAACCGCCTGCTCCAATCAGTGAGGCTATAACCACCATTGATAGTGCAAGCATAATGGTTTGGTTAACGCCGGCAAGAATGGTTGGAAGCGCAACAGGCAGCTCAACTTTAAAAAGCATTTGCCGTGAGTTGGAACCAAAAGCGAGTGCCGCTTCTTTCACCTCGTCGGGTACCTGGCGTATTCCAAGGTTTGTGAGCCGAACGGCCGGGGGAGTTGCAAAAACCAGTGTTGCCACTACACCCGGGACTTTTCCCAGCTGGAAAAACAGTACCGCCGGTATCAGATATACAAATGCCGGCATGGTCTGCATAAAATCCAATATGGGGCGCACCAGTTTTTCAACCAGGTCATTTTTTGATGCCCAAATACCAACAGGAATACCGATCAAAAGGGCTATAAGAACAGCTGTAAAGATCAGTGCCATAGTGTCCATGGTTTCAGCCCAAAGCCCCATCCCCTCGATCACAAAAAGTCCTGCGACGGTAAAAGCAGCCACGCCTTTTCCCGAAACGAACCAGGCAAGAACGGTTAAAATCGCTATCATAATGAGTGGGTGGGGCAGCATCAGTACTCCCTCAAACGCATCCAGGGTTGTCTTTACAGTTACCGTAATGGCTTCAAAAAAACCATCCCAGTTGTCCTGCATCCATCGAATAATAAATTCAAAAAATTTTCCTACAGGTATGTCAACCATAATGTATTATGTGTTAATTTCTTCAATATTTTCAGATTCTTGTTGGTTCGATACAGCCCCGTTTTCTGAACTGTTTAGCTTCACTTCATTAATGATAGAGGCCCGGTCTACAACACCGAGAAATTTGTCATTTGAATCAATTACGGCTATGGGAACCGTGCTGCCAATGGCCTCTGAGAGGAGCTGTTTGATAGGTGTATCAGGCAGAGTTTTGTAGGCATCATTTCTGATGATATCATCCAGCGATTTTACATTTTCATTTTTAAGTCGGTTAGCGTCATCAATAGTAACCACACCTTTAAATTTACGCTGTTCTCCAAGCACGTAAACGGTGGAGACACCCGCTTTCTCCATTTTACGTGAAGCCACTCCCGGTCCGTCTTTTTTGAGGTCTACGGTGGGTGCTTTACGCATGATCGATTTTGCAGTGATAATTTTTGTTCGGTCCACATTCTGTACAAATGCGCGAACATAATCGTCAGATGGCTCTGTTAAGATGGTTTCAGGGGTTCCTATCTGCACAACTTTTCCCTCCTTCATGATGGCGATCCGGTCGCCAAGTTTCAGGGCTTCATCAAGATCGTGTGTGATAAACACAATGGTTTTGCTCATTTCCGACTGAAGTTCCAGGAGTTCATCCTGCATATCGGTGCGAATGAGCGGGTCGAGCGCACTAAAGGCCTCGTCCATCAACAGGATTTCAGGATCGTTGGCCAGCGCACGTGCCAGGCCAACTCGCTGCTGCATGCCGCCGCTTAATTCATTGGGGCGTTTGTCTTCATATCCTTTCAGCCCCACTAAACTGATGGCTTTGCGGGCTTTCTTATGGCGTTCTTCTTTCTCCATACCGCCAATTTCAAGGCCATAGGCTACATTGTTAAGCACAGACCTGTGAGGGAAAAGGCCAAAATTCTGGAATACCATCGACATGCTCTGCCGTCGTACTTTAAGCAGTTTATCACGTTTAATATCCATGATGTTCATCTGCTCGCTCTCAAGGTATATTTCGCCGGCTGTAGGTTCAATAAGTCGATTGAGACAACGAAGAACGGTAGACTTGCCGCTACCGGACAATCCCATAATGACAAATATTTCCTTCTCTTTTACTTCAAAAGATGCATTATCAATGGCTACTGTTAAGCCGGTTTCATCAAGAATATCGCTTTTACTTTTCCCGTCTTTAAGCATGGGTATGGCTTTTTCGGGATTTTTGCCGAAAATTTTATACAGATTATTAACTGTTATCGCTGCCATTATATATTAATTAGTATATAAATAAATAAGTTAAATATTCTTCTATGATATAATAAAAATTACAAAATATTAAACTCTTAATCCGTTGATTTCGAACAATACCTTTGATCCCCCTTTATCAAATAAAAAATCAGGTTACAAATTGGTTTGTCTGTTCAAAAGCCTCTCATATAAATTTAAAACGAAGCTTTAACGGTTCAATAGCTATGTTTTATCGAATCGTTATTCTGGCGTTTATCGATATACTAAAATGAACAAAATAATGATTAAAATAATTGACAATAAATTTTTTGAAATCAATCTTTTTGTTTGAATATGGGGGTAAAAGAATGGCAAATTTTGAAAACAAAAAAGAAACTTTAGATGTGAAATATAACGTTAGAAGCATCCATGGTAGATTGGTTTCTATACTGGTTGAAAAAAATGGAAAAAGAGTGGATGACTGGACAGTTTACCGGGGTATACCCAAACCAACGATGACCCGTTGATGGTTGAAGCAAATGGAGGTACATTTCAGAAACGAAAAATGCAGCACAATTGAGTATGAAACGACTGAATAAAAAGACAGCGATCATTACGGGATCAACCAGGGGAATTGGACGCGGAATAGCTGAGTATTTTGCAGAGGAAGGCGCAATCGTTGTTATAAGCGGACGAAGTGAAGAGGAGGGTTCAGATACGGTACAGACGATCAAAGAAAAAGGAGGAGAAGCGCTGTTTATAGCTGCAGATGTTTCACGCCAAAGTGATAACGAAAAGCTGTATCAGGCATCCAAAGAGTATGTTGGCACCCCCGACATTATTGTTGCCAATGCAGGTATTCTGGGTCTGGGATCGCTGGCGGATATACCTGCAGATGAGTGGCACAAGACCTTTGAGGTAAACATCCATTCACTGTTTTATCTGTTAAGGGTGGCCATTCCTGAGATGAAAGCGAATGGCGGAGGCTCGATTATCGTAACGGGTTCACTGGCTTCACGGAAAGGATTTCCCAATCATGCTGCCTACTGCGCCACCAAAGGTGCCGTGGAGTCGTTGGTGAGGCAAGCCGCAGTGGATGCAGCACCGGAGGTTCGCATCAATATGATTGCTCCCGGCGCGATTGATACGAAACTCTACCGCTCATCGGCCGTTGCATTTCCAAACCCCGATACCATCCTCGACGAGGTCCCCGCTACCATTCCCATGCAGAGAACCGGAACACCACTTGACGTTGCCAAAGCAGCACTGTTTCTGGCATCCATTGAGTCGGAATGGATTACAGGCACCGTTCTCACCGTTGATGGCGGAGCAAGCGCTGCGGGGTAACTGGATTGGAATGGGGTAAGAAATCCAGGAAGAAAAACGATAATCATTTGCGAAAAATCCTATCTTAAGCCCCATCGTTATTTGATTATAAAGTGAATACATGCCGAAGCTTGCCGTTAAAGATAAATTTATTGATCTCTCAGACTATGGCCGGCCGGCAGCGGTAGCCATTGTACGTTTGTTAAAGAATACGAACGTAACCGCCATTCACCTCACGTTGATGTTTGGCCTTTGCGGTATTGGTGCAGTAACCGCTATCCTTCATGGGTATTATATTACGGCAGGTATGCTGTTAATTTTAAAGTCGATTCTGGACGCTGCAGATGGTGAAATGGCGAGAATGAAGAGGAATCCTTCTTACATTGGCCGTTATCTCGACTCTCTGTTCGATATTATTCTTAATTTTCTCATCATTCTGGCCGTATGGTACGTTACCGGGCAGAGTATTTGGCTTGCGATTGCCGCATTTGCTTCTATTCAGTTACAAGGCACTCTTTACAATTTTTACTACGTAATTTTGCGCCACAACTCCGAATCGGGCGACAGAACCAGTAAGATATTTGAGACGGAGACTCCTGAAGCATATCCCGGTGAAAGTCAAAAGGGTGTGAATGTCCTCTTTAAGATCTACATACTGTTCTATTCTGTTTATGATAAGGTCATCTATTCTCTGGATCGGCAGGCCCCTCTTAAAAAGACCTTCCCGAAATGGTTTATGACACTGCTGTCGATGTATGGACTTGGTTTTCAGCTTTTGATTATTTCAGCAATGCTGGCCACTGGCCTCATCAATCTTATAATGCCTTTTTTTGTTCTCTACTCTGTTTTGATGCTGTTCTTCATCACAACTCGGCGAATCTTTTTACCTGCGAAGGAATTGAATATCTGACTATGAGGAATAGTCCATTAATTAAATAAATAGAAGATTTCTGTTTTTATGTCTATTCATAGACATGTTTTTTTAAAAGCTCAAAAGTTTCACTTTTCGCTACTATATTTATTGAGGTTTCTAATCCAAATCAAATGAAAAAGAACAATTTTT
>Ga0209942_1001948_pt1 | contig 10822 bp, 11 predicted proteins | sample SalPonR1_A_D2_MG_FD_185695 | JGI IMG/M metagenome (GOLD analysis project Ga0209942, IMG submission 185695) | Salt pond soil microbial communities from South San Francisco under conditions of wetland restoration - Salt Pond MetaG R1_A_D2_MG... ... | reverse complement strand
TGTTTATATAAATTTCATATTGCTTCAGTTCTTAAATTCTTTATATCAAATTTTGCTAAATTACTCATTAATATTTCTTTTCATTCTTTTGTATTACATATTTCAGCCTTTATTGTTTTTTCATATAATCTTATACTTATTATTCCTTTTATTTTTTTAAGATTTCTAATCTCTTCGTAATCAGGTGTTTCAATTGTTTTTATAGTATATTTTATGTAGTTTTTTTCTTTTCTAAAATTTATTAATTCTTTTAAAGAATATTTTATATTTTCTGCTTTTAAAAAGTGATCTAATTCACTTGTGTTATTTTTATTCAAATTTTTTTCGTATATTAAACTATTATCTAACATTTTTTCCCTCCTGATTTTTAAATTTTTTTTTTGTGCTTTAACTCATAAAAATTTCTTACAATTAAATAATAGCATATGTACTGGTCATAGGATAAGTATATAAAGTCATATTAAAGTCATATTAAAGTCATATACATATCTTTTGTGCTTTCTACTTAAGTGTTCAGTGCCATTAATTACAATGATTAAACAAGTAATAACAATTAAGATTCCTACTGTTATATAAAGTGTAGTTAAATCTCCATTTGTATCCATTGGTAATATTGGAAGTAATCCTATTGTTACATTGCCCCAGAAACTGTTGTTGATAGGAATGCAAAGATATACTATTTAAATCCAACTCTCCATATGAGCATTTTTCTAAACAATGCTTAAATATCTGATAATCCATAATAAATCCAGTTTGTATTATTTGTTTATCTTAACATTAGATGCTAAAATCCACTTTTTCCTTTTTATACGACCAATGTTTTGATAATTACACTTTTCAACTTTTTTAACATTACATATGCTAATAAGGACTAAATAATTTTTTTTCATTAACTTTTTTACCTTACGCTGCGAAATACTAAGATCATCTTTGTGTGTTAAAATCAGTTCTTTGTGTTTAATAACATCTGATTTTTTTACATTAATTACATCTGCTACCTCACCTCTCAATACAATTTCTAGTTTTTCATTCACAAAGAAAATCCTATCACCAGAAAATACATATTTATAAGGTTGCTTTTTTCTTCTAGTACCTCTTGCTAATTTTGTTTTTTCTCCACTTAAAAGTTTTCCATACTCTCTTTCCTTTAAGTCTAAATAACATAAATGATCCATACTATCCTCCATCAATCCCTATCTGTATCTTTAATTATCTATTTATATGGAATTTGTAATTCTAATAAATGACTATCTACCTTTTCACCAGTTTCTTTTTCACTTGCCATAAAAAGTCTGATGCATAATCTCTGTATAAGTCATATCAATCTGTTGCTTGTTTTAATTTTTCCTTTGTTAACTTATTATACCGATTATTTTTAATATATACATGTGTCCATAGTAATGAAATAGTCACATTTTCTATGTTAAAAGTCATTTCAATAAAAAAAAACAGCTTTCGCTGTCTCTTTGCTAAATTAATTATATTAGAACTATATATTAATGTATATTATTGCTCCAAACCCCTCATTAACTTGAGAAGAAAATTCAACATGTCCTCCCTGTTTTGCTACACGATCCCTTATTCCAGCTAATCCATTGCCTTCTTTAATTGACGGACACCCCTTGCCATCATCAAAGCAGTTTATTCTAAGTGTATTAAACTGATAGCTTATATTTATTTTCATTTTCTTAGCGTCACCATGTCTGATGCTATTAGTAATCAACTCTTGTATTATCCTATAGACTGTCACTTTCAAATCATCGTAAATCTCATCCGGTAAATCAATATCGGTTTCAATAGAATAATTAAAGTATTTTTGGCTTCTTTCAAATAGTAGTTTGAGTCCATCTTTTAATGTGTTTTCTTCTATTGTCACTGGTCTCAATGTATTTATTGCCTCTTTGACTTCATTAAACCCGTGACGTGTTATTTTCTGTGTTTTTTCGATTGATTCCTTAGCTTTCTCTGGTGAAGTCTCTATCATTTGTTTTGCTACTTCCAGTTGAATAATTGCTCCTGTCAGAGTATGACCTAAGGTGTCATGTATTTCTCTGGCTATTCTGTTTCTTTCTCTTAATATACTTGCTTCTTCTAATTCCTGGTTTTTAACCTTCAACTCTTTCATCAAGTAATTTAGATAATTATTCATTACAAGCTGTCTCTTAGCAATGTAAAAACCACCTGCAACAAATAAGTATGTAAGTGAGTTTGTCATTACAAATTCTATCAGATAATTTTCTGGAATTGAAGTTTGTTGAGTATAAAGCTTAATCAGGGAACCAACTAAGAAGATTACAAGGGGAAAGGTTAAAAATATCCTTGAGTATTTGAGAGGATATTCTATAATAATTATCCCTAATGAAATTAAAATTATAAATCCATATTCTTGAGAAATTGAAATGTATTCCGCTACAGTAAGAGTCAGTGTCAAAATATATGGCAAAATATATTTTATGGATTTTGTCATTTTGTTTTTTAATGTGTGCAGTATAAAAAGCAAAATTATTGTTACTGACAAAAAAATGGTTATCAATATGTTGAAAGAATTAATATAAATAATAACAAACATTAAAAAAGCAAAGGCATATAATAACCCAAGAAAAATGCTGTACTGAAGGTTGTTATCAAAATCTTCATCGAAATCTTTTATAACCTTATTATATGAATTACTTCCTGATGTAAAATTAAATATTATAATACCAAATACAGGAATAAACAAAATAAATAATATCCATAATGCTTTTCTTTCTTTGTTCATTTTTTTATCTGAAACTATTTTTTTTATAGAATTAACTAATAAAAATAGTTGAATTATTAATACAACAATAACGCTTGGCAAAATTTTGATCAAAGACATTTTTCACCTTACTCCTCATCCAAAAATCCTGAGTCTATAGCATAAGCCATCAATTTCGTTCTACCTTTGATGCCCAGTTTATCATAAATCAAAGTATTGTAATTTTTTACTGTTCCTATGGACAAAAAAAGTTCATCCGCAATTTCTCTATTTGTAAAACCCTTTGCTATAAGACCCAACACTTCTCTTTCTCTACGTGTAAGCACTTCTCCATTTTCAGTTCGAATCGACTGTTTTTTTTCATCGGTAATTCCAGATATGATTTTCTTTGTTATATCCTGGTGCATCACTGTATTTCCGAAATATACATTTCTTATAGCTGCAGATAACTTCGGTGCAGTTAAATCTTTTAACATGTAGCCAACAGCACCATTATTCATTGCTTTTCTTATATATTCATCATCATCGAAGGTGGTTAATATTAATACCTTTGTGTTTGGATATTGATTTTTTACATGCTCGGTACACTCAACACCATTCATTATTGGCATGCGAATATCCATCAAAATAACATCAATTTTATTATCTTTTAAAGCTTTAAGAACCTCTCTACCGTTCTCCACTATTTTAACGACTTCAAAATCATCTGCGACGGACAACAAGGCACTTAAACCTTCAGCTACAATGGCTTGATCATCAGCAATCAATATTTTAATTTTATCCATAAAACACTCCTAGAAATTAAATATTGCCTTTAGTATTAATTGTATATTAATACTAACAATAATCACTCATTATTAATTTTACACCTAATACAGTTTTTATTCAATATAAATCCCATTCACCATAATAACCATCTCCAACTCATTTTAATTCACTTCTAAGAAAAATAATATGTGTTATTGAGAAAAAGATTACAAGAGTAATCATACCAACCAGAATACCTCTAACCAAATCGACTATCATAATAGATGGCGATGTTGTAAGCAAAACTTGATAAAAAGGTGTCTTGTCATACATTTGCAACCCTAAGGGTAGCTTAGATGATAAAAATTGTAAAACACCATCAATAATCAACAACAACAACATGTTTATTGCAATAATAGATCCTTTATTTTTAATTAAAAAGGCTATCATAATACAAATCATTGAAATACCAGACATGATAAATGAATATATAAGATAGGATCGAATCATAATAGAAACGATATTTAGTGTTATTACTGGACCAAATCCATTTAAAACCGTTGTTCCAATTGTTGCTACCAGTAATTCTGATGCTATAATCATAAAAATCCCAATCATATACATAAGACTCTTGCTAAGTAAAATCGCAAATCGGCTGTAGCCTGAAGAAATCTCAGATTGGATAATTCGATTAGAAAAATCCTCACCTATAAATATTCCTGAAAAGACACCAAGAAAGACAAATATCAGTGATTTCAAATCTCCAAATTGCTTATAAAAAGTATCATAACCTGTGATCACTATGCCTTCTCCTGAACCTGTTGATGCAATAGTCGCAAAAAAACCAAGGAGGGCTGACAAAAACAATAACACTCTAAACCCTTTGGAATGCTGTAATTTAAGAAACTCTATTCGAAGCAATCTCTTCATGATTTATACCTCCAATCGCATTAATGAAATAACTCTCTAAACTCTCATCAGAATATGACAATTCTGTTAAGACTATCTTATTATCATAGAATATCCTCGCGAAATCTTTTCTGCTATAAGAATCATCAAATAATCGAATCTTATTATCTTCCAATACTAGATAATCACTAATATTTAATTGTTTTTCAAGGACATTTTTGGCATCATTGACTCCCTCAGCTTGTATAGTTATGTGTTTCTTACACTGATTAGATAATTGTTCTAATGTTAACGAATCTACAATCTTGCCTTCATGGATAATGATATAGTCTGTTGCAAGCATATATAATTCACTTAGAATATGGCTGGATATTAAGATTGTAGTTCCATATTCTTTATTAAGGTTTAATAGAATCTCCCTTACTTCAAGAATCCCTATAGGGTCAAGACCGTTAACAGGTTCGTCCAAAATAAGAATCTCCGGATTTCCAAGCAAAGCAGCAGCAATTCCTAAACGTTGTTTCATACCCAAGGACAAATTCTTGAACTTTTTATTTCCCAATTCACTAAGTTCAACCATTCTTAATGTATTTTCTACTGCATTCTCGTCAGATATACCTTTTAAAATCTTGTAGAACTCAAGGTTCTGCTTTACTGTAAGATTAGGATACATAGATACTTTTTCAATCATTGTTCCCATTTTTTTCCTTGATTTTTCCAACTCTTTTGGCTCGTTTCTTCCAAATATCTCAATAGTTCCTTCAGTCGGATATGAAAGACCTGTAATCATACTCATTAGCGTTGTTTTTCCTGCACCATTCTGTCCAATAAATCCATAAATCCTTCCTTTCTCAATATCAATTGATACTTTGTCAAGAGCAAGAACATCTTTATAAGATTTACTGACACTATTTATTTTCAAAATGTTTTCCGCCATCGTTTCTCCTCCTAATTTCTAACAACATCATCATATATTTTGAATTCGTGTTGTTTGTTATATAAGAATTATACCATCAAATCCTTTCTATGAAATCTGACTCAAGTCACCAAAAAGTCATATAATTCCACAACAAAAAGAACATGAGGCATCAATTATTACATAAATTTGTTCGATTTTTCTGTCTGAGGTATTTAAATTGGCCACCTTTTTATCTTACGGCTCTTTAAATTTAGTATTGAAGCCATATATTTAAAATATTTGTCCTGTAGATAAGATAATGCTTTTAGAAAGTTAGGGCCAAGTAATAAAAGATATACAAAAGAGTATAAAAAAGAAATATTAAATAGTGTAGATATCTAATTCATTTTAAGAGAAAAATTTCGAAAATCCTAGTACAATTTAATAGAAAAAATAGAAATAAATCCTATGATAAAGAATTTTAAATGGTCTTATCCACTATTTTATACTAACACCAAACCATTAATTTTTTATATTAAAGATTTAATCATGAATTTATACTTCTTACTTGTTCTAATTCCATGTTTGATTGAATCGACCTGATAACCTTCAGTTTTGATACTTCTTTCATTATAGATTTAAACACTGAATCAATCCTCTATTATGCTAGTCTATGAGCAATAAATACAATCAAGCTAATTGAAATTATAGCACCGATCATCGCTCCTGAACCAATTAAAGCTAAGCTTGTTTATCGAGATTTTATTTACATCGATTATTTATTTTATTAGCAGAGGTTAGTTTAGCTGAAATAGATTCTATTCTTATTAAAAAATCTAAAATGATCCTAGCCATGCCCCAAGCATATACCGGGAAAACAATCCTACCCGTGTTCTATCTTCAATATTTATAGATGAATTTTGGACTTCATCAAGTACTTTAGGTATTGATTTAACTCAAAATTCTCAATATTAATTCTTATTAACCATGTCCTGATGTAGGTGCAGCTACATCGTATTCGTCGGATAGGCTTCTATAGCTGTGATTGCCTTGATTATATATTATTACTAACTGTTTTTTGAAATCTTCATCTTAAAGCTTTTTGGTCATTTAAATCTCCTCCTGATTTAATTGTACCACGGTAAGTAAAAATTTGTCCTTTTTAGTGTACCCTATCCACTATAGGCTATATGATTTCTTTTTTGTATCAAGTTTTTTATATTTTTATATATTAGCGATACATGAACTGATTAATCAGTTTATGTATCATTTTATATTATTTAGATTTTGTTTTAGAGTTACTATTATTATTTTCTACTGTACTTGGTTTTAATTGTTCCAAATTGAACTATATGTCCTTCCATTGCTTTTTGGAGATCAACTTTCTTTGAATTTTCATCAATTGATAACATTTTATCTAAAACATACACTCGAAATATATATCGATGTGTTCCCCATAGTGGTTTTGGACCTTTATAATAATGCTTTCCACCATACTCACTTCTTCCTTGAACAGCACCGTCTAAATTATGAACAATTTTCCCTTTCTCGATACCCGATGGTATTTTTCTATATTTTATTGGAATATTCCAAATAACCCAATGGTTTAATAATCCAAATGGAGTATCTAAATCATCCATAATAATCGCTATGGATTTTCCTTTTAGAGTGATTTTTTCTAAGTTAATATTAGGGGAGATATTTTTACCAAAACTGGTATATTGAATCGGTAGAGTTTCTCCATCTTCAAAATGGTTACTAGCAATTCTTAAATTCTCTTCGGGTGATAGATAATTTTTGTTAGTCACTTTTAAATAAAAAACTGGGCCAATAATTATAATTACAATCCCCATTATTATTAAGAAAATTATATCCATTTATTACCTCCATTTCTTGATTGATATAACATCTCAAAGATTCAGTATGTTCCCGTAAACACTAGCAAGCTGATTATCACTAATATTCTTCAAGTGATGTATTAATCAGATTTAAATTTCTCAATTTCATTCACTACCCTTTTTACACCACCTAATTCTTTAAACTTTTTCCCTATATATTTTGAACAATTAAAATATTTATTATTACAACTAAATTCTTTTACTATCTCTATTATAGTATTAGCATTAAAATTTTCCTCCATTACTATTTTACCAGCATTTAAGTTTTCTATTGAGCGAGCATTGTATTTTCTTTCAAATATTTTGCCTGGACAAATTATTTGAGGAACATTATTTAATAGACCATCCATTATACTATTTTGTCCGCCATGATTTATAAAAGCTATCGACTCAGGCAATAATCTATTAAAATTAAACCGTTTTGCAACTATTATATTTTTATCTTTAAACTCGTCGAATTGTTTAGTAGCAATATATACTTCATATTTTGAATCTAAAAATGCTTCTTTCATTACTTCAATTAGTTTACGAGGAGTTATTGTTCCATTACCCATATATACAACTATTTTTTTTCTGTTTTTAAAGTTATCTACATTATTGAAAGTCGAATTGAAGGGACCAGTAAATACAACATTCTCATCATCAATTGGTTCTAAGTCATATGAACTTGGTATAATTTTCAAATCGCTCCAATCAAATATTTCCAGTACTGACTTAATTTCAGGTAAGTCAGTATTTTTTAAAAATCTTCGAACATGTTTGCTATACTCTGGATTACATGCATAAGATTTTTGTGCAGGATAACTATAACTTGTTATAACTTTTTTATCTTCGAGTTTTGCTGCTACTATTGCTGCTATTCTAAATTCAGAATAAATCACATCCGGCTTGGATTTCCTTATTGCTTGTCTCAAGAACTTAACATCTTTCTTAAAATGTTTCTTACTTATAGCTCCAATAATATGAAGAACTTCTTCGTAACTATTGACTGTTCTCTTTTGCTGAACACCTAATTTTTGAGCTAACTTAAATAGTCTTTTTCCTAAAAACATAGGTAATCCAAATGGAGCAGGAGTAGGAGCATAATAATTTTGTACTCCTTCAATTGGTCTATAATTAATATCTTCAGCAGCACATAAGACAACTTTATGTTCTCTATCTAAACATTCTTGACTAATTTTTTTTGCTCTTGAAAACGGACCACTTGTCTCAGCCATTGCTGCCATTGGTGCTATTAAAATTTTCAATTCTTCACCTCCAAATAATACTTCCATTTAACTATTTTATTTACTTAGTTTGATTAACAAACAGATAGATATATGTGTTTATTAATCATAAAAACCTAAATTAATTAACCATTTACTAAGAATCATTTCTTTTTCTTTAATCGCTTTTTCGCTATTATCAGAAATATGCATTTTTTTCCTCTATAATAATTCCATACCTAATATACATTACCCTTTCAGAGCGGGCATCTACTTTAACATTATGTGTAACTAAGATTAATGTTGTGGTCCTCTGTCAAGAAAAAGGACAGCTTAAACTTAATAAATCTCTATTCTATTAAATAACTTTTTTAAACAGCACATTCTTCTTCTAGTTCATATGGTGATTTTATAATACAATGGCTATGAATCCTTTTAGTATTGTAGAAAGTATGAATATATTCAAATACCATCTAATGAGTATGACTAAGATGCTGAATAACAAACCTATTTAGCCATTCTCTTTTTATGGGTGCATGAAATGATTCAATTACGGCATTATCCCAAGGAGTACCCTTCCTAGAGTAGCTTCTAATAAATTTCTTTGCCGGTGTTGCTTCTATATTAGCTTCTGATTCAAACTACACGCTTCTGTCACTGTGGATGATAATTGGTGTTTCTATTTTCCTGTTTCTCTTTGCATTTTCTACAGCCTTAAGAACGTTAGCTGTAAGACTATCTGATAAGTTTTATTATATCAGATATAGAATTTATTATGTTTAGGTTGTCCTATTTATATACTAGCAACAATTATTCTAAAGTTAGTCTATCTTTAAATTATTTCATCAATTGGATTATTATTTATTCCAGTTCTTTTAATGATTTTGTACTGTATAATATATATGCTGTAATTATAATTAAAATTCCAGATATAATAAACATTAATCCAATTCCTCTGCCCTCTCCTGTACCTATTATACTACCTATACTATTAGCCAATATACCTTTTGATGTTAATAGAGGATTAAATACATAATCTGCAAGCAAGCCTGAAATTGAATATGCAAAAATATATCCAAGCTGAGAAATAAGTCCAATTATACCCCAGGCTCTTCCCTGTAATTCATTTGGTATGTTTTTTCTTATTAATACATCTGCACTTGTATTTATGAAAGGAAGTGAGCCGAAAAATATAAATCCAAATGCTCCTATAAAATAAAGATTTGTAGAAGCTCCCATCAAACTGAAGAACAAACCTGCTGATGCTAATCCCAAAGATAGTACTTTTACAAAATGTTTTTTTATGTTACAAATCCCTATTACCAAACTGCTAACCAAAAGTCCTATTGCACTAATAGATTGAATTATTCCTAGATCTTTTGCATTCGTAAGTGGTAATATCATTGGAATATAAAGAGTTTGAAAAAATCCCATGTAGAATGTTACAGCTGTTAATAAAATAGTGATTACTAAAATACCTTTTGGTTTAACAATACATTTCCATCCCTCATATAACTCTTCTAATAATTCAAGTTTTTCTTTTACAATTTTCGTTGATTTTATACTTTTTCTTACAATTACTACTGTCATTACTGTAAGAAAAAAAGTTAATATATCTATAATTAGTATTAATTCTATTCCATTACTTATAAGCAAAAAACCTGCAAGTACTGGAGAGATTAAATATTTTGACGATCCAGCCACTTGAACTAAACCACTGGCTTTAGCATACTCTTCCTCGGTTAGAAGATCGGTAATACTTGCTTTATAGGATGTTTCAGTCAAAGAACAAAAGACTGCACTTACAGCAACACCTATACATATCTGCCAGATTCTTATATTTCCGTTAGTTATATTCATAAGTATATAAACCAACCCTAAAGCTGAAAAGCTGTCTCCTAAAATCATCATAAGTCTTCTGTCAAATCTATCTGCCATTACCCCAGCTATAGGACTTAATAGTATAGTTGGAAAAAATGCACATAATGTTACCATAGATACATATGTAGCTGATTGTGTAGTTTTGTATACATAAACTCCCAAAGCAAATGCTGTTAGTCCACTTCCCATGCTGGATATTAATGATCCAATCCATATTATTAAAAATTTTGAAAAAGATTTTTTTTCTTTAATTACTACTGCCTGTTCCATTTTATTTAGCTCCATATCCTTCAGTTTTTTTAAAACATCCATCATTTACAATACGTAACACAATAAGATCTTATTTATAGTTAAGACAAACTGATAAAATAATTTATTCATAATTATCCATAGTTCTTGTTTATATAAATTTCATATTGCTTCAGTTCTTAAATTCTTCATATCAAATTTTGCTAAATTACTCATTAATATTTCTTTTCATTCTTTTGTATTACATATTTCAGCCTTTATCGTTTTTCCGTATAATCTTATACTAATTACTCCTTAT
>Ga0209942_1001942_pt1 | contig 10840 bp, 6 predicted proteins | sample SalPonR1_A_D2_MG_FD_185695 | JGI IMG/M metagenome (GOLD analysis project Ga0209942, IMG submission 185695) | Salt pond soil microbial communities from South San Francisco under conditions of wetland restoration - Salt Pond MetaG R1_A_D2_MG... ... | reverse complement strand
TGACCGAGCGCGCCGAGCAGTCGCGCCTGGACCCGGTCATCGGCCGCGACGAGGAAATCCGCCGCGCCATCCAGGTGCTGCAGCGCCGGACCAAGAACAACCCGGTACTCATCGGCGAGCCCGGCGTGGGCAAGACCGCCATAGTCGAAGGCCTGGCCCAGCGCATCATCAACAGCGAGGTCCCCGAGGGGCTGCGCGACAAGCGCGTGCTGTCGCTGGACATGGGCGCACTGATTGCAGGTGCCAAGTTCCGCGGCGAGTTCGAGGAGCGCCTCAAGGCCGTGCTCAGCGACCTGAAGAAGCAGGAAGGCCGCATCATCCTGTTCATCGACGAGATCCACACCATGGTCGGCGCCGGCAAGGCCGAAGGCGCCATGGACGCCGGCAACATGCTCAAGCCCGCGCTAGCCCGCGGCGATCTGCACTGCATCGGCGCGACCACGCTTGATGAATACCGCGAGAACATAGAAAAGGACGCCGCGCTCGAGCGAAGATTTCAGAAGGTGCTGGTGGGCGAGCCCAGCGTGGAAGACACTATCGCCATTCTTCGCGGCCTGCAGGAGCGCTACGAAGTCCACCACGGCGTCGACATCACCGACCCTGCGCTGGTGGCCGCAGCCACGCTGTCGCATCGCTACATCACCGACCGGCAGCTGCCCGACAAGGCCATCGACCTGATGGACGAAGCGGCGAGTCGTATAAGAATGGAAATCGACTCCAAGCCCGAGGCGCTGGACCGGCTGGAACGTCGGCTGATCCAGCTCAAGATCCAGCGCGAGGCGCTCAAGGCCGAGACCGACGAGGCTTCGAAGAAGCGGCTGGCCGATCTGGAAGATGAAATAGATGCGCTGGAGCGCGAATTCTCCGATCTGGAAGAAATCTGGAAATCCGAGAAAGCCTCGGTGCAGGGCGCCACCCACGTCAAGGAAGAACTCGAACGGGCCCGCGCCGAACTCGACAACGCAAAGCGCGCCCAGGACTGGTCGCGGATGGCTGAACTGCAGCACGGCCGTATTCCGGAACTGGAGCAGCAGCTCGAACAGGCCGAATCGGCCGAGACCACCGACCACTTTCAATTGCTCAAGAGCAAGGTGACCGAGGAAGAGATCGCCGAGATCGTCAGCCGCTGGACCGGCATTCCCGTGTCCAAGATGCTGGAAGGCGAGCGGGACAAGCTGCTGCGCATGGAAGAGGCGCTGCATGAACGCGTCATCGGCCAGGACGAGGCGGTCAAGGCCGTGGCCGACGCTATTCGCCGCTCAAGGGCCGGCCTGGCCGACCCGAACCGGCCCAACGGCTCGTTTCTGTTTCTTGGCCCCACCGGCGTGGGCAAGACCGAACTATGCAAGTCGCTGGCCAACTTCCTGTTCGATACCGAAGACGCGATGGTGCGCATCGACATGTCCGAGTTCATGGAAAAGCACGCCGTGGCCAGGCTTATCGGCGCGCCGCCGGGCTACATCGGTTACGAGGAAGGCGGCTACCTGACCGAAACCGTCCGCCGCCGGCCGTATTCGGTGATCCTGCTCGACGAGGTCGAAAAGGCCCACCCGGACGTGTTCAACATTTTGCTGCAGGTTCTCGACGACGGCCGTCTCACCGACGGCCACGGCCGAACCGTGGACTTCCGCAACACCGTCATTGTCATGACCTCGAATCTGGGCTCGGACCGCATCCAGCGCATGGCCGGCCAGGAGAGCTACGAATCGATGAAGTCAGCGGTGATGGAAGTCGTCGGCCAGCACTTCCGCCCCGAGTTCGTCAACCGGGTCGACGAGATCGTCGTGTTCCACCCGCTGGACCAGAAGCAGATCCGGCAGATTGCCGGGATCCAGGTGCAGTACCTGGAGCATCGGTTGGCCGATCGCGATATCGGGTTCGAGATCTCTGAGACGGCGCTGGATCTGTTGGGCGAGGCTGGGTTCGATCCGGTTTACGGGGCCAGGCCGTTGCGGCGGGCTATCCAGTCGCGGTTGGAGAATCAGTTGGCGCAGAAGATCCTGGGTGGGGAGTATGGGCCGGGGGATACGGTCAAGATTGATGCCAGTCAGGGGGAGCTGACCTTCGGCAAGGGAACCGCGAGCGAAGCGGCCTGACGAAGAATCTGTTCCTGCTCCTTCCCCTGCTTGCGGGGGAAGGTTAGGATGGGGGCGAATCGATCCATCATCCCCAGACCCGACCCCGGACCCATTACACCCCGTCGTTCCGGACTTTGATCCGGGATCCCTAACATCGCGCCATCCTGGGCTCCGATCCGGGCCCATCGCACCTCGTCGTCCCGGACTACGGTCCGGGATCCAGCGTCTTATTCCTTTCACCGGGGTTTGCGGCTTTTGCCGATGGCGGAGAACCATGGCGGAGAACCATGGGACAGGCACAGCCTAAAAGAACCTGTTGAGCTGCTCTCCGACAGCCCTGCGATCGAATTTGCTTAATTTTGAGTCAAAGAGTAGGTTTTCGCGCGCTTCCGGCAACGAAATTCATAAATTCCCGAATTCCAGACAGGCGAAAGCTGGCACCAAGGCCAGTCTCGAGAGGAGAACCATGGGACAGGCACAGCCTAAAAGAACCTGTTGAGCTGCTCTCCGACATCCCTGCGATCGAATTTGCTTAATTTTGAGTCAAAGAGTAGGTTTTCGCGCGCTTCCGGCAACGAAATTCATAAATTCCCGAATTCCAGACAGGCGAAAGCTGGCACCAAGGCCAGTCTCGGATTAAGGATGTTGGATTGGCCTATTGGCCCGGCGAGAACAGCGCTGCCGCGGCGGTCTGGCCTTTCAGGAAGGCCTTTTCGAAATGCTCGGCGTATTCCTTGATCTTGTCCAACGCGCCTAGCGCACTGGCGAAACCGAACCTCGGCTTCTTTACATAATTCAGGTATTGCGCGGGATCCAGCTTAAGGCGCTGCAGGATGGGTGGCAGGTGGTCCGGGATGAAACCCTTCTTGCCTTCAATGATTGCGCGGCCGGACCAGTCGACAAGCTCAAGGTAATCGGTCGTGGAATACGGGATGGTGTTCTCGGGACTTTCTTCGGTGTCCTCGCTGAACTTCATAAGCTTGATGATGGTGGCTTCCAGCGATTTTTTATTGCCCCTCTCCGGCCGGATCTCATCGTTTCTTGTCGTCTTCGGCCGGTCTTTCCACGCCGCGATCCGCTGCTGGACAGAGGTGAAGTCAGAGTTTTCCGGTGTTTCGGCGATGCCGGCACGAATCGGGTTCAGATCCACGTAGGCCATGGCCGTCAGTACCGCTGGTTCATCAAGCAGCGCCTGGCTGGTGAACCGAGCCTGCCAGAAATGGCCGGTGACGTTGTCTTCCTGGTTGGCCTTGCGCGCGATGGGCTCGTTGAGACACTTCATGAACCACGACAGGTTGCACAAGCGTTTACGGTAGTCCTGGATATGGCTGTGGACAACACTCTGTTGCGTCTCGGTCAGCTTTTGTCCGGCGACGAAAGCCCGGACCAGTACCGGGCCCGTGAACAGTTGAGTCCAGCGTCGGGCAACTTCCATTGGCGACCATTCCAGCGCGGCCCGCTCGTCGATGTGTGCGACTAGGTGGTAGTGGTTAGAGAGAATCGCATAGGCACAGACGTCGATGGCGAATACCCTGGCCAGCAGCGCCAGCCGGTCCTTGATCTCCTGCTTTCGGGATGAATAATCCTTCCCGGTCCGGGGATCGACGCCGCACAGGAAATGCCGCCGAACACAGCGACTGATGAGGTGATAGAACGGCGTTACCTCTGTGGAAACGAGTCTTTTCCGAGCTTGCGGCATGGCTAAGGCTGCTATGACTTGCGAGCCACCAGCGTAATTCGGTTTACCGAGCAGGAAAATAGGAAAATCGGCTGAATTCGGGTAGGTAAATTCCCTGTTTTATGCCTGTCTCGGCTTTAGTTTTTGCATTGGCTGCAGCTGCCAGTAGGTCAGTGAGCGCCACAGCCACTCGGCCGGACCGAATCGGAATCGATCCAGCCACCAGCGACTGAGCAACACCTGTAGCGCAAAGAAGAGCAGCGCCAGCGGCACCTGGGCGGCGCGTGGAACTTCGCCCCACAGGCCCAGTCCGTAGCCGAAGAATACCCAGGTCCAGAAAAGGGACTGCAGAAGATAGTTGGTCAACGCCATGCGTCCGACCGGCGCGAGAAAATCCAGCCGTTGCCAAGCCAGCGTGACGGTCGAAAGGTAGCCCAGCGGCACCAGGACGCTGGCGACCGTGATCAGCGTCATGCCGGCGGCCACCCGCAGGGACGGCATCATGGTGTCCTGACCGTGCATCAGCCAGACCGCCGCGGCGGCGAGCGGCAGGCCGGCCAGCAACCCGACCGCGCGCCATCGTCGCAGCCACGGCTTGTTTTCGGCGGGTCGGGTCAGCTTTCCCGTGGCGATCATCCAGCGCCCGAGCAGGAAGAAGCCGATGAAAGGCGGAATCCAGAACGGGGCGACGCTGACCAGAAACCAGAGATCACGACCTCGCTGCGCCACGTTCTGGGAAAAACTGCCTTCGGCATGGATTCGCGCTGCCCGGTCGACGGCGGCTTTCGCCTCTGCGCGATCGGCTTCGAACTCGGCCACCAACTCGGCATGCATCTCCGGGTCGGCCGTGCTTGCCTCGATGGCCAGTGCACCCAGCCACATCAGCGCCATCGGCAGTACCCAGAAGAAGATCGCCCACTTCCACAGCCGCCGGGCCGGCGTGTTTCGGAACAGCAGGATCATCAGGAACGCCGAAAGCGCATAGACCAGCAGGATGTCGCCGGACCAGACCAGCAGGATGTGGGCCAGCCCGAAAATCAACAGCACGACCAGTCGCCGCGAGTAAATGCCCCAGAAGCCCGCGCCGCGGGTGCGGGCACGCTCGAGCATCAGTGCGAAACCGGCACCGAACAGCATGGAAAACAGCGGATAGAACTTGCCCTCGGCAAGCGTGGCCACCGCCTGGGCGGCGACAAGGTCCAGGCCCGCGAGACTCGCTTCTCCGGCCAGAACGATCGCCTGCAGCGGCCGGGTAAACCATTCGAAATTGACCAGCAGAATACCGAGCAGCGCGAAGCCGCGCAGCACGTCGAGATGCTCCAACCGCCGTCGAGTCGGCTGCAATGTGCTGTCGTTCACCCCGGCTTCCCCATTGGTGCTGGGCTCCAGTCTAGCAGGAGATTAATTGCGGATTAATTGGATAGACACACCTTAGGGTCAGGACGAGAAGCGCGCTGCTGCGGCGCTCTGGCTTTTCAAAAAAGGCCTTTTCGAAGCGTCGTTCGACGTACCGCTTGAATACAGCTTTCAGCAGGTGTCAGGAAAGTTTGTCTTCGACCGACTGAACTCGGCTTGTAATTCCCGAGCGGCCCTTGCCGCAGTCGATGCGCACCGAGGTACTTGCTCGCGGGGCATCGGCGAGAACCGCGTCGATGCATTGACGAATTACACGCAGGCATTCATCGAGGTCGCCCTCGACGATAGTGCCCATGGCGTGCAACTCGTTGTCGAGACCGGATTCGCGCACGATGCCCGTGCACTTCGCTATGGTCTCGCTGAGATGCTCATCGGTGCCGACCGGCGTGATACTGAATTCGACGATTGCGTTGCGATTTTCCATGATGTCAGTCCTGGGATATTGGTGTTCAGATTCAAACGGCGGACTCAATCGGGATCGAGTGCCTCCAGTTCGGCCAGCAGCCCTGCCGAGGCCGCCTCATCCGGCATGCGCCAGTCTCCTCGTGGAGAAAGCGTGATCGTACCGACCTTTGGTCCTGCCGGCAGGGTGGTGCGCTTGAACTGCTGGGAGAAGAAGCGGCGCACGAAGGTCAGCAGCCAGCGGTGGATTTCTGTCGGCGGGTAGTGCCCGTCGAAGGCGGTGCAGGCCAGATGGAAGATCTTGGCCGGCCGCGCGCCGTTGCGCATGAAGTGGAACAGGAAGAAATCGTGCAACTCGTAAGGGCCGATGATCTCCTCGGTGTGCTGCGCGATCCGGCCTTCCTCGGCCGGTAGCAGCTCGGGCGATACCGGCGTCTCGAGCACACGGTTCAGGACCGCTGAGAGCGCTTTTCCGGCTCGATTGGCCGCGTACCAGCGCACCAGGTAGCGGATCATGGTCTTGGGCACCCCGGCGTTGACGTTGTAGCTCGCCATATGGTCGGCGTTGTAGGTGCACCAGCCCAGCGCGAGTTCCGACAGGCTGCCGGTCCCAACCACAATACCGTCGATCTGGTTGCCGTAGTTGAACAGGACCTGCGTGCGTTCGCGGGCCTGAGCGTTTTCGAACACGATATCGTCCCGGGCCTCATGCTCCAGGTCCTCCAGGTGCTGACGCACCGCGGCTCGAATCGAGATTTCCTTGAGTTTGACGCCGCCGGCCTCGGCCAGCTGGCGCGCCGAGCCAAGCGTGTGGCCGCTGGTGGCGGGTCCCGGCAACGTCAGTGCATGCAACTGGGCGGGGCTGCATCCCAGCTTCTCCAGCGCCTCCAGGCAGACCAGGAACGCCAGCGTGCTGTCCAGCCCGCCCGAAAGCCCGAGCACCAGTGCATCGGCGCCCGAGGCCACCATTCGCCGCGCCAGTCCGGTGGCCTGGATGCGCATGATTTCAAGCGCGCGCGCTTCGAACCGCGCTTCGTCGTCGGGCACGAACGGGTGGGGATCGATGGGCCGCGTCAGCGCCTGGAGCGCCGAGGTTGTCGGCAGCACCTCGACACGGTGGTACTCGCTTGTGCGCGGCCAATGACCGAAAGTGGTGTTCTGGGCGCGGTCGTGATGCAGCCGTTCGACGTCGAACTCGGTCACCAGCGTTCGGGCGTCGAACGAAAACCTGTCGCTTTCGGCCAATGCCTTGCCGTTCTCGAACGCCAGCAGGTGTCCGCCATAGACGACGTCCTTGGTCGACTCCATCGGTCCGCAGCCGGCGTAGAGATAGCCGCCGATGCCCCGTGCACTGGCCATGTGCACCAGCGAGCGTCGAAAGTCCGCCTTTGCGACGTGTTCCGGGCTCGCCGACGGGTTGAGGATGAGTTCGGCCCCTGCCAGGCAGTGGTCCATGCCGGGCGGGTGGGGCGACCACAGGTCTTCGCAGATCTCGATGGCGAAGTGGATGCGACCTGCGCGAAACACTTGATTGCAGGCGATCCGAAACCGCCCGAAGTCGGGATCGTCGACGGCCTTGTCGACGCCGGCGCCGGATGCAAACCAGCGGCATTCGTAGAATTCGCCGTAGTTCGGCTGGACCTGCTTGGGCACTATGCCCCGGATGCGTCCGTCGGCAAGCACGACTGCCGCGTTGAACAGCCGCCCGTCAGGGCCTCGCCACGGCGCGCCCACCACGGCGGCGATCTGATTGGTGGCTTCGGCAATGGTCATCAGGGCCCGGCGAACAGCGTGGTGAAGACCGCTGCTGAAAAAAAGATCTTCGCAGGTATAGCCGGTCAGGCAAAGCTCCGGGAACAGCGCGATGCCGGCGCCCTGCTCTTTCAGTTGGTGCAGGTGGCCGACGATGCGCTGCGCGTTGGTCGCCGGATCGCCGAGCGCCAGCACCGGGGCCACAGCGGCGGCGCGAACGAATCCGAAATCGGCAAGATTGACATTCTGGCTCATGTGCCGTCCTTGAGCGTCACGCAGCGCGGCATGTTCATGGTCGATCGGCTTGAAGCAAACAATTCATCGAGACCCATCGGGATTGATGCGCAAAGCTTACCAGACGACAGCGATAGCACGCCTTCGCAGGGACGCGGTGCAGCTGAGCCCGAAGAAAGCAATGCGGTGTTCGCGCAGCTTCGATCATGAGGCAGCGCAGCCGGTGCTCGAATCGATCGGCGAGAGATCGAGTTTTGCTCGCTCGATATTGATCAGCCGGAAATTGCGTTCGATCAGCGTCTGAAATTCGGACTTTTCGCGCAGCATGTGGAACTCCGGCTCACAATTCAGTTGGGCGTTGAGATGGCCGCCTTCGATCGCTTCGTCGAGCAGGGAAATGGCCTTGTCGTGGTTGCCGGAAAGTGCCTCGAAGCCCGATTCGACAAATCTGAAATAGGGCATCCCGTAGCCATGTTCCCGCGGCGCCTCGAGCCTTTTTCGCCAGTGCTCAAGGGTCGCTTCCAGAGCGCTGTCCCGATCCAGTATCGATTGTGCCGCGGCAATCGGCGTCAGTTCGGACGTCATGTTGCCGAATTCGAAATAGCCCTGGAGCGCCTCGAGGCCACCCCAGCGCATCTCGTAGTATTTCAGCACCTCTTCGTGCCGGCCCGCCAGGCTCAGCACGCGAAGAAGGCTGAGCGTAGCCGTGCTGTCGTCGGGGGCGGAGGCCGCGAAGTCGCGCGCGGTGTCGATCGCCTCCTCGACACGGCCCAAGGCGGCCAGAGCCGTGGCGAATTCGGATCCGGTCACCTTCATGGCCCGCCCGAACTCCCCCAGGGTCATGTTGAGACCGCTGGCGGCCGAGACCAGCATGCTGTTGCCGTCGGCCAGCTTTGTGCGTGCAATACGCTGGGCCCGGGCCAGTTCGCCGGACCCGACCAATGCCTCGACCTCGGCCAGGTCGCCCCAGGGACTGCCGGGGAAGTCGCGCTGCAGGCTGTGCGCGGCGTCCAGCGCGAGTTCCGACTGCCCCCTGAGAAGATAGGCCATGGCGAGGTTGAACATGTTGCTGAGGTGCAGCGGGTCGATTTCAGCAAGCTGCTGCCGCGCGGCCAGTTCATCGCGAAGGCGGCCGGCGTTTCTCAAGTTTATGGCGCGCCAGTTCAGCGCGTCCGAATGACTGGGGTTGAGCTCCAGCGCGCGTGCAAGCGATTTTTCAGCCTGGGAGAAATCGCGCTGCAGGATGTTGAGCAGGCCCCGCACGGCATGCGCGCTGGCCAGACGTGGATTGAGATCGAATGCGTCGTCCAGAAGCGGTCGGGCGGCGGAAATTGCCGAGGCCACCGGTTCATTCCCGGGCGTGATTCGAGCGTCTGAAAGCATCAGCCAGGCCAGTGCCGACTGGGCAAGTGCCGGCGCGAACTGCGGATCGAGTTCGAGCGCCCGGTCGAGGAGTTCGAGCGCACGCCGCAGCCCCTTGACCGAGCGACCCTGAACAAGTTGGCGAGCCTCCAGAAAGTGTTCATAGGCTTCGATAGAGGCCGTACTGTTAGGATTTACTGTCTCCCCCTCGGCATCGACCAGGCTCAATCGGAGCTTGGATGCGATGGCGCCGGCTATTTCGTCCTGGATGACAAAGATGTCGGAGAGTTCTCGGTCGTAGTTTCTGGACCACAGGTGGAAACCGTCTTTGGAGGCGATCAGCTGGGCTGTGACACGAACCTTGTTGCCCGATTTGCGCACGCTGCCCTCGAGAACGTGCGCTACGTCCAGGGCATCGCCAATTTCCGGAATCGGCACTTCCCTGTCCTTGAAGGAAAAAGAAGACGTGCGCCCTGACACCTTCAACTCCGGGATCCCGGCAAGCAGATTCAGAATTTCCTCGGACAGACCGTGGGCAAAAAATTCCTGGTCGCCGGCCGCGCTCAGGTCGGAGAACGGAAGAACCGCGATCGATGGCGGCCGGCTGGGCTCCACCAGCGCCAGCCCGGAGCGGATCTTGTCCCAGCCCAGCCAGATCAATACAGCCGCCATGGCGACCACGGCGCCGATGCGGAGGCCAAGACCCAGCCGGTTGACCCTTGACCGGGCGACGCTTTCGGCGTGTCTGGAATTTTTCGCATTGGATTCGAACACCCAGACGATCGCCAGCGTGATCGGGAAACCGAGGATCAGCACGACAACCATTGCGCGAAAGATCCAGCCCGGCGCACCGAAGTTTTGCAGCAGGATGTCGCCCGCCTGAATCAACAGCCAGGCAACGATGAAATAGCTGGTCGCCACACGAAACGCCACGTGACCCTTGAGTGCTCTCAAAAAGCGAATGGTTTTCTCCAACTAGGAATTCCCGGCCGGCGAAACGCTGGAATCCTTGCGTACCGCCGTCGCAGACGCAGAAGTCTATCAGCACGGAAGAACAATCTTGCAAGCAGTCCGAAGACAACAATTCAATCAGGCTGTTTAAAATAACGCGTATCTGAATTGCCCACTGGATAAGGACCTCGAATTTCATGGCTGCCAGGGAAAGCGACCCGATCCGATACGTCGAACCGGTATTCCGTCCGCCCAGCGAGGCCGATTCGCTGATTCTGCCGGTGACAGATGGCTGTTCCTGGAACAAGTGCACGTTTTGCGAGATGTATACCGCCCCGCAAAAGAAGTTCAGGGCGCGAGACGAGGGCGAGGTCATGCAGATGATCCGCCGTTGCGGAGAACTCCATGGCCCGAGTGTCCGGCGGATTTTTTTGGCCGACGGCGATGCGCTGGTGCTGCCGACCCACAGGCTCGTGCGTATTCTCCAGGCCATTTCCGAGTTCATGCCTGCCGCCGAGCGGGTCTCCAGCTATTGCCTGGCACGCAACCTTCGTCGCAAGTCGGTCGAAGAACTGACCGAACTGCGCGAAGCCGGGTTGCAGATGGCTTACCTTGGCGCCGAGTCAGGCGACGATACGGTACTCGCGAAGGTCGACAAGGGCGAAACCTTCGATTCCACCCGGAAGGCGCTGGACAAACTGGGAGAAGCCGGGATCAAGCGATCGGTCATGATTCTCAACGGCTTGGGTGGCGATCGATACAGCGAACAGCACGCCGACAACTCCGCCCGCCTGGCCAATGCCGCGCAGCCGGAATACCTGGCGACTCTGGTGGTGAGTTTTCCGCAGGGCGAGGACCGGTTCCGGAGCGCGTTCCCTGAATTCGAGCCGCTGGACCGGAATGGCCTGTTCCGCGAGATGCGCCGGTTCATCCACGGCCTCGAACTCGACAATACGGTATTTCGCTC
>Ga0209942_1001928_pt1 | contig 10874 bp, 9 predicted proteins | sample SalPonR1_A_D2_MG_FD_185695 | JGI IMG/M metagenome (GOLD analysis project Ga0209942, IMG submission 185695) | Salt pond soil microbial communities from South San Francisco under conditions of wetland restoration - Salt Pond MetaG R1_A_D2_MG... ... | reverse complement strand
CATTTCGCCTGACTTGTATAAATTGTTATAATAGCTTAAAACACCTATATTTGTTTCAACAACACTTTTGATTTTTTCATCATACTTAATTAGCAATTCTTTTTCTGTTTGATTTGTTATATCTTCTTTAATATCATTTAAAAAATATATATTTGATACGCCTAATAAAACAAATAAAACAATTAAAGCTATTCCTATAATCATTAATAATTCTTTTTTAATTGATTTCATGTTAACCTTCCTCCTAAAGTTCTACATCACTTATTTTTTGTTTTTCTTCATTAGTTAAAAGTTTATTAGAATCTAACAATAGTTTGACTCCATCCTTATATTTACCAACTCCCTTAATGTACTTATTTTGAAAGCCGGTCTTATAACTAGGTGGTGGTACTATATCTTCATCTTTAATAGTTACAACTTCCGATACCTCATCGACGATTAAACCTATAGATATATCATCTATTTCTATTACTATAATGCAAGTCCTTTCGTCGTATTCAACAGGTTCTTTTTTAAACTTGATTCTTACATCGATTACTGAAATAACTTTGCCCCTTAGGTTTATAATTCCTTTTACGTAGTTAGGGACTTCGGGTATGTTAGTAATAGGTTGTATTCCTACGATTTCTGTTACGTACTTGATTTCTAATCCAAAGGATTCTTCCCCTAATTTGAAAGTTAGAAACCTACCTTTTTGCGTATCTTCTTCTTGGTTAAGTTCTTTCTTTTCATCAAAACTCATATTTGCCTCCTCTTTTATGATATTAAATCTATATAAAAACAAACTTTTTCAAAACTTTAAATAAAAGTATTTGCTATTAAACAAATGATTTATATCCAAAGAGTTTATAGCATATACCCGCACATTTAATAAATCGGAGTTTTTTTAAGATACTTTAGGAGCAAATTAATAAATGAATAAATTATAAAATCAGTTAATTTATCTAATAACATTTAATTATTAATTTTCTACTAATAAAGTTTAAAATTAAACCTTTACAATATAATTAATAAAATGATACAATTTTAATAAAAAAACAAATCATTATTAATTTATTTTTCCTAGAATCAGAACAATTGTAAATAAAAAACTATTGGTTCAAATTCAAAAGTTAAAAAAAGTCTTGGATTCTACTGATTTAATTAAAGAGGTGGTATAAGTGTGTTAAATAAAGAGATGAATTCTTTTGATAGAGTTATGTGTTCTTTAAGCTTTAAAGAACCTGATAGAGTACCTTTATTTCTTCTTCTTTCTACATACGGAGCAAAAGAAATGAAGGTAAGTGTTAAAGAATATTTTTCCAAGTGGGAAAATATCGTAGACATGCAAATAAAGATGAAGAAAAAATATAATAACGATCTTGTTTTTACCTTTTTTTATGCTGCATTAGAGATTGAAGCTATGGGAGGAGAAGTTATATTTTTTCCGGAGGGTCCTCCTAATTCAGGAGAACCAATATTAAAGTCAAATAGAGACATAGAGGATTTTGAAATACCTGATGTCAAAAAAAATATTCATTTAAATAAAGTATTAAGGGTTACTAAAGCATTAAAAGCTAAAGTAGGTAATGAGGTCCCTATAATAGGAGTTGTATTGTCTCCCTTTTCTCTACCGGTTATGCAGATGGGTTTTGAAAAATACTTAGATTTATTATATTTTCACCCTAATCATTTTAATCTGCTTATGAAAAAAAACGAAAGATTCTGTGTAAAATGGGCGAATGCTCAATTAGAAGCAGGAGCAACAGCTATAGCTTATTTTGACCCTCTTGCTTCACCAAAAATAATTGAAACACGTACATATCTTGAAACTGGGTATAAAGTTGCTAAAAGAACTTTAAAAAGAATAAATGGACCAACAGCAACACACCTAGCATCTGGAATAGCACTTCCAGTAATAGATGAAATAATTAGTACCGGGACACAAGGATTAGGTTTTAGCTCTTCAGATGACTTGACATTGATAAAAAAAGCAGCAGAAGATAGAATTTGTTTAATAGGGAATCTAAATGGTCTGGAAATGGTAAATTGGGACAAACCTAAGGTTGAAAAAGAAATTAAGAACCTTATTATAAAAGCAGGTAAGGGCGGGGGATTAATTATCTCAGACAATCACGGTGAAATACCATTTCAGGTTCCTGAGAAGGTTCTTTTAGAAATTTCTGAAGCTGTTAGAAAATACGGCAAATATCCAATTGAAAAATCATATTAATGAATTAACCCTAGGATAAATAGATAAAAAAACTTTTAATTAAAAGAATAATAGTATGAGGTATGTACCTGTACAAAGTATTAAAGAAAATTCAATATTAAAAAAGACTGTATATGGACCTAAGGCCAATGTATTGTTAAAAGAAGGTCTTGTTCTTGATTCATATTATATAGCAAGTTAAAAAAACTAGGTATTAACGGTATTTATATAGAAGATGGATTATGCAAAGGTATAGAGATAAAAAACATTATAAGCGAAGAGCTAAGACATGAAGCAGTTACAAGGGTTCAAGAAACCTTCATATATGAACAGAAATCTAATGCCTCCGATAAAGAATTAGAAAAAAATTCCCATGCAAGTTATTGGAGAAAAAAATCAAAAAGCACTTTAAAAGGAGAAAATTTTGATAAAAAAGACAATATTACTTACATTAATAATTATAATTTTAACTTCATTTGCAATAATATCTCATGGAGAAGAATTAAGCTATAGAAATTTATTTGAAAACCATGGTTCTATAATGATTATAATAAATCCTGAAAATGGAGATATAGTATATGCAAATGAATCTGCTGTAGAATTTTATGGATATAAAAAAGATACTTTACAATCTATGAATATCTCACAATTAAATGCTATGAGTGGAGAAGAAGTTGAAGCAGAAATGAATAAAGCAAGAGAAGAAGAAGTTAACCACTTTAATTTTAAACACATAACGGCAGATGGGACTATAAAAAATGTTGAGGTTAGTTCATATCCTATTGAAACAGGCAGAAATAATTTTTTGTTTTCAGTAATAAATGATGTAACTGAAAAAGTAATGATTGAGAGTAGGAAAAAAAGAAATGAATATATTTTCATAGCCTTTTTAATTATATCAATATTTATACTCACATATCTATTATACAGTAAGAAAAAAATTCTAAATAAACTTCATCTAAAACAAAGAGAACTAGCAAATAAAGAAAAACTTAGAAAAACATACATTAATGCAGATCCAGTATATACAAGTTTAAAAGATGAAAAATTCAAGTATGTATTTGCAAATAAAGCCTTATGTGAATTTATAGGAGATACCGAAGATAACATACTAGGAAAAACAGACTTTGAAGTGCTTAAAGAAGAATCTAAAAAAATTAGAAAAATTGATGAACAAGTTTTAAAAACCATGGATACTGTTGAATCCACAGAAAAACTAAGAGATGAAATATACAAAGTTACTAAATTTCCTGTAGAACTAATAAATGGAGAATTTGGAGTTGGAGGATACTTAAATAATATAACAGAAAAAGAAGAAATTAACAGAAAGTTAAAAGAAAACAGAAAAAGATTAAGAAGCATATTGGAAACTACTCAAGATGGATTTTGGATTGTTGGAGAAAATCATAAAATAATAGATGTAAATGATGCATACTGCAAAATGAGTGGGTACAGCAGAAAAGAGATATTAACTTTAACTATTTCAGATATTGAGTTTTTAGAAACTCCAGAAGATACTAAAAAAAGAATAGAAAAAATAATGAAAACGGGACATGATTTGTTTGATACAAAACACGTAAAAAAAGATAGAGAAATTTTTGATGTTGAAGTTTCTATATCCCTATTTAGTAAAAAACCATTAGAATTCATATGTTTTTTTAGAGATATAACTGAGAAGAAAAAATCTGATGATAAGATAATAGAAATTAAGGAAAGATTAGAAAGCCTTACTAATCAGACACCTGGTACTACATATCAATACCAATTATTTCCAGATGGAAGTTCTAAATTTCCTTATGCTTCAAAGGGAATATATGATATTTATGAAGTTAAACCAGAAGAGGTTATAGATGATGCTTCAGTAGTTTTCACAAGAATTCATCCTGATGATTATGAACATGTTGTAAATACAATTCAAAAATCAGCTGATAACTTAGAGACTTGGTATGATGAATATAGAGTAATTCTTCCTAAAAAAGGAGAAAAATGGGTGCAAGGGGTTGCAAAACCTGAAAAACAAAAGGATGGAAGTATTCTTTGGCATGGAAATATAAGAGAAATAACTAAAGAAATAGAAATGAACTTTAAAATTAAAGATCAAAAAAAGCGATTGGAAAATATAATAGAAGGAACAAATGCAGGAACATGGGAAGTAGATGTTAGAACTGATGAAGTAATCATTAATGAAAAATATTCTGAAATGCTAGGGTATGATTTTAAAGAAATTTCACCATTAGATCTAAAAAAATGGAGCAGTTTAGTACACTCTGAGGACTTTGATATTGTAGAAAAAGAAATTAAAAAATTAGTAGATAAAGAGATTGACTATTATAATCTTGAGATAAGAATGAAACATAAAAATGGAAAATGGATATGGATAAATTCAAGGGCAAAAGTTACGAAATGGAATGATGACGGCAAAGCTCTTTTAATAAGTGGTATACTTACTGATATAACAGAAAAAAAAGAAGCAGAAGAGAAGATTTACAACCAAAAAGAGCAATTTGAGACAACCTTGATGTCCGTAGGAGATGCTGTAATTTCAACAGATAAAAAGGGTAATATTGACCTTATGAATAATGTAGCAGAAAAGCTTACTGGATGGTCTCAACAAGAAGCCTACAATAAACCACTAGAGGATGTTTTAAATATTATCAATGAATACACAAGACAAATTTGTGAAAATCCAGCAGAGAAAGCATTGAAATTAGGAAAAGTTGTAGAAATGGCAAATCACACAACTCTAATTGCAAAAGATGGTAAAGAAATATCAATCGAAGATAGTGCAGCTCCTATAAAAGATAGGGAGGGTAATATAAGAGGTGCAGTTATAGTGTTTAGAGACTTTACTGAAAAAAGAGAAAAGCAAAAACAAATAGAATATCTAAGTTTTCACGACCATCTAACCGGATTATATAACAGGAGATATATGGAAGATGCAATAAAAAGATTAGATACAGAAAGAAATACACCTTTTTCTATCATATTAGCTGATATAAATGGTCTTAAACTTACAAATGATTCATACGGACATGAAATGGGAGACAAACTATTAATCACTGCTGGAGAAATACTTAAAAAATCCTGTAGAAAAGAAGATATTATATCTAGAGTTGGAGGAGATGAATTTGCTATACTCCTACCAAAAATCAATGAGAAAAAAGTCAATGAAATTCTAGAAAGGATTAAAAAAGAATCCAAAAATACTAAACTTGATTCTGTAATAGTATCATTAGCACTAGGGTATTCAACTAAAAATACAAAAGATAAGGATATATTAGAAGTATATAAAGAAGCAGACAATAAAATGTATAAAAACAAACTTAAGTATGGAAGAATCATGAGAAATAAAACAATAGAAAAAGTCCTTATTAACTTAAATAACAAATACGACCACGAGCAAATTCACACTCAAAGAGTTTCACAATACTGCGAGAGTATAGCTAAAGTTTTGAATTTAAATGGTAAAGAAGTTGAAGATGCAAAAATAGCTGGGACCTTACATGACATAGGAAAAATTATTGTGCCTCCAGAAATATTAAGCAAAGAAAAGAAATTAACTCATGAAGAATGGGAAACCATAAAAAAACATACGATTACAGGTTACCAACTTTTAAAAAGTGTAGATGAATATTCTCATTTAGGTGAAGTTGTACTATATCATCACGAAAAATTAGATGGTACAGGATATCCTGAGGGACTAAAGGAAGATGAAATACCATTATTATCTAAAATAATTTCAATAGCTGATGCCTACGAAGCGATGACAGCAAATAGACCTTACCAAAATACAAAAACGAAAGAACAAGCCATAGAAGAATTGAAAAAATACTCTGGAACTCAATTTGATAAAGAAATCGTAGATGTATTTGTTAGTGAAGTTTTATAATTATAAGACACAATGAGTCACTATCATTAATAATTTATGATTTAGACAAGTTTAAAGACATTAATGACAATCATGGTCATTATGAGGGTGACAAAGTATTAGTAGAAGTTGGAAAGATATTGGAGAAAGAAAACACAAAAGAGAATAAGAAACAAAATTTCTAAAATTGATACTGAAAAAGTATCAAAAGAAATTAATATTAGTATAGGTATCAAGGAACTAAAAAAATCAGACGATAAAGATGTTGTATTTAATGTTGGTGCAATATCATTATATATTAAATCAAGAATAAATAAAAAACAGTTTAATAGAGATATACCAAGTATTTCAATAAAAGAAGTTTTAGATGATTTTAAGAAATAAAAAAAAGAATGCGCAGGGGGAATTAAATTGAAAAATACAAAGGTCTATTTAAGAAAGGAAGATAAAGAAGAAAAAGTCAAAATAACGGGTATAAATAAACCTAAAATAAGTAGTCAAGCAGTAACGAAATGGCAAAGAATATTAAATTTGATGGCTAAAATAATTGATGTGCCTGCTGGACTTATTATGAACATAACAGAAGACTCAATGGTTGTGTTCTTAAAAAGTCAAAATAATGAAAATCCATATCCTGAAGGGGGAAGTGATACATTAGGCCACGGACTGTACTGCGAAACAGTGATTGGAAAAGATAAAGAACTTCTAGTTGAAGATGCCCTTAAATCAATGAAGTGGAAAGATAATCCAGATGTTAAGTTAAATATGATCTCTTATTATGGACTTCCTATAAAATGGCCTGATGAAGAATTTTTTGGTACTATTTGTGTTCTTGATAGTAAAGCTAATAATTACAGCGAAGAGTACAAAGAACTTATAAAAGAATTCAAATCGGTAATAGAAGATGATTTAAAAATGCTCTTATATCAAAAAAAATTAAAATACTATTCTGAGACTGATATTCTTACATCTGTTTATAACAGAAGAAAATTAGAAAAAACTTTAACAAATGAATTTAAAAGAAGCAAGAGAACTAAAAATATTTTTTCCATTTCAATTATGGATATAAATAAATTAAAATATATAAATGATAATTATGGCCACAATGTTGGAGATACCCTTATAAAAACTTTTGCAAAAACATTTGAAAATAGAATTAGAACAACAGATTACTTTGGCAGATGGGGAGGAGATGAATTTCTTCTTATATGTCCAGACACAGAGGAAAATGATATAGGGAAACTAATGCTAGATATAGAAAAAACCGTAGAAAAAGAACTTGATGAAGCTGGTAAAAATTTTGGGTTTTCCTACGGATGTTCACAGTTTTCATTTGAAGATGAAAGATTTGAGAATATTATAAAAAGGGCAGATGAAAAGCTTTATGAATGCAAAAATAATTTGAAATAAAACCATAGAAAATCATAAATAACCATTCAATGCATAAGGAAGGTATAAATGATAGCATTCTAAATGACTATAGAAGATGAAGAAACAAGAAACATCTTAGAAGAAATATATAAACTGCATAAGAAAAAATGTACTACACAGCAAGGGATATACTTCATGATGATTATAAAGCAGAAGATGCTATGCAAGAGAGACTAATAAAAGTATCTAAATATATTGATAAAAATACGGACCCAAAGTTTAACAAAACACTGGGTCTTATTGTTATTATAGTTAGAAGCATATCTATAAATATATACGACAAAAGAAAAAGAAGGTCAAGAAATAAATGAATATAGTATAAATAGCTATTTTAATACGTCTAATTTTGATAAAATATATTTTGTCGAAGCTGTTACCTTGACTTTTAAATATTAGTATATAAAGGTAATATTGTATTCTTATTTTAAATTATATATTATGAATCAGATTAGTATGGAAGATAATAACAAGAGGGAAAATTATATAATTAAATTTATCTATTCACAGTCTATTTTTATCTCTTTTTCTTATATAAAGCTTAACCAATCCTACTATAACAGCAGCAATCAATACTATTGGTATTCCTACAAATAATAAAATTATTCCGCCGTATCCACTGAATCTTAAAAGAAAGAATTCTGGAATAATTAATAAAAAGATAATTATACTTAAAGCCCTTTTCTTTTTCTTCATTAAATAAAATCCCAGTAATATAGTGAATAGAAGTATTATTCCAGCGATTTTATTATGTGTATTAATAAAATTGGTCCCAAATGTCAAGCCTTCATTACTTACATAGTGAAAATACCATTCTTCTTCTGGTATTTCTTCTAAAACTGTCGTGTATATATTCTGGTCAATTTTTTCGAGTTCTATATTTGAATAAATTTCATAATTTTCATCAGGAAAAACGACTGACACATTTACCTTAGCATCTCCCTCCCAATATTTTGCAGGAGAAAGATAGTATATCTGGCTATTAACATCATTTACTACTTCATTGTAAGAATAGTATCCACCATCAGATTCGTACTGTATTTCAAGCTGGACAGTTTCACCAAGAGGTATATCTATACTAAATTCATATCCTTTGTCTTCATAGTTACCTCTACCGTATCCAGAAAATCCTCTTTCAAGAAGTTTTCCACTTACAGGTTCATAAATATTTATATCATTCAAAGATTCCCAGTTTTCAGGTATACCGCTTCTTTCTACTAACCTTATATCTTCTATTTCTTCTCCATTCGCTAATATCTTTGCCTCATCACTTGCCATTCCCGGCCCTAAAAACATAAGTTTTATGTTTTCTTCTTCATTATCTATATTTTTTAATATGTATTTTACTTCTACTTGAGCTTTTTGATCCCATTCTTCGTCTATGGTGAAGGTAATCCACTCTTCCACCAAGGAAATACCAGTGTTATCAGAAAAATATACCATATTGGATTCCGGATCCTGAGCTGGAGGTCCTGCATTAGCCCATACAGGTATAGTTATTAGGATAATTATTAATATGATTAAAATTGTTTTTTTCATAGTTTCCACCTCCTGTATGACTTAGACGAAAATAGCTTTTAATTGTTCCCAAAGTAATTTATAGTTTTTCATTGTAATTTGTATGATTATATCATTTGAATATAATATTTACTATTATATTACTTTATAGTAATAAACAAAATTCCACTGTTAACTTTTTATAAAAAAAGGAGCATTTACTGCCCCTTAAATATTTTATATTTCTAATAATTCAAACTCATTCTCACCCGGTTTTAGTTGATATACTTGATTTGAATTCATCTTCTGTAAATACATCCAGTTATTTATTATGTTTAGATTTGTTCCATCTTCTGGAACTGGAACTAATTTTTCTAAATCATATGATTCTTTATCAACAGCGTAAATATATCTACCTTCTCCTCCATCTGCTATAAAATAAAATTTTCTGTCGTCAAAATTAACTGATGAAAAATCTTTGAATCCGTCTTCTGTAGTTATCGAATGAAGAAGTTCTTTCCCACTATATATGTAGAATCCACTTAATCCTTCTCTTTGTATTATTAAAGCTATCCCAAACTGCTCGTAACCAAGCACACTTTCTATATCAATAAAACTTTCATCAAATTTTATAAGTGCAGTTTTTCCCTGACCAGAATAGTGACTTACCTTGTATTGGCTCGGATCTAGAGTTTTATTTATATAATAAAATACATTAGAGAAATAAGAAGACATGTGCGATATTTCATTTGTATAGGTTTCGTAAAAGCGGTCCTCTTTTTCCTTATAAAAAACCATTTCAGAGTATTCTTCACCTTGAGTTAAAATATAAGCAACCTGTTGATTAATATATAAATAATCTGCCTGTCCCTCATAAACTACTTCTACTAAGCTGTAATCATCTTTTTTTCTTCTAACTAGATTCCCCGTCTGACTATTAATATAGTAAATCCATTCTTCAGTAGAATTTAAATATTTTGCAGATGCTGTCTCTTCTAAGTTAAACATCTCAGTTATGCTTTCATCTTTTGGATTAAAAGAGTAAACACCCATGTCCATACTTATAATATGTTTCTCATTCTCAAAATCGAATAGTGCATATCCTTCATTGGCGAGATTTCCGCTGGTATTACCATAATAATAGTAAAAATAATTAAGATATTCTTCTTGAACTTCTTCAGTCTCTTCTTCCCCTTGAGATTCTTCTGTTACCTCTTCATTTTCAGAATCTTCACTATCACCAGAATCCAAACTATCTATAAGTTCCAATAATTCTTCCTCGCTTAAATTTGATTCTTCTGAGTCACTACTTTCTTCTTCAGTCTCTTCTTGATTTTCTGGTACATAATTCTCATTTTCTTCTTCTTGAATCTGATCTACTTCATTATCACTTCCACACCCTGCTAAAGAAATTATCAATACTACTGATAAAAATAAAACTATAATTTTTTTCATATTCATTCTTTTGCACCCCTTTTTTAATATATTCAATAAAATTATATCACTTAACTCCTAGTTTTTCATTATTTTAAACCTATATATTTAATGTTTTTTTCACACAAAAAAAGAGAGTAAAAAAAATATAAAAATAAAGCTTAATCCCAGTATGTCTTTCAGATAAACAATCTTTGAATTTATTTTGCAATAGATGTACAATTAAGATATAGAATAATTAATAATGGTTATCATCTACAAGTATTGTAGTTACTTATTAAGGAATAGTGATTGTAATGGATGCAAATATACTGAAAGTTTATAATTTGACTAAAAAAATAAAGAAAAAAGAGATTATAAAAGGTATAAGCTTAGAAATTAATGAAGGAGAAATACTTGGTTTTTTAGGTCCTAATGGCTCTGGTAAATCCACAACATTAAGGATGATTGTAGGTT
>Ga0209942_1001927_pt1 | contig 10878 bp, 9 predicted proteins | sample SalPonR1_A_D2_MG_FD_185695 | JGI IMG/M metagenome (GOLD analysis project Ga0209942, IMG submission 185695) | Salt pond soil microbial communities from South San Francisco under conditions of wetland restoration - Salt Pond MetaG R1_A_D2_MG... ... | reverse complement strand
CTGTCCCGATGGGGGAAACGGGATCGCGCACGCCACCATCATGCGGCCTGTGAGGCCCGCACCAGTATGAAAGCGGCCTGCCTTCTGGAACTTGTGCTTCAGTGCGCGTGTCCCGCATGGCTGTGCTGGGTGGCGTCGGCGGCCTCGACCTCGACGGTCAGCTCCACCTCGGCCTCGGCGAAGGACAGGGTCAGGTCAAAGCTGTCGCCCTCGGCCAGCTCGCGCGACAGTCCGTCCAGCCGCAGCGCCACACCCTGCGGGGCCAGCACCATCTCGGTGCCCGGGGCCACCGGCAGGGCCGGCAGTTCGGGATAGACGGGCGTGCCGTCCTCGAGCGTGAAGCCCACCAGCGCCGCGCTTTCGGCCAAATCCGCAGCGCCTCCGGTCAGGGTCACGGGCGTGTCGCCGGTGTTCTCGATCTCGACGAAGACGAGCGCGGTGTCGGCGCCGGTTGCCCTGGTCCAGCCGTGCAGCAGGCGCACGTCGCCCACGGTCGACAGGTGCGCGTCGTCGATGGCGGCCTCTTCCTCGCGGGCGTGGTCTTCTTCGTGGGCGTGCTCGTCGTCGTGGGCGTGATCTTCTTCGTGCGCGTGATCTTCGTCATGGCCGTGGTCGTCTTCATGCCCATGCTCCTGGTCATGAGCGTGTTCATCATCGTCGCCATGTTCGTCATCGTGGCCATGTTCGTCATCGTGGCCATGTTCGTCGTCGTGGCCATGTTCGTCGTCGTGGCCATGTTCGTCGTCGTTGGCGTGGTCCGCGGCCGTTTCGGCGGCATGATCGTCATGGGCCTGTGCAGGCAGCCCGGCAAGGGCGGCCAGAAGCGCGAAGGGGATCAGGTACTTCGGTGTCATGGGTCTCTCCATCATGGGTCAGCCGCGCAGGTCGCGCACGACCGGTCGGGTCATCGTCAACCAGGCGGGGATCAGCGCCAGCAGGGCCGTGAGGCTCACGAAGGCGCCAACAAGGTGCAGTTCGGACCAGCCCAGCGAGGCGGTCACAAGAATGTCCGTCCGGTCCGTGATCACGCCCGAGATCGCCCGCGTCAGCAGGACCCCAAGCGCAAGCCCCAGCCCGGCGCCCAGCACGATGAGCGTGACGGCATAGGACCAGGTCAGGGCGAAATTGAACCGACGTGGCGCGCCCAGCGCCCGCAGCAAGGCAAGGCGGCGCGCCAAAAGGCGCGTCAGCATCATCAGTCCGGCCAGAACACCCACGGTCACAAGCACCTGGGTGACAATGGCCAGGATGGACATCACCTGCCGGATATCCCCCATCAGCGCGTGAAGCCGCGACAGGACCGTGCCCGGAAACAGGGCCATGGTCCGGTCGGTGTTGAACTGGGCCTGCATGACATAGGCACCACCCAGCGAATCGGCCTTGACCAGCGCGGCGGGGGTCCCGGGGAAATAATCCGGATCGAAGGGGCCACCGACGGTGCCGTCCCAGCCCGGCGCATGGCCATTGGCCAGCCCGTGCACCATCCAGACGGATTCGGCGGGCACGATATAGGCACGGTCCCAAGGCGAGCCGGTCAGTGGCATCCGCCCGACAACCTGGTATTCGAAACCGCCGTGCGCGCCCTCGGCCTCATTGCCCTGCCCATGCTGAGGCGTGAAGCTGTCGCCCACAGCGAGGGGTGTGCGCGCACCTGCAATGGCCTCGGTTTCTGTTGCAAAAACGCGACCTTCGGCCAGCCCCTCAGAGAGATAGTCGACAAAGGCAGGCGTAGACCCGACGACCGGCGCGTTCTCGTAGCTGTCGCCGAAGGCCAGCGGCGCCACGAGATCGGCATTGGGATGCGCCGCGACCTGTGCATAGGTCGGCCCGTCAATGAGCGGGATCGCCGAGGGTTGCAGGTAGACCGCTGCAAGCATGGCTGTGATCTCGCTGCCCGGGGCGGCAATGACCAATTCGAACTTGTCGGCGGCACGGGCAGTGCCTTGTCGCAGGCCACGTTCCTGGGCGATCAGGCCGACCCCCAGCCCGATCGACACTGCGATGAGCATGGTGAAAACCACACTTACCCAGACCTGGCGTCGCAGCAGCGCCGAAAGAAGCGGCCATATCGCGAAACCGCGCAGAACCAACGCCCCGATCACCAGCACCGGCAGCAACGCGCCCAGCAGTATAACGGTATTTTCCATCCACAGGGGCAGCCGGGCCAGCAGATCGGCGATCGGGTCAGGCATTCTGCGCCTCCGGGAGTTCAAGTTGGCCGTCGCGGACGTCTATCACGCGGTCTGCGCGGTCGTGCAGGCTCGGGTCATGGCTGACCGCGACCAGGGTGCGCCCGTCATCGCGGGCGAGCCGCATGAGGTCATCGGCCAGCGCGTCGGCATTGGCCCGGTCGAGGCTTGCGGTGGGCTCGTCGGCGAGGATCACAGGCGCATCCCCGGCCAGGGCCCTGACCACTGCAATGCGCTGGCGTTCTCCGCCGGAAAAAGTGTCGGAGCGACGGGCCGCGCTCTTGCCCAGACCAAAACGGGTCAGAAGGCCTTCGGCACTGTCGCGGATGCGGCGCCGGTCGCGGCGCGGAGCGTAAAGCGCCGTCACCCCTGCGTTGCCAAGCGCCGACAACTCTTCGAAAAGCAGGTGTTCCTGAAAGATGAAGCCGACTGTGCCGCGCCGGAAGGCCGCCCGCCCGCTGTCATCGAGGCCGGCGATGTCGGTGTCACCCCAGGTGATGCATCCGCGGGACGGGGCGATGATCCCGGCCAAAGCGTAAAGAAGCGTTGACTTGCCGGCACCCGATGGCCCGCGCACGGCGACGGCAGTGCCGGCGGGCACCTCCAGCCGAGGTACGGACAGGATGCGGCGGCCACCCTGCCCCGTCACCTCGAGGTCTGATATGGACAGACTGATCCCGGTCATCCGAAGCGCAGCCGCGCGTTCTCGAGGCGTACCATGCTCAGGAATCCGGTATCGGGGTCGCGGTAGCTGCCCAATGCAAGCGCGCCGGTGACAACGATCTTGCGGTTGAAGGGGACGGTGTCGAACTTGCGCCGGGTGTAGATAGCAACGATGTCGTCGGGCCATTCCGCTTCGGTTTCGCAGAACGGGCAAACCGACATTGGGATCTTGGTCAGCACGAAAAAACTGGAATCGGCCTGAAGCGGCGGGGCCATGTAGCCGTCCACGTCGATGGTGGTGCCTTCCAGGTCACGGGCGAGCGGGGAAAAATCCCGGCCCTCGTAAAGCTCGCGCAGCTTGAGGGTGTCGTCCTGCGCGCGCAGCACGACGGGCGCGGCAATCAGGGCGGGGGCAAGGGTAAGGAACTGTCTGCGGCGCATGGCGGTCTCCGATGTCAGTGTGGCGTTACGATATAACAATCATAAGAAACGCCGGGCGGATTTGCATTGATCCGGAACAAGGAAAGGGGGCTGCGGACAGCCCCCTCCCGGAGTTTCTATCCGATTACTCGGCCGTGGCAGCGTGATGCATCACGTGGAAAATCAGGTTCTGCTCGATGGTGCCGTTGAACAGGTGCGCCCAAGGGCCCTTGGCATAGACTGCCACGTCTTCACCCGAGTGGGTTTCCGACGATTTGGGGACCAGCGCCTGCTGCGGGTAGTCGATGTCGGTGGCTTCTTCTTCGGTCACGTTCGGACGGGTGCCGAAGTAGGAGCCATCGGGCTGCTCGATCAGGACCGAACCGGCGCCGTTGAGGTAGCCAGCGACGGTGAAGGGCTTGCCGTCCGAGGCCAGTTCGGCTTCGCCGGTATGCTCAACGCCATCGCCGTTGATGCCCATGCACAGGCCGAGGATGTTCGAGCCGCGGCCACAGTAGCCGTTGAAGGCAATGGCATGCTCGTGGTCGGCCGTGACGACGATCAGGGTTTCTTCGTCATCGGTCAGTTCGTCGGCCATGGCGACGGCATCGGCAAAGGCCTTCTGGTCCTGCACGACGCGGGCAAGGTTGCCGGCGTGGTTGGCGTGATCGACGCGGCCCGCTTCGATCTGCAGGAAAAAGCCGTTGTCGCCCGACTTGGCTTCCAGAGCGGTGATCGCGGCGGCAGTCATTTCGGCGAGGCTCGGCTCGTCGGTGCGGTCGGCCTCGTACATCATGTGGCTGTTTTCGAACAGGCCCAGGATCGGGGTGCCATCCAGCGGGGCCGCTTCGAACGACGCCTGGTCCATGGCGAAATGCGCGCCCAGTTCGGTCTGCGCGATTTCGATCAAGTTCACGCCATCTTCGCGGCGACCGCCGTCGTCGGCGTGGAAGTTGCGCATGCCGCCGCCAATGGCAAGGTCGATGACGCCCGAACGCATCGCTTCGATCAATTGGGTGGCGATGTCGGCCTGCTCGGTGCAGCCTTCGGGCACGGAGGCTTCGAAGTTGCGGTCGGCGGTCTTGGCATAGGCCGAGGCCGGGGTGGCGTGAGTGATGCGGGCGGTCGAGACGATGCCGGTTTCCTTGCCCATCTCGGTCATGATCTCGTTCAGCGAGGCCACGGTGTTTCCTGGCAGGGTCGAGCAGTCGCCACGGTTGACGTCTTCGGTCACGCCGATGATCCCGGCCTTGGTCTTGATGCCGGACATCATCGCGGTGCCGGTGCCGGCGCTGTCGGGGGTCTGGGCATTGACGTTGTAGGTCTTGACCAGTGCGAGGTTCGGGAACAGGTCGTGGGGCTGGTTGTAGTCGTCACCCAGCCCGCCTTCCTGCTGGCCGGCCCAAAGGCGCGAGGCGTAGTTGGTGCCGACTCCATTGCCGTCCGACACCAGGACGATCACGTTCTTGGCGGTGTTGGTGTTGGGCTGCGCGTCCAGTTGCGTTTGCAGGCGCTCCTGGGCGGCGGTGAACCAGTCACTGTCGGCCTGCGGTATATCCTGGGCCAGAGCGCTGGTCCCGAGCAGGGTGGCCGTCATCGCGAGCATTGAAGTTCTCATAAGACATCTCTCTTTGTGTTGTGTCTGCGATGGTCGCTAGGGTCGGCATGTGAAATTGGGACGTCAGTTTCGTAACAGTTTGGCGAAACTGACGTACGGACCGTAGAATTTGGTTTGCGCTCAGTATGTTATACTGTATCGCTTTCCTCTGGTTGGTCGACCGCCCCCAAATCACAGTCCATGCGGGCCGCAGCGCAGACCACACTCATCGGAGCGCAGCGGGTGCGCGTGACAGGTCATGTCAGGATTTCGGCGCCCCCTGCTCTTCGACCTTTTTGCCTACCGCTTCACAGTTGCGGTGCCTTTGCAAACCCAGCGGGATGCGCATGTTGCACTGTGGCGGAATCCGGTTAGGGTGCTTGGATCAGGAATAATCTGGAGTTTTGGCATGTCCTCGGATGGATCGGGTGCAACGACGCGTGGCGCAAGCGGCGTGGAAACCGCAGAGGAGCTTTCAACCATTGCGTTCAGCTTCATCGCGTCCAAGGCGCTGTTTGCCGGGCTGCACATCGATCTTTTCACCGAACTTTCCGATGGACCGAAAACCCCGGAGGCGCTGTCCACCGCCACGGGCGTGCCGGTGAACCGGATCGAGATGCTCACCACCGCGCTGACAAGCATCGGCCTTCTGACATGGGCGGATGACACGCGTCTGCAGAACGCACCTGCGGCGGAGGCGTTTCTCTCGAAGCAATCGAAATACGATTTCGGCGACTATCTGCGCTACCAGATCGACCAGCAGATGTACCCGTTCCTTCTGCAATTGAACGCGGTGATCAAGGATGATCTGCCGGACGCGGCCATCGCGTCGTACCGGCACTGGATGGCGGACGAATCGCAGGCCTCGGTCTATTCAGAGAGCCAGCACGCCGGCTCTCTCGGCCCCGGGAGGACGCTTGCGCGGCGGGTTGATCTCTCCGACGCAGCCAGCCTGCTGGACGTCGGAGGAGGCACCGGGGCGATGACGATTTCGCTGTGCAAGACATATACGGATTTGCACTCGACCATCATCGACTTTCCAAACGTGGCCGAGATCGGGTGGCGCTTCGTGACAGAGGCAGGGCTGGTGGATCGCGTGCGCTATATTCCGGGCAACGCGGTCGAGGTCGCCTGGCCGGGAGACCAGGACGCAATCCTGATGTCATATCTGCTCAGTGGCGTGCCCGAACCGGCCGTAGAGACCCTGATCCGCAATGCCTTCAGGGCACTGGCACCCGGCGGCAAGCTCATGATCCACGATTTCATGGTCGATGAGGACCGGTCGGGCCCGCCGCTGGCCGCGCTCTGGCAGCTGCAGCACATGGCGTTCACACCGGAGGCGCGATCGCTGTCGGTCGGCTGGCTTGCCGAGAAGGGCCGGGATATCGGGTTCAAGACCAGCGGCGGGCAAAGCCTCATCCCTGCGATGACCAAGCTTGTGGTGCTGGAAAAACCGCAGTAAGCGGTGCGCGTCCTCGCGCCTTCCGACAAGCCTCGTCCCCAAAATGCCAAGCCGGCCCGCCCTTTCGGGCGGCGGGCTCTAGCTCTTGTCGGCGTCATCCTCGTTCTTGATGTCCGGGTCGTTGTAATCGTTGGGATCGAAATCCTCGGGATTATAAGCGTCGTCCGCGTCAGAGATGCCGGTCAGGTGGGTCGTGCCGGTTTCCTCGTCATAGGACAACCCATAGGTCGCCCGGCCTTCGATCTTGTAGCGGCGGTACTCGTGAAAGCCAGCGTAGACGAAAACTGCGGTGATGGGCAGCATGATAAGGGCGGCAAGCAGTTGGGCGTTCAAGGAAAGGCTCCTTTGCGTTCGGTTTGGGCGCGGCGGCTCGGAGGCGGCGCGACTTGGCGCTCCCCTGCGCGCACGCCATGAATGATGCGCGACCTCGAGGGTGCCGGGACCGTCAGAGTCCCTGAGCGTTGTGTCAGGGTCGCTTGGACGGATGGAATGTTCAAGCAATTAACGGACACGCAGGGGGATTGGTTCCCTGCGATGCCTTCAAAGGGACGCCACCACGATCAGACGTTGAAACGTCCGGACCCTTTCGACCGCTGGGGTTTCACCCTTTTGCAGTGACGGGTTGGGCAGGCTTCGGTCCGATCCATAACTCTGCGAAAGGTCAGAATGAGCCTGTCTCTGCTTGGGTCAAGCCGGTCGCATCTCACGTGTCACGACAACCCGGGCAGCCTTATGGCTTGCGCCCGCGTTCAAGTCCTCGGCCGACCCAAGGCTCGACATCTCTGCAAGCGTCGCTCTGGCCGTCTTTCGTCTCAAGTCCAGGATGATCCGTCCGCCAGGTCTGACAGCGTCACGGAAAAAGGATTCGTAGGTTGTCCAGGGATAATGGAACCCGCAGGAGATCAAGCTCATCACAAGATCCTGATCCCGAATATCGTCAACGGGCTGTCGGTCCGGGTTGATGGTCGTGATCCGTCCTGGCGCGATCCCGTTCGATTTCAGAAAGGAGGCGGCGGTTTCGAGATCCGAGTAGGCGGACCCGGTCGGCTCGAATCCGAAGTGCCGTTCGTCGGTCTGTTCGAGGTCGATCAGGGTCAACGCGCAGTCGAAATCCTGCGCGAGAAACAGGTCGATGAGCGCGTATCCACAGCCGATATCCGTCACCGCGCGGGGCGGGGCCGTGGCAAGAATCGGTCGGAGTTCTTCGTATTCCAGCAGGATGAAGGCCGCGGCGCGCCGGATGAGTTCTTGTGCGCCAATCGTGGTGACAAGCTCTGTCAGCGGTGCCGTGTCACCGTGGATCCAGGACTTGATGTAGCGGTTGTGGTTTGCCTGATCGCGGATAATTTCGGAGCGTTGAAGAATGAGATTCAACACGTCCGATGAGGTGAACGCCGATGTATCGAGGTCCGCGATTCGCGGCAAACGGGCCGTTTTCTCGGCCTTTTCGAAGGTGATTTCAGAACTGCTCACGACTCTGTATCCTTTACCAATATCACCGGTTTCGCATGATTTACGACGATCCTAGTGAACTCTGGAAAAGGGCGCCAGCGAAGGGTCGCGCCGGCTGGCAGAGTTGGGCAAAAAGTAACATTTTCGCATCTGATCGGGGCGGTTGGCGGCACGGCGCGCGGCCACTTTGATCGGGCGTCCCACGGGTGGGACACCCCCTGCCCCAAAGGATTTCAAGGGGTTATGGCGACGTGTTTACCGTCCGTTAAGACTTGCGCGCTGTCTGGCGGTGTCGCCCGGAGGGTCGGCTAGTTGCGCACGACGTAGACGGAGCACTCGGCATGGGTCACGACGTGGCTGGCGGTCGTGCCCAGAAGGTAATCCGTGACCTTCGGGTTGGCCGCCTCCATCACGATCAGATCGACCTTGCGGTCGTGCGCCAGCTTGACGATCTGGCGGTGCACGGCGCCCTTGCAAACGACGGTTTCCAGCTCGATCCCCTCGGCGGGATGGGCGGCCACGAATTTTTTCAGTTGCTCGCCCCAATAGATGTTGGAGTCCCAGATGTTGAGATTGCGCTCCATCTCGGGGGCGATCGTCGCCACCAGCAGCTTGGCATCGCGCCGCTGCGCCATGGCGACAGCTTCGTCATAGGCGCGATAGTCAAACTCGGCATGGCGCAGGTTGACAGGGCAGAGGATCAGGGAGGTGTCTTGGGACATCGGAGGGGTTTCCTCGTTGGGACGTGAAAGATGCGGGCCGCGCCCGGAGACCCAGCCAGACGACACCCCGCTGCCATAGTCAGAAAAATACGCCCCGCGCAATGGGATTCGGCTGCCCAGACGTGATGGGCCGGGACAGCGCGTCTCCGCGGCCACCCACCGGTGTCGGGTCTGGCCGACCCGGCTTTGTTTTGGTGCGCAGCGGACGGGGACTGACCCGGCCTTCGCGAATGCGGCATCCAGTGCTACGGGCGGAGTCCGGTTATGTGCGACAGCCGCGCGGAGCTTGCGCCGGCGACAAACCAGCCGCTATCCCAATGGGCGCCTGGCCTCTTTTTGCGGCAATCCAGACCAGAAAGATGGACATTCGCCCTAAACGCCTGGGGGGGGGTGCCCCCCAGGCCTGGTCTTCAGGTCTTGAACACACGGTAGATGGCCGGGATCACCAACACTGTCAGCACGGTCGAGGTGAGCAAGCCGAAGAGCAGCGACAAAGCCAGACCCTGAAAGATCGGATCGGCAAGGATGACCGTGGCCCCGAACATCGCGGCCAGCGCCGTGAGCAGGATCGGCTTGAACCGGATCGCACCGGCCTCCAGCAGGATATCCACCGGGTTCTTGCCTGCAGGGTCGGTGTGGCGGATGAAATCCACCAGCAGGATCGAGTTGCGCACGATAATCCCCGCCAGTGCAATAAATCCAATCATCGAGGTGGCCGAAAACGGCGCGGCCCACAGCCAGTGGCCAAACATGATCCCCAGAAAGGTCAGCGGCACAGGTGTCAGCACCACCAGCGGCACCCGGAACGATCCGAACTGCGCCACGACCAGCACATAAATCCCCAGCAGTGCCACGCCGAAGGCCGCGCCCATGTCGCGGAAAGTCACCCATGTCACCTGCCATTCGCCTTCCCAAAGGATCTTGGGGCGGCTGTCGTCAATCGGTTGCCCGTTCAGCAGGATCGAGGGTTTCTCGCCCTCGGCCCAGTCCATGGCATCCAGTGCCTTGCCCACTTCGACGATGCCATAAAGGGGCGCCTCGAAACGGCCGGCCAATTCGGCCATCACCATTTCAGCCGGGCGACCGTTGCGGCGGAACACCGGATAGGACATCACCTCTTCTTCGATCTGCACCACATCGCCCAGCTCGACCACACCGCGCGCGCCCGGCAGGACGTTGGCGGGGATCGGCGTGGAGAGAAACCGCTCATCCATCACCCGGTCGGACAGGGCGCGTGCCACGGTGATCGGGATCGGGCGCCGGCCTTCCTCGCGGTGGGAATAGCCCACCACGGTTTCGCCGTTCAGGATGCCGATCGTGTCGAACACATCGCTTTCCTGCACCGCGAAGAACTCCAGATCATCGGGCGAGATCAGCGCCCGCAAGCGGCGCGGCGGGGTGCCGAAACTGTCATCCACATCGACGATGAAATCGACGCTCTCGAAGGCTTGCCGCAGCTTGCGGGCCGTGTCGCGGCGGGCCTCCGGCGAGGGGCCGTACACCTCGGCCAGCAGCGTGGCCATCACGGGCGGTCCGGGGGGCGGCTCTACGGTCTTCAGGCTGGCCCCTCGGGGCAGGTCCAGCGCCTGCAAACGGTCGCGCAGGTCCAGCGCGATGTCATGGCTGGCGCGGTCGCCCTCCTTGGAGAGGTTGATCTGCACATCGCCCATATGCGGGTCGGACCGCAGGAAATAATGGCGCACCAGCCCGTTGAAGTTGAAGGGGGCGGCGGTGCCCGCATAGGTCTGCACGCTCAGCACTTCGGGCATGTCCATGGCGATCTGCGCCACGGATTGCGCCACGCCGTCCGTGGTTTCCACCGCCGTGCCTTCGGGCATGTCAATGACCACGGCCAGTTCCTGCTTGTTGTCGAAGGGCAGCAGCTTGACCGTCACATGCTGCGTATAAAGCAGCCCGAGAGAGCCGAAAGACAGCAGGGCCGTGATCAGCAGGAAGCTTATGCTGCGCGCCTTGGTGGCCAGAATGGGCCTTGCCACACGGGTGAAGGTCCGGCCCAGAAAGCCGCCATCGCTTGCGTCATGACCATGCATCGGAGCATTGCCCGCGATCTTGACCATCAGCCATGGCGTGACCATGACCGCGATGAAGAACGAGATGATCATCGCCGCAGAGGCCACCGCCGGAATCGGGCTCATGTACGGCCCCATCAGGCCGGAGACGAACAGCATCGGCATGAGGGCTGCAACCACCGTGAGCGTTGCCACGATGGTGGGGTTGCCGACCTCCGCCACGGCATCAATGGCGCGGGTCACGCGGTCGCGCCCGTCTTTCATACCCCAATGGCGGGCGATATTCTCGATCACCACGATGGCATCATCGACAAGGATACCGATGGAGAAGATCAATGCGAAG
>Ga0209942_1001925_pt1 | contig 10884 bp, 11 predicted proteins | sample SalPonR1_A_D2_MG_FD_185695 | JGI IMG/M metagenome (GOLD analysis project Ga0209942, IMG submission 185695) | Salt pond soil microbial communities from South San Francisco under conditions of wetland restoration - Salt Pond MetaG R1_A_D2_MG... ... | reverse complement strand
CAGCTGATTCATTCCGTCAGCAATGATGTTTAAATCTTCTTCGCGCTGCTGCACGTAATAGGTATTCAGCACCTGTATCGCCTCCTGAAGCTGCTGCCTCTGCTGATCCTGCAGATCATCCATCATTGCAGAAATCAGCAGCGAGTTTTCCGTTCTGATCTGCTCCGCAAGCCGCATCAAATCTTCGTCGGTTACTCCAATACGTTCATCTTCTTCAGGTGCCGTTACAACTTCACCAAACCCAACCGAAAATCCTTCCGGGCTGCTGGTTACCTGAAGACCCGCAAGAGACGATCCAAAAAGGATAATCAGCACTGATGCGGCAATGCTGAGTGCCGTTACAGCAGCCGGCGGAAGCCCGGCAAAGCTTTTTTTATTCTTCCGGTCATTACGAGATGTACCCTGAGCATCCGGCTGCAAAAACACCAGCGGAGACTGTGGTTTCTCCTGGGGAGCAAACTTCATCAGTTTCCTCATCTGCTTCATCTCTTCAAGTTCCTCTTTCAGGGTGGGATCTTCTGCAATCATTTGCTCCATTTCCGCCCGTTTGTCAACCGGAAGCTCATCATACAGATACTCCATCAATTTTTGCCTGGCTTCTTCTCTATTCATCGTTCAGATAGTTTGTGTTTATATTCCATGAATCAAGGATGTCCCGAAGCTTTTTAAATCCATAATAGAGCCTCGATTTTACCGTACTTTCCGGTTCATCCAGTATTTCCGCAATCTCTTTAAATGTGAGCTCTTCATACTCTTTCATGATGATAATAACCCGCTGTTCCTCGGGGATAGCGATCAGCGCTTTTTGTATCCACTCCCCCAGCTCCTTCGTTTCCATTTTGGCTGAAGGGTTTTCATTATGAATCCTTTCATGCTTTACCAGCTCAAGAGGGGAGGATTTTTTACGGCCTGTGCGCTTCAGTTCGTCAAGGCAGAGGTTCTTTGCAATCCGGTATATCCAGGAGGAGAACTTGCCGGGATCGTCAAGCTGATCGAGATTACTGTAAACCCGAATAAACGTTTTTTGCGTTATTTCCCGCGCATCGTCCGTATCATAAAAAAAACGGTAAGCAAACCGGTGGATCGAATCCTGCCACTCCGCAACCAGCGTGTTGAACGCTGAGTTGTTTCCCCGCCGGATTTCCTCAAGAACAGCTATGTCTGTTTGTTTTGCCAATCGCTTTTTGTTTGATTCGTGGGTAAGACGAGACAACCGGCAAAATAGTTTTAAACGATCTGAAATTTTTCAGAAAAGGCGGAAAAATCAGTCTAAAACAAAGCGAAACGTAATGGTTCCCCACTGTGGCTCCTGAGGCACTCCGGAAGGTAATCTCGAGAAACGCCAGCTTCTCAATGTTCGCATCACTTCGCGTTCGAGTTCAGGATTCATTTTTTTGAGAGGCATTACTCTTCCAAGAGAACCGTCGGGGTTTACCTGGAACCGTATGGTGATAACGGCCTCTTCGTTGGTGCTGTTTGATGGCAGCGGCTGAACCATGGGTGAACGGTTGAGCTCTCCCTCCCACTGCAGATCGTACGGAGCAGAACGGTCGGGGTTATTCCCCGTACCCTGGTCGGCGTTGGGATCGCCTCGAGTACCCCGCTCATCACCGCTCTCTTCAACGCCTTCAGTTACCTCTTCGGCCTCCTGTCTCTGTGGCGGAACAACCTCCTCCACCTCAACTTCGGTTTCTTCCTGAACCTCAGGATTGATAATATCCGTTTCCGGTGTCTCTACAGTTTCATCATCCACAACTTCTTCGGTCTGTTCTGGCAAATTAACCGGTTTGGTTGTCTCTTCAACGGTGTTTTGAGGTGTTTCTGCCGGCTGTTCCACTTCAGGGTCAGGATCATCCGGCGGTGTTTCCACAGGATCGGGGCGGGTGGCTACCTGCTCTCTCTGCACGTCGGCCTGTTCTGCAATGGTTCCGCTACGGAATTCCCCCAGCGTTACCTCCATAAATGCTGCCCGGTTCTGAAGGTTAAAGTCAACGGTGTAAAGAATCGCGATAATCAGAATTACAATGTGGATTGCCGCAGTGACCCCAAGGCCAAATTGGTCTTCCTTATCCACATGTTTATCAATCCATTCGCGCATAATCTGTATTAATTTCTTTCGGTGGCCATCACAATATTCATGTTCAGCGCTTTGCCGATATTCATTGCAATAACCGCATCATCTACTCTTGCATCTTTATCTGCACGTACTACTAACGTTGCTCCGGGCTTATTCTGATACGCCGATCGTATTGCGGTCGATAGATTGGCTCGTGAGGTCTGTTCTCCGTCTACAAAATAATCACCTTCCGGAGTCACAGCAACAGAGATCTGCGTAGATTCGGTGGTAACGCTCGATTCGGCCTGCGGAATATTAATCCGTATTCCGAAGTTTGAGACAAACGATGAAGTAAGCAGGAAGAATATCAAAAGAAGTAAAATAATGTCCGTCAGCGACGATTGCGAAAACATCGTTAACGGTTCACTTCTGCTGTCATCTCTAAAGTCCATCTCTATTCCTCTTTGCGTTTTTTGGGAGAAGGTGCCTGCAGAAGATCAATAAAATCTGCCGATGCGGTTTCAAGTTCAAAAATCATGCGGTTAATTTTGCCATGCAGATAGTTATAAAAACCGTACGCAATAATTCCGACAATCAGACCCGTTGCTGTTGTTATCAATGCTTCCCAGATACCTCCTGCCAGCACACTTGGGTTTACATTCCCCTGCAGCGACTGGATATCCATAAATGCACGAATCATTCCCGTAACGGTACCTGTAAACCCGATTAAAGGCGCAACGCCCGCGATGGTTGCCAGCCAGTTCATCCGTTTCTCCAGCATAAACACCTCTTTTTTTCCGGCATTTTTGATGGTTTCTTCAATATCACGAATGGGACGACCAAGCTTACGGATGCCTGATTTTAAAATTCTCGCCAGTGGTTTCTGGTACTCCTCGCAGTACTGAATCGCCCTCTGCTGGCTGCCCGATTTCAACAGGGTTTCAATCGTATTCAGCGTTTGGTTGATATCCATTTTTGAATTTTCAAGGGTTCGCCAGCGCTCTGCAATAACATAAATAGCCAATATTGAGAGTATGGCAAGCGGAAACATTAAAAAACCGCCCTGCGATAAAATTTCAAAGAAAGACATAGAGGTTTCCTGTTGCAGCATTAGTGCCAGGGAATCCTCTTCTGCAGTTTGGTTCTGAAGGAGGAGAAGAAGAGAGTAAATATTCATGTAGATGGTTAGTTAATCTGTATTCTGTGAATAAAATTTTGAGTATTGTAAGGCTCCGGCAAGTTTCTGGTTGCCTGTTGAGCATCCTGCAGCGTTTCGAATTGTCCAACACTAACACGCCACATGGTTCGGTCTGCAACTGTTCTGGAGCTTACAATGGATCGATACCCCTGCTGGGTAAGCGATTCTGATGTACTCCGTGCATTTTCCTCTTCAGTAAAAGAGTGAAGAACAATGGAGTATCCGCTGTTTGCTTCTTCCATCACGGATCCACGCAGTCCATAAAGTGGCTGATTTTCATTTGATACCTCGGTTTCCCGGGCAGGTTCCGCAGGATCTGAAGGAATGATCTCTTCGGGTGGTTCAACTGAGGATTCTATTTCAATTTCAGCTTCAGGTATTTCAGACTCCTGGCTTTGATTTGCCGTTTCAGCCGATTGCTGTTGCTCCTCATTGCTTTCACTTGCTGATGGTTGCGATTCACCCTCATTCATTGAAGTAAGCTCATCCGGTTCCACCTGTGTAACCGCAGGACTGGGCTGCTGAGTGGTTGTTGCCAAAGATCCTATAAAATATAGATAGGCAAGAACAAGAGCGGCAACGGCCACAATCGCGGCAAACACCCATATAATTGAACCTGATCGTTTTTTTGCCTGAAATTTAGGAGATTTTAAGGTTGTGCTTTTCTTCTTTTCGGCCGGTTTTTCCTGATCCGCAAATACGCCTTTTTCTTCTTCTGTACCCGGATATACATTGGAATCGTCGGAGGCTATATCCGAGAGAAAATCAAAATCCTCAAGGTCGTCGTCATCTTCTTCAGGCTCCGGGAAAGAGGTATCTCGTTCCGGTTTTAGCTCCACGGGTTTCATCCCAGCGTACTTAAAGCTAATTTCCGTACTTAGTTCATCAGAAGGGTCAAACTTCAGTTCACCCTCTTCATCAAAATAGAAGAGACCAAATTCACGTATTTCGAGAGCTTTACCCCGCTTTGCGGCATCAATAATTCGTTCTATCAGTTGGTCGAGCTGACTTCTAACCTCTTCTTCCTCCATGCTGGTTTTTTCTACCAGCAGTTCTACAAGTTTTTGCTTGTCAATCTTCATGGGAATGTTTGATATTTGATTTAAATTCAACCACATCAGCCGGAGGCATCAAAACGACTTTTCCACTCTCGAATTTTTTTTGATGCTGTTCGCGATGCTTCACTTCGAACTGACCGAGGCCATCTATTTCTACTGTATTCTGTTCGATGAATTGTTCTCGCAACACCTCTTTAAAGGCAATTATAAATGTTGATTCCATATTCTATAAAAGTACTGTTAAACCAATAAAACCACGAAATCCGTGCTCACGGTAGCCATCCCAGTATTCATAATCCTCATCCAGAATGTTGAGCAATTTACCATAGATTCCAAAATTCTCAGTTAAAGAAATTTCGAACCGGCTGCCAAGAGTAACATATGATGAAAGTGACTCACCTGTATGACTTTCCCTGCCGCTCTTAAATTCTCCCCAGCCTTCAATCAACAGCTCTTTTGCCGGGCGGAATGATACTGATGACGCTACTGATAATGTCTCCATAAACGGGATATCTCTGTCCTGACCCGATAATCGCGGGCGCTGCAGGTAGACATCTGCCGAAAGCCAGAGAACCTCGGCTTTTAAATCCTGTGTAAATGCACCATAAATTTTAAATATGGAAGCATCATCAAACTGTGCAGAGTAGTATCCTTCAGAAATGTTATCCATTCCAAACGGCTCTTCTGTACGGCTGTAATACAAAAAGTTTGTGACATCCTGCAGAGATACACCACCGGTAATTTTAGTACCGTAAAATGGTTCTGTAGTAAGTTCACCAAGCGCCATTTTTTCATATTGATGACGCAAATTACTATTGAGATCAAAAAACCGGTTTGTTCTCTGAACATCAAACAGACTATTATGCGTCGGCTTTCCGTGGGCTTTCAGGCGAATGTCCAGACCGCGAAAAACCCGGTGCTTCACTTCGGCTTCAGGAGCAAAATAGAGAACAAAATCCTGCTGGCTGTCTGATACTGCACTTACACCCGCGCTCGCTTTCACATCTGTTTGGTAGTTAAATAGCCGTTCATAATGAGCAGAGAGTGTAGAAACCGACCAGTTCGTGGACTCATTGAGTACCGGGTCAACCCCACCAAGCTGAGTTTGGACACGCAGCCGGTGAACTTCATTCAGATGACCGCCAAGCCGAGAGTAGGTTCCGCCTGCACGTACGCCCCACTCCGAAGCCTCCGTAGCATTGAAAGGCTCGAGATCGGAATCTACAGAAAAACTGTTTGCATACCCCGATACCGAAATTGTTGTACCCGAGAGTGATGTTTCTGATAAATCAAGATTAACTCCACCCCGAAACCCTTCTACGCCGATTTTTGACTCTGCCTGAAGGAGGTTCTCACTATCTGTATCCAGCTGCAGCAGACGATTAAAATTAGAGACGTAACCCGCGTTGACTCTCATTGTGGTTCTCTCCGAAAAACGGCTATACGAATTTAACCCAACATCAAACAGTCGATAGCTTGTATTAAGCTGTTCTTCGTGTCCGTCGCTCGATGTAAAGCGAATGTTGCCAGATATCCAGCTGTTTTTTGCTAATCTTGCCGTTGCGAATGCATCCGATTCGGGAGTAATATCACTGCCGATTCCCATTCGTAAAAAGGCATATTTCGGACTGCGGTATCCCAGTGCACTATATTCGGGTGGCTCTGGACGATCAAGACTTCCAACCGGTAAGCTTGCCAGTACATCTTCTTCATCTTCGAGGAAGGGAAGACGGTTGGGGTCTATTTGGTACACACGGGGGCGTGGATTAAACCCAAGAATTGGCTGCCGGTTCAGCCCTGGAAAGCGAGCCTGAAACTGACTGCGTATTTCAATATCCTGCGGATCTATATCAGGTAATAGCGACTGTTCCCTGTCCGCCTGCGACTGTGCCATGGCGGCCGGAAACACTCCTGCAAAAAAGAGTGATAACAGGAGTATAAATTTTAAACTATGTTTTTTCATAAACAAATTGCGGCTGCAAATGAGATTGAGAACAAGAAACAAAGCTTTTTCAGCCTGACTGTTGAAGATACTATTTCTTTATTGAAAATTTAACTTCTAACGCTCCCTGAAATTCCGGAGTGTGTAATATTTATCCCACCATAAAATAAGCGGACCCATCACAAAGATAACCAATACATTTGCGGCATGTAGAACCGTAGCAAATGTAAGGGCGGTAACCAGGTCTACATCGAATAAAATGTGCAGTGCCTGCTGCATAAGCAGGTGGTATGATCCAATTCCTGCCGGTGTGGGTATACTAACACCAATCGACGAAACGACCGTAAGCACTACCGCATCCGTTAGTGTTATGCCATAAACCGAATGCAAATCGAGCATATACAATGGTATATACGTCATTAAAACATATCCAAACCAGATACCAGCCGTAAGCAAAATAAACAGGGGCCAGTTTTTAACTTTTTTCAGCGACGTGATTCCTTCACTAAAAGAGCGTATTCTTTCAATTACTTTCGACAGCAATTGATTCTTGATGTTCCCTTTTTCATCGAGATAAATCACCCCTTTGTGAAAAATCCATATGGCCAGTGCAACAAACAGAAATAAAGCCGGAATGATGGAGTAGTGAAACCAGCTCCAGGTTGTTACGCCAAATAAATTTTCGATTACTACGGGATTTCCTGCGAACAGAAAAACCGAAAAAACAGTGAGCAAGCCAAGTACAAAAAGATCAAAGAGTCGTTCAACAACGATAGTGCCGATCAAATTTCCTGTACTTATTGTTTCTTTTCTTGCGACATAAACGGGCCGGGAAAGTTCACCAAGCCGCGGAATAATATTATTCATAACATACCCAAGCATTACACCTGCAAAAAGTGTACTCCTGAAAACGTCTGCTTTTTTTGGGGGGAATAACAAGCGCCATCTTTCTGCGCGCAGGTAGTGGCTAAAGAGGAGTACCGGAATGAAAAGCAGTATCCATCCATAGGATATCTGCCCAATCTGGTTCCACAGCGCGGCTAGATCTATACTGCGAAATGCGAGCCATAAAAACAGGGCTGCAACAATTACCGAACCCGCTATTTGCAGCCACTTTTTTTTCATCTCGACTCATGTCGCAAATCAATAACTTCTGCTCCTTCGGGATTTGGAAACCGAAAAAGAGTATCGGAAGCGCTGATAAATCTCCCATCAAAAAACGTAGTAATAAGTTCGTTTTCAACCTGATCTATTGCTTCAATTCTTTGTGGAACACCCGATTCGTTTAGACTCACAAACACTTCAGAAAAAACAGAAAAGGGGTCATCCGATACCATTTGAATCCGTACGCCACCCTCATCAAGGGACTGCTCACTGATTGTATACGAACTATCTACGCCCTGCAACATTCGGGAGGGGGCAAAATCATCATCTTCTTCTACATACTCGCTGATAATGACGCGATCTTTTGTGCTGTCGTATACGTATGAAACCTCACCATCCACAACCATAATACTGTTACCGCTAATGATTTTATACTGGTTGCTGTCGATCCAGATTGTTCCCGTGGTCGTTTGGTTTTCTCCGGTAAAGGTATCTTTGTAAAGATGCTCAAATTCTGAGGTGAACACGTCTCCCTCCTCAAATGTAGCCCGCAGTGAATCCAGAGACTGGGCCTCAATTTTTACCGCAGAAGCAATAAGAAGTGTGAACAACAGCGCTATTTTATAATCCAAGCTCTTTAAAAATTTCATCCAGCTCCTCCTCTTCACTTATTTTTACATCTCGTGCCGTACTACCCTGAAACGGCCCAACGATCTCGGCATTGTAAAGCTGATCGATAATTCTGCCGGCACGGTTGTATCCTATTTTCAATTTTCGCTGGAGCAACGATACAGAACCCTGCTGGTGCAGAACCACGATTTTCGCAGCGTCTTTAAACAGTTCATCAATATCATCCAGCGGATCGGGAATACCCGACTCTTCTTCTTGAATCACAGGCAGCAAAAAAGGTTTCTTGTATCCGCGCTGATTACCGATAAATGATGTAACCTCTTCTACCTCGTGAGTAGCAACGTATGCATTTTGAATCCGTGTCATTCCGGCTCCGTTTGAAAAGAGCATATCTCCGCTTCCCACGAGCTGGTCGGCGCCCCCCGTATCCAAAATGGTCCTGGAATCGACTTTTGACGCCACCTGGTAAGCCATTCGTGCCGGGAAGTTCGCCTTAATCGTCCCCGTAATTACATTCACCGAAGGACGCTGGGTTGCCACTACGAGATGAATTCCTACAGCCCTGGCAAGCTGTGCAATACGGGCAATGGGCTCTTCAATCTGTTTTCCGGCCGTCATCATCAGATCGGCAAGTTCATCAATCACAACGACAATATATGGCAGGTGTCTGTGGCCAAGCTCCTCATCCAGATCCCCGGAATCGTACTTTTCGTTATACGATTTTAAATCCCTGACCATCGCCATTTTCAGCAAATCGTAGCGGTCGTCCATCTCTTTGGTTACGCTCTGCAAGGTTTCAAGCGCCGCGGTTGTATCCGTAATAATGGGCTCCTCCGCTCCCGGCAGCATCGCCAAAAAGTGATTTTGAATGTTGCGATAGAGCGACAGCTCAATTTTCTTGGGGTCGATCAACACAAACTTCAGATCATCCGGATGACATTTATAGAGCAGGCATGTAATCACCGTGTTAATCCCCACCGACTTCCCCGATCCCGTTGCCCCTGCTATAAGCAAGTGAGGCATCCGGGTGAGATCGATCATAAAAACTTCGTTCTCAATGGTTTTCCCGAGAGCTACCGGCAAATTAAAATCGGTTTCCACAAATTTTTTCGTGTTAATCACCGACTTAATATAGACCGTTTCTCGTGTTTTATTGGGGACTTCAATTCCAACAGCCGAGCGTCCGGGAATAGGAGCAATAATGCGAAGGCCATGTGCGGCTGTTGCCATCTTCAAATCGTTTGCATAGCTCTCAATCTTGCTGATTTTTACGTCCGGTGCCGGCTCTATTTCATACAGCGTTACGGTTGGGCCAACAATCGCATTGATACTTAAGATTTCAATTTTATGGCGTTTCAGCTTCTCAAGAATAATCTTCTTGTTGATTTTGATCTCTTCAAGATCCACCTCGTTGCCTTCGTTCGGAGGCGAGTCGAGCAGATCAATACCCGGAAATTTATATTTGATAACGGGAACTTCCTTCGATTTGATCTTATTCTGCCGCTCGAGCTCTCGTGCACCGGCTTCTTCTTCTCCTTCGCCAATAAAAACCGACATTTCAAGGTCATCCTCACTTTCAACATCTATCTCTTCTGCTTCGCCTTCTTCTGCCTTTTCGAGGATCGCTCTCGGAGGCCTCTTCGATATTTCATCCCTCTCTTTTCTCTGCTCCTGCAGACGCTGCCTCTCCTCCTCTTCCGACGCTGCTACAATTTCATCAATACTTTTATGCGGGGAGGCATCTTCTGTTTCATCGTCGCGAACTTTTTTGTGCTGAGCTTTTGCGGTTTCTTCTGCTTTTTGGCGGTTTTCAATTTTTTCTCTCTTCTCCTTCTCCTTTCGAGACTCCTCTCTTTTCTCTCTGAACGCAGAAAGCCACTCTTTAGGGCGATCAAATGATTTTTGAATATCTCTGTCAACAAGAATTAAAAGCGACACTACCAGAAAAACCACGAGCAAAATGATAGAGCCAACTCCGATAATATTTTGCATCATCGATGCCAGAGTGATTCCAAGATTACCCGACCACGCCATCGAGAAGCTCTCTTCATACTCATTATAGAACCAGCCGATAGTAGTTGAGATCAAAAGAATCATCCAGAACCCATAAAAAACCGGCCATTTAAGCAGCGCAGCATCTTTCTGCCTGAAAATAACCCACCCTACACTGGCGCCGATTACCGGAAATAAAATACTTACATAACCAAACATGGTGTGCACAAGAAGAAACGCGATATACGCACCCACAACATTCAGCCAGTTCTGAACCATCAGGGACTGATCATGGTCGGCAGAAAGTATGGAATCGTAGGTCAGGGATTTTACTATGGCATAGTCTCCGGGGTGGTAAGATGCGATACTGAGAAGCAACAGCACGGAGAGGGCAATGATAAAAATCCCCGCCACTTCCATTTTCCGTTTGTGATCGAAGTTACCAAAAGAAGTATTTGAACGTGTTTTTTTAGCCATTATTGAGGGTAATCATCCCGTCCTTAAGCCTTGGCACAATATCTGTTGTGTCGATCTGGCTGCAGAAGTCGATATCCCCGGTTCCTACAATACTTTTTAACCGGGTTGCATGGTTTGATTTATGAATTACTTTCGGAATATCTTTTCCATAAATGCTGTAAATGCCGTGTGCCACCCTGGCTCCGTCGGTAGAATCCTCGGGCAGTTTACCATTTGTCAGCAAGTGGATGATATTACCGGCGAGCAGCATGTCTTCAAAAGCCAGTCTGCCCTTCCATCCAGCACAAAATAAAACAATGTCTTTTTTCTGAGTTTTCAAAATCTCAACCACTGCACTCACATTCAGAAATGCCGCAATAAAGATATTTGATGACCCAACTGATTTTTTTATCGCTTTTGTACCGTTAGTAGTGTTAAAAATAAGCGT
>Ga0209942_1001920_pt1 | contig 10906 bp, 18 predicted proteins | sample SalPonR1_A_D2_MG_FD_185695 | JGI IMG/M metagenome (GOLD analysis project Ga0209942, IMG submission 185695) | Salt pond soil microbial communities from South San Francisco under conditions of wetland restoration - Salt Pond MetaG R1_A_D2_MG... ... | reverse complement strand
TAAGATGTCCGACTGCTGGTGAGTATATGATCGGTGAGTCATGGGCTGACACACATTAAAGGAGGAACTATGGAATTAGTATGTACTATTATAGGAGCTATGGTATTAGCTATCATAGCTTTGAATGTTGTTGTACCTATCGTATGTATTTTTATAGCTACAATCTTTGAAGCAATAGGGAGGTAATCATGAACGTAACAGTATCAGCTTTAATTACAATGGTAGTAATACCTTGCATCGCTCCATTTCTTATGGATCTTTTGGCAGCTATACTTATCTCTATAAGAAATAAGATTAAAGGTAAACCTACCTGGGTAGCAGGTACAACATTTACTGATATCATACTACCAAACGGTAGAAGCTTAGGTCATTACCTGATAATTAGGGTAACATATAAGCATATCATATTTCGTAAGGTAGGAGGTTTTGGTGTACTTAGGTTAACTAAAAGAAAAGCCCTTCGTTGTACTATGATAGAAAGAGACACGACTATTTTGAAGTAGTCTAACACTGTTAGACTCTAAGTTAAAGACCAGTATTGATAAGTAATATTAATAAACAGGAGGATATATGGAGTTTGATAAAGTAGAGTTTAGTGATATTGTTGAAGAGTTTTCAAATGTCAAAGATGGTGTTAATAATTTTATCTTTTATAAACAGGAGGAGAATAAAAAGATTGAACTAAGAATTAAAGCCTGGAAGACAGAGATAGAAGCGTTGACTAAACAGAGAGCTTTGAATCGTAAAGACATCAAACGTGCCTACACAGCAGGAAGAATTCTTAACAAGATTACAGGAGGAGAGTAGTATGTCAGATTTTGATTATGGAACAAAGGAAGAGATTAAAGAACCAGGAATTACCTTTAAGAATCCCGAGCTGGGAGAACACTCAGCAAGACTTAGATCAATTATTCATTGCGGTCTCTTTAGAGAAACCTTTAACAATGAGAAGAAGAAACCTTTCCCAGAGGTAGTAGCTATCTTTGAACTCAAAGAGGATGATGACTTTGAGGAAGATGGTGTCACTCCTTTAACTATCAGCAAACCCTTTCCCTTGAAGAAAGGTGACAGAGCTTTCATGACTAAATTCATTAAGGCTCTTGATCCTAAAGGAGAGGCAAAAGGTTTTGATGATTTGATTGGTGCTGCCTGTACCATCAATTGTGTTGGAAGCAAAGTTAAGAATGATGATGGCACTCCCAAGTATGTAAACTTTGGTGGTATATCTGGTCTACCTTCTAAGTTTGCTAAGATGATGGAACCATTACAGGTTGAAGGTGTTGGTCATGTACCTTTTGATAAGATTACAAAGGATGCTATCCTGGAATTGAATCCTATCAGAGAGGTGAATATGATTCTGATGGAGGGAGAGAATTATTCAGGCTCTAAGGCAGAAGAGATCATTAACGAAATCCGTGCTGAGAATCCAGAATTTGCCAAACGAAAGGCAAAGACAGACAGCGAGGGTGACAATACCAGTAAAGATAAAACGGCTGAAAAACCAGTAGAAAAAGAGACGAACCTTAAAGATGATGAAGAGTTTTAGCTTTAGTTTCTAAATAATTAGAGACCAGTATTGATACAGAAATAGTAAAGACAATTAAAAGGAGGTAGGTATTTACCTATCTCCATAACTTAAACATAGGAGGATATAATTATGAGTAATGTTCAGGAAGTATTTGGTAAATTTGCAATTGAGATTGATGGTAAAGTAACACTGTTTGATAATAAGTCAGAAGCTGAAACTGCTGCTATTATGATTGAGCAGGAAGCTGACTTTGAAGCCCGTGCTGATGCCTATATCGCTGCCCGAGAACTTGATCCGACAGGTCGTATGACAAAGAATAAAGTAAATGTCATTAAAGACTTTCTGGCTTTTGAAGCAACTGCTCCTGCTGATGAAGACTTCTAAGTTCTAACAGCTTACCCTATAAGGGATTTTCGCTACCGTATTACCCCGTTCCAGTCTAACTGGTTCGGGGTTTTTTCCTTATGCAAAGTGAAAGGAGGTTGATATCAGTTTTGATTATGGATGTAATGAAGATGATCTTAAAGGAGGATTAAGTTATGAGATCAAAGTATGGCCTGATGATGGTGAGTTGGTTGGCCTTGTGGATGCTGACGCTCTACCTTACATTGTTGGTTATACCAGTACAGAAGAAGAGTATCTTAGATTCAAGAGAGATAAGAAACCCTACTCAAGTAAGGTGTGGCAACATAAGATAGAGCACCTAAACTATCTTCTATCCTCTTGGCTTAATGCTGCATCTTGTGATTCTGCTTTACTGTACCTAACAGATAGTGCTAATAACTTTCGTAATGAGGTTGGAACTGTTAAGGTATATAAAGGACAGAGGAAGACAGAGAAACCACCATTCTTTTCTGAGCTTAAAGCATATCTTATATCAGATCATAACGCTAAGTTATCTGATTGTTGTGAAGCTGATGATGAGATATCAATAGAGGCATGGAAGAGACACAAGTTGTTTGCTGCTGAACATGGTAAAGATATATTATGGACAGAAGAACATAAGAGGTTCAGTGACTTTGTTATTATCTCAAAGGATAAAGACTTAAAGATTATACCTGGTACGCATATGCCACCCGATGCGAAAGAGAAGGAATGGATTGATCCTATTGGATATCTTACTCCTCATTATAAAGAGACAGAAGTTATTGACTATGAATACTGGCCACTCTTTAAAGGTAATCCTGTTGATCCCAGGAGTCTTATAGCTATGGTTAACTATCAGTCTAATATAACAACTAAGAACTATGATAACTTAAAGTGCAATAAGAACAAATGGGAACAAGATTATATTTGGAATAAGATAGACGGTAGTGGTCTTATTGAACAAGACTGTTATGTACGTGGTGTTAATAAGGGGACAGGTAAATTCAAACGTGTTAAGGTAGGGAAGAAAAAGTCTAACGTGTTAGACAAACTTAGTGGTGCTGGTTTAAAGTTCTTTTACTCTCAACTTATCACTGGTGATTCTGTTGATAACTATTGTGGCATACCAGGTTATGGACCTAAGAAAGCTTTTACATTCTTAGAAGATTGTGATTGTGAAAAAGATTTAATATATCAAACATCAGTTGCATACCTTGAACACTACTCTAAACCTAACATCGCAAAGGAAAGATTATTAGAGCAGGGGAGATTAGCTTGGATGCAGACTGAGAAAGGAGAGTTGTGGAATATACCAAAAGAGGGAGCGAGTTCATTCCCAACATAACTAAACGATTTGATGTTGATTTTGAAACCGGTACTATTACTAATAAGAAGACAGGTAAAGAGATGGTAGGTACTGATTCTTATGGATATATCCAGTGTTCTTGTGGGAGTATAGGTGGTAAAAGAAAAATGATTAAAGGTCATCAGATTGTATACCTCTTATACCATGGTGAACTACCTGAATATAGTATTGATCACTTTGATAGAGTTAAGACTCATAACTGGATAAGCAATTTAAGGCCCTCTGATCCATCCAAGCAGGGACAGAACAGAGGTTGCACTGGTGTAAGAAAACGTGGAAAGTATTACCGTGCAAGGGTTAGACTACCAAGGGGTAAGCAGATCGAAACTACATTTGACAATAAGGAGGATGCCGAGGCATGGGTAAAGAGGAAGAGGAAAGAGTTATGGTAAAGATGAAACGAACTGAAATTCCAAAGATAAGAAGTATGCTAATCGCCAAACAGAATGGAGTATGTCCTATTTGTGGTAGAGATTTGACAAGAATTAAACCAATTAATGTAGTGATAGATCATGACCACAACACAGGCTACGTCCGTGCTGCTATGTGTAGAGGATGCAACAAGGTGGAAGGTTCAGTAAATAATCTTTTAACCAGATGGGGTAAAGCTAAAACTATAGAACAAGTAATAAGTTGTTTAGAGAGGCTTATTACTTTCTGGCAGATACATGCTACCCCACAGACTGGATGGATTTATTATAATCATAAGACTGCTGCTGAGAAGAGAGCAGCCTATAATAAGAAGAGGAGAAAAGTTTATGCTAAAAGAAAGAACAATTAAATGGAATAAAGAAAGAGGTCTGCTTGATAAATTTGATCCTGCATTGGAGATTAGAATGCTTCATGAGGAGTTGAAAGAATTCTATATGGCTGACACCTTGGCTCATAAGCTTGCTGAGTTTGCTGATTTTCTATTTGTACTTGATGGCACTAAAGCTAAGTTCGCTTGTCGTCCCGCTCCTACTACTACCATGTTTAGTATTGAAGTTGAGAACTATAACCGACTGATTGATTGGGCAATGGATATGATCTCTGAAATGGAGTCGATCTTACTTGAGATGAATGATACTAAACAATCCTTTGATGAACTTATTGAACTTGCACAGATTGTTGTTGTCAATAATAATGAACTCAAATCTGCTGAAAAGAAGGATGGTAAAATTGTTAAGAGTAAGAACCAGGTAGACCCTGCTTCTCTCTTGGATCAATATATTAAGGAGCATGCTTAATTATGGAAGTATTAGTTGAGAAGATAACGGATGAAAGCCTTATGCGTTGGGCTTGTAGTATGACCATAGATTCAGAATCTAATGCTAACCTGTCTAAGATGTATCTATGTGAACATTCACCTATTAGGACACAGTTATTTAAGATTACTATGATGGGGATACCTACCTTTGTGAGTACACATTTTGTAAGACACAGCGTTGGTTGTCTTCACTTTGTAAAAACACAAAGAGAAGATAGAGGTGGTAAGGAAGATAGTAATAGATGGACACCTACTAACCATGGTATGATTGTTAATGCACAAGCCCTTATCAATATGGCAAGAAAGAGATTGTGTCATAACTCTCATAAAGAGACAAGAAAGGTTATGAAACTTATAATAGCTGAATTATATAAAGTAGATAGAGCTTTGCGTTACAATCTTGTACCTGATTGTGTGTATCGTGGTGGTTGCGCTGAGTTGAATTCTTGTGGATACTATAATGAAATAAGGGGGTCTATTTGATTACCATTAAACCATTTGCTCCTTTTGCTACCTCTTTTGCTGAGAATGTTTTCAATGCAAAGTACAGTAACGGTATGACTTGGAGAGAGAATACAGAGAAACTTGTAGAGGAAGTGTGTGCTGGTCTGTTACCATTAGATGAATATCTTGAGTTGGTTGAGATCATATACGAAATGAAGTTTATACCTGCTGGTAGGTACTTATACTATGCAGGGCAGAAAGCAAACTTCTATAACAACTGCTTTTGCTTAGGTGCTACAGAGGATACAAGGGAAGAGTGGTGCAGACTTACACACAATGCTATGTCCTGCTTAATGTCAGGTGGTGGTATTGGAGTAGACTATAGTTTGTTCCGTCCTGCTGGCTCCTCTCTCGGTAGGACAGGAGGTATTGCATCAGGGCCTATACCTCTTATGAAAGTCTTGAATGAGGTAGGACGTAATGTAATGCAAGGTGGCTCTCGTAGGTCTGCTATGTATGCTTCATTGAACTGGAAGCATGATGATGCTATGGATTTTATCCATGCAAAGAACTGGTCAGAAGAAGTCAAAGCTTTGAAGGCTGCTGACTTCAACTTCCCTGCTGATTTAGATATGACTAATATCTCTGTCAACTATGATGATGAATTCTTTGATGCCATAAAAGATAAAGAACATCCGCTACACTACAGAGCTAAAGATATCTGGATGAATAATATCCATCAGATGCTAAAGACTGCTGAACCTGGGATGTCTATTAATTTAGGTGAGAATAGTAAAGATACTCTTCGTAATGCGTGTACTGAATTTACCTCTGAGGATGACAGTGATGTCTGTAATCTTGGCTCTGTTAACTTTGGTAATATTAATAGTCGTGTAGAACTTGCAAGAGTAACCTACCTTGCATCTAAGTTCTTAGTATGTGGTGGGTACAGAGCTGATCTGCCTTATGATGGAGTAGTTGAAACCAGAGAGAAGAATAGAAAGATAGGTCTTGGTTTGATGGGTCTTCATGAATGGCTGTTAAAGAAAGGTCATCGTTATGAAATGAATGATGAGCTACATGAATGGCTATACACATGGAAGTTAGCTAATGAAGCTGGTGCTAATCAGGTATCTGATCATATAGGTATCAATAGACCAAAGAAGTATAGAGCTATTGCACCAACTGGAACCATTGGTATCCTGGCCAGCACTACTACAGGTATCGAACCTCTCTTTGCTGTTGCTTATAAGAGAAGATACTTAACTGATGGTACGAAATGGAATTATGAATATGTCATAGATGCTACAGCTCAGCGGTTGATTGATGAATATGGTCTTGACCCTGATAGTATTGAGACCTCCAGTTCTTTAGCTAAAGACCCGGAACGACGTATTAAATTCCAGGCTGAGGTTCAGGAATATGTTGATATGGCTATCTCAAGTACACTTAACTTACCTGCATTTGAAGAGCAGACTTTCACACCTGATGAATTCAGTAAAATAGTTCTTGAATATGCACCTAAACTAAGAGGTCTTACTTGCTATCCTGATGGCTCAAGGGGTGGACAGCCACTAACTGCTGTTCCCTACTATGAAGCTAAGAACAGAACTGGTACAGTCTTTGATGAGACAGAAGAGAAGTGCTCCGGCGGAGTATGTGGCCTATGATGTTTAAGGAGCTGGCAACTAAGTATTTCCAGCTTTATGCAGGGAAGAAGTATAAGGTAGTTGGTGTATACTTCGACCCTGTATCTTGTCAATGGAAATTTAATATAAGGAGACTTAATGAATAAGGGACCAGTATTGAATAAGGAAGATGTTAGAAATTATAATGTAGGTAGTTCTAACTACTCTAATTATAAGATTCAACCTTGGGATATATGGGAAGAGTATAAGCTTAACCCTTGGGATGCTGACATAATTAAGCGTACCTTGAGGTGTAAGTCAGACCCTAACCTAACCCAAGAAGAATCAAGGATACTCGATTATGAAAAGATTATCCATGTTTGTAAGGAACGTATCAGGCAGATTAAAGCCAAAGGTACGATAAACCACTATTAGTCTAACACTGTTAGACAACTTAAAGGAGATAACTAATATGAATATTTTTGAATTCCTTGGACTTGACTCCGAACATCGTAAGGTAGATAAAGTAACACAGTTGGTAAAGCACTTAGAGGAAGTACCAGAGAGTAAGAAGTTTAATGACGTTTACATGGCACAGCCTAAATATGATGGACTGTTCTGTCATGTAGTAGTCAAAGATGTAGATGACATAGCTTTCTTTACCAGAACAGGTAAGCAGTTCTCATGCACTGACTATCTATTGAACAGCCTTCTGCATAAAGACAGAGATAAGCAGCTTGTACCTGGAGTTTACATGGCTGAGCTATGTTGTGATAACTGCTCTCTCGAAGAGCTATCTGGAATTTTTAATCCGAATAGGGTTAAGATGCTAACCTTTGAACAGCATGAACATTGCCTTAATTCTTACTTAATGTTTCATGACTATGTTACACTACAGGCTTTTATTGATGGTTACTCTTTTGTAAAAGCAGAAGTAAGGTATGGTCAGTTGATCAAAAACTTAAAGCCTATTGAGTTTAGTTCAGACCATGATATAGTTGTTTCTGATTTACTCCTGACAGAAGAAGATATGATAAGTTATGCTGAGAGACGCATAGCAGATGGAGAGGAGGGAGCTGTATTTAAAGCTTGTAATTGTGGGTGGGAAGCTGGACATAAAGGGTTCAGGAGTATGAAGATAGTTAAAGATATCTCATATGATCTTGAATGTATTGGAGTAGAGGAAGGCACTGGTAAATATTCAGGTAAGGTAGCTAACCTAATCTTTAAATGGAGAAATGGGAAAGAGATTAAAGCCATGCTTGGTAAAGGCTGGTCACACTATGATGCTAAAGAGATGCTTGAAGCTCATAGGGTAAATACTTTATTCAATGATCATGACTTATTACCAAGCCCTTTAGGTAAAATCTTTACAGTGTATGCCTTACAAGAATCCAGTAAGGGTAAGCTTAGACTCCCAAAGGTAGGTGAGCTTAGGTATGATAAAACGGAGGCTGATGTATGAATAAACTTGAAGTGATAAGTGATATCTTTTGTTCTCGTATTAATACTCGTTCCGATATTGATGAAGGGTTCATTAGTCCACAGCTATTTGAAAAGGCTAAACTTGCAGGTCTTAGTGTAAGTGATATTATAGAGATTTATACATACGCAGATGAAGTAAAGGAGAAAATTAATGAGCAAGCTGATGAAGAGTCAGAATACTGGTCAGAAGAATATTAATGCAGTTATAACACCTGATGTCTATCGTCTTTTGATGGATATTCTAAGTCCTGTACCTGTAAATCATAAGTCAGACTATCGTGATATGATAAAGAATGTTATACTTTCTGAACTGAGGGGGAAAATTAATGCCATATACAATAAGGGTAGCTATTGATTTAGACCTACCTAAACTGATGACGATTGCTAAAGATTATATTAATGAAGCTGGCCGCTGGAATGGGTTAGACTTTGATGAAAAGAAAACCATGAGATATATTATGCTTGCTATAACAGATAGGAGTCATAATATATTCATTGCTCATGATGACGAAACAAGAGAGATTGTTGGCTTCTTCTGGGGTTGCATTACAGGACAAGTATGGTCTAATGATCCTATTGGTCAAGAGATGTTTATGTATGTCACTAAAAAAGCCAGAAATAAATCCATTGGTAAGAATCTTATTCAATCTTTCATTAAGTGGTGTGAAGTTAGTGGATGTAAGAGTATCCATTGCGGGGCACACTCTGGAATAGACAATGATAAGCCAGCCGTATCAATGTATAAGTCACTTGGTTTTAAAGTAGGTGGCTATAATTTTAATTTAAAACTGTAAAGGAGATTAAAGAATGGGTATGTCTGCACCGAAAGCAAAGACTCCGGCACAAAGACCGGAAAGAACAGTTGACACAGAAGCAGAAGATATTGTACTTGGTGGTGAAGAAGAGCAGCCAGGTGATCTTAAAACTCAGGGTAAAAGGGCTTTGATTAAACCCTCGGGAGGTGCATCTACTGGTAGCACTGGTTCCGGGCTAAGCGTCTAATATGCCTGAAACCCTGTTAAGGAAGGTTAAGCAGGGCGTAGGGTCTGCTGTTGATCTCGAAGGGCGGTATACTGCCCTTCAATCTACCAGGAACCAGTACCTGGATAGCGCAAGAGAGTACAGCAAATTCACGTTACCTTATATCTTACCTGATAACGATAACAGAGACAGAGGTGGAGGTGCAAATCAGCATGGGTTCCAGGGGATAGGCGCTCAAGCTGTTAATCATCTTGCAAACAAAATAACTACTACCTTATTCCCTGTTCAAAGATCGTTCTTTAAGTTAGAGTTTGAACAAGAAGTACGGGCTAAACTTGAAGGCTCAGGATATGACCCAACGGAATTGTCAGAATTATTAGTAGAGGCTGAGAAGAGATGCGAGACTTATCAGAATAAGATAGCAGCCAGAGTAGCTTATGTAGATGCTGCTAAGAACCTACTAATATCTGGTAATGTATTAATGTACCTACCTAATGAGGGTAATTTGCAAGCTATTAAACTTGATAGGTACTGCATGAGAAGAGATACTTCTGGTAAGTTAGTAGAGCTTGTAATCCATGAAAGAAAAGCTTTCTCTGGACTCTCTAATGAGATACAAGATCAACTAAAAAGTATTAAAGGTGAGTCATTTTGTAAAAAGGATGAAGAAGTTTCTTTATATACTTGGATCTATCGCATCGAAAAGGAGAAGTTTGGTGTTACACAATCAGCTTTAGGTGTTCAGATTAAGCCCTGGCAAGAACTACCAGAGCAAGACTTACCTTGGTTGCCTCTTATGTGGAACCATACTAATGGAGAAGATTATGGTAGAGGTTTAGTAGAGGATTATGCAGGTGATTTCTTTGTTATAGCGTTCTTATCAGAAGCTATCGCTAAAGGTATGGCTCTTATGGCTGATGTTAAATACTTTCTAAGACAAGGAAGTATAATAGATATTGACGAAGTAGCAACTGCCCCTACAGGTGAATGGATATACGGTAATGTAGAGGATGTAGGAGTTCTACAACTTGAAAAATATGCTGACTTTACCCCTGTCAATGAAGTATTGAATGAATATAAGAGAAGAATAGGACAGGCTTTCTTAATTAATTCTGCTGTAAGAAGGGATGCTGAACGTGTAACCACAGTCGAGTTAAGGATAGACGCTCAAGAATTAGAAACCTCTCTTGGTGGTGTCTATACTCTCTTAGCTCAGACTATGCAGTCACCTTTAGCTTATAGGTACCTTAAAGCAGTTGACTTTCCACTCTCAGAAGAGCAAGTAATTCCTCAGATAGTGACAGGACTTGCTGCTTTTGGTAAGATAGGTGATCTGGATAAGATTAAACAGTTCACTGAGATGATGCAACTACCTCAGACTTGGCCTGAGCCTGTTCAAGCCAGGACTAAATGGGATGTTTATGCCAGAGAAGTAGCTGCTGGCCTAAGTATGAAGTTACCATGGATAATGACGGATGAAGAATGGCAAGCTAAGCAGCAAGCTCAAGCTCAAGCACAGCAGGAACAGATTGCAGCTCAAGCTATGGCTGGTGCTGCTGAGAAGGCTGGTCCTGATGTTATTAATCAAGCAATGCAACAGGGAGGATAATGATGACCGAACCTATTGAAACACCAGAAGTAAAAGAAGAGACAGTACAAACAGAAACTCCGGCAGAGGTATCAACTGATACACCCTCTCGGACGAACGAGGATACCCCTTCTGATGAGATTAAAATCAAAGATGATGTAGCGCCTGGGGAACCCTCTGTCCCTCCTCATACGGAAGATTTGAAGGTCGAAGGAATTGAATACGATGGCGCTCTTGTCGATATTAATATCCCGGCTGACCTTGCAAATTT
>Ga0209942_1001918_pt1 | contig 10910 bp, 7 predicted proteins | sample SalPonR1_A_D2_MG_FD_185695 | JGI IMG/M metagenome (GOLD analysis project Ga0209942, IMG submission 185695) | Salt pond soil microbial communities from South San Francisco under conditions of wetland restoration - Salt Pond MetaG R1_A_D2_MG... ... | reverse complement strand
CCGGCCGGCCAGTCCGAACTAGCGTAGGAGCGGTCTCCAGGCCGCGATCAGGTCATCAATCAGGTCGGCGCCTGGAGACGCCTCCTACGTTACCCCGAAACCGGAAACCGTCTTGTCAAGCCGCAAATCCGCGCTTCTTGATTTGCTGGATCTGGTCGCGGATTTTCGCCGCCTCCTCGAATTCCATGTTTTCTGCGGCCCTGAACATGTCCTTTTCCAGGCTGGCGATCCGCTTGGCGGCCTCGGCCGGCGACATCGGCTGGCCGGCATAGCCGGGCGCTTCCTCGGCCACTTCCGCGCGGACGCCGCGGGCACCCTTCTTCTTGCCCGGCGTTGCATGCGCGTCGGCCATGATGTCGGCGATGTTCTTTTCGATGGTCTTCGGCGTGATGCCGTGCTCGGCATTGAACGCGAGCTGTTTTTCGCGCCTTCGATCGGTCTCGTCCAGCGCCCGCCGCATCGAGCCGGTGACCTTGTCGGCGTATAAAATGGCCTTGCCGCGCACGTTGCGCGCAGCCCTGCCGATGGTCTGGATCAGCGAACCCTCCGAGCGCAGGAAGCCCTCCTTGTCGGCGTCGAGGATGGCCACCAGCGAGACTTCGGGCAGATCCAGGCCTTCGCGCAGCAGATTGATGCCCACAAGCACGTCGAATACGCCCAGCCTTAGATCACGAATAATCTCGACGCGCTCCACGGTGTCGATATCGGAGTGCAGGTAGCGCACCCGAACATCGTGCTCGGCCAGATATTCGGTCAGGTTTTCGGCCATGCGCTTGGTGAGCGTGGTCACCAGCACCCGGTCGCCCTCGCCGACCCGTTCGCCGATTTCCGAAAGCAGGTCGTCGACCTGGCTGTCGACCGGTCGGATTTCGGTCTCGGGATCGATCAGGCCGGTCGGCCTCACGACCTGCTCGGCGACAACGGTCGATCTCTCCAGCTCCCACTGCCGCGGCGTGGCCGAGACATGAATCGTTTGCGGCGCGCGCGCCTCCCATTCCTCGAAGGTCAGCGGCCGGTTGTCCAGGGCCGACGGCAAGCGGAATCCGTATTCGACCAGCGTTTCCTTGCGCGACCGGTCGCCCTTGTACATGCCGCCGATCTGCGGCACGGTCACGTGCGACTCGTCGAGGATCAGCAGCGCGTTGTCGGGCAGGTAGTCGAACAGCGTCGGCGGCGGCTCGCCCGGCTGGCGACCGGTCAGGTGGCGCGAATAGTTCTCGATGCCCTGGCAGTAACCCAGCTCCATCATCATTTCCAGGTCGAACCGCGTGCGCTGCTCCAGCCGCTGCGCCTCCAGCAGCTTGCCGGCGCCCTTGAGCTGCTCCAGCCGCTCGGCCAGCTCGACCTTGATCGCCTTGGCCGCGTCCAGCACCACCTGGCGCGGCGTGACGTAGTGGGTCTTGGGAAAGATCGTCAGCTCGTTCAGCGATTCGCGCAGTTCGCCGGTCAGCGGATCGAACAGGCTGATCCGCTCGACCTCGTCGTCGAACAGCTCGATCCGGACGGCTTCGAAGTCCGAATCGCCGGGAAACACGTCGATAACCTCGCCGCGCACCCGGTAGGTGCCGCGCCTGAGCTCGAAATCGTTGCGCGCGTACTGCATCTCGGCAAGTTTTCGGAGAATCGTGCGCTGCTCCATCACCAGCCCGGTTTCCAGGCGCAGCGTCATCTTGAGGAAACTCGACGGATCGCCGAGACCGTAGATGGCCGAGACCGTCCCCACGATCAGCGCGTCCGGCCGCTCCAGCAGCGCCTTGGTGGCCGAAAGCCGCATCTGCTCGATGTGCTCGTTGATCGAAGCGTCCTTTTCTATGAACGTGTCCGACGACGGCACGTAGGCCTCGGGCTGGTAATAGTCGTAATAACTGACGAAATACTCGACTGCGTTATCGGGAAAGAACGCCTTGAACTCGCCGTAGAGCTGCGCGGCCAGGGTCTTGTTCGGCGCCATGATCAGCGTCGGCCGCTGGGTGCGCTCGATCACATTCGCCATGGTGAACGTCTTGCCCGAGCCGGTCACGCCAAGAAGGGTCTGGTGCTGGCTGCCCTTCCCCACCGATTCGACCAGCTTGTCGATCGCGGTGGGCTGATCGCCGGCCGGCTCGTAGCTCGAGGCCATGCGGAACTTCTTCAGGGGCTGGACCCTGGGCTTGGCGCTGGGCACGCTTGGCATCGCAATACACGCGGTTGGGACAAGTATCTATAATTGTGGCTTATCGGCGGTCAATGCAATGCCGCCATCTTCTTGCCGGGGACAATCCACGGGGATACATCATGCCGATTCGCACCGCCCAACGCGTCGCCCAGGTCAAGCCGTCGGCCACCATCGCAATGTCGATGAAGGCCGCCGAGCTCAAGGCCGCCGGCCGGGACATCATCAGCCTGAGCATGGGCGAGCCCGATTTCAACACGCCGGATCACATCCAGCAGGCCGCGATCGACGCGATCCACGAGGGCAAGACCCGCTACACGGCGGTCGACGGCACGCCGGCGCTGAAAGACGCGATCATCGAGAAATTCAAGCGCGACAATCGGCTCGAATACCGGCGCGACCAGATCCTGGTGTCTTCGGGCGCCAAACAGTCGCTTTACAACCTGATGCAGGCCATGATCGATCCCGGCGACGAGGTGCTGATTCCGGCGCCTTACTGGGTGTCGTACCCCGATATGGTACGGCTGGCCGGCGGTGCGCCGGTCACGTTGCAGACCACGCTGGATGCGGGCTTCAAGATCAGTCCGGCCCAGCTGCGCACGGCGATTACCGAACAGACCCGCTTGCTGATATTGAACTCGCCGGGCAATCCGACCGGGCGCGCCTATCACCGCGCCGAGCTCGAAGCGCTCGGCGAGGTGCTGGACCAGTTCCCGCGCGTGGTCGTCGTGTCCGACGACATCTACGAACACATCTGGTGGGCCGAGGAGCCGTTCTCGACGTTGCCCGAGGTCTGCCCTGGGCTGGCCGACCGCACCGTCGTGGTCAACGGCGTTTCAAAGGCCTACGCAATGACCGGCTGGCGCATCGGCTACGCCGCCGGCGACCCGGAACTGATCAAGCAGATGCGCAAGATCCAGGGCCAGAGCACGTCCAACCCCTGCTCGATCAGCCAGGCCGCGGCCGAAGTCGCGCTGACCGACAGCCAGTTCTGCGTCGAGCAGATGTGCAAGCAGTTCCACAAGCGACACGACTGGCTGATTCCGGCGCTCAACGAACTGCCGGGCATCAAGTGCAGCCCCGGCGAGGGCGCGTTCTACGTTTTCGCCGACTGCACAGGCGCAATCGAATCGCTGGGCCTGGACGACGACCAGGCGTTCTGCGAGTACCTTCTTGAAAAAGCCGGCGTGGCGCTGGTGCCCGGCAGTGCGTTCGGCACCCCGGGCCACGCGCGCTTTTCGTTCGCCTGCGGCATCGACACCCTGAAGGATGCGGTAAAGCGCATCGAGGATGCCTTGAATTAGCGCTGCCGGCCTGGTCGCGAGCATTTTCCTACTCGGATCCGGGAAATTTTCCTACCCCGATTCCCCGTATTTGCCGACTGACGCGGCCGCCGCACGAGGTCAGCATGGTTCCCATCGACACGACGGGAGAACACCATGCTTGGGAAAACCGGATCGAACTCGGGATTCACGCTGATAGAACTCATGCTGGCACTCGCGGTGGCAGCGGTACTGATGAGCGTCGCGCTGCCTTCAATGCGCGATCTTCAGCAGCGCCAGCGCATCGTGTCGGCGGCCAACGAACTGGTCGCACACATCAACCTGGCCCGTCAGCACGCGGTGCTCAAGCGCGAGATCGCGGTGATGTGTCCGTCGCTGGACGGCGCATCCTGCACCGGCGGCAACCGCTGGGAGCACGGCTGGATCGTGTTCCGCGACCCCGATCGCAATCGCGCCCCCGATGGGCCCGGCGACGTGCTGCGCGTCGGCAGCGGAATGGAACACCTGCTGATCGACTCGGCCGGGCGGACCCGGATTCGCTACATGCCCTCCGGGGCCGCATCCGGCACCAACCTCACGATCAAGCTCTGCGACACGGGCTTTCCCGACCAGTCGCGCGCGGTGATCGTCTCCAATCCCGGTCGACCACGGGTGGCCGACCTGCCCGGTCATCTGAGCTGCCCGGCGGGCGGCGTCTGAATCGACGCCGAACCCGGAAAAAAACGCCTTTTAGTCTTGACGAAACCGGGTTTTCAACCGACAATATTTGGCTTGCAACAATTCCCCGGTAGCTCAGCTGGTTAGAGCGGGTGACTGTTAATCACTAGGTCGTTGGTTCGAATCCGACCCGGGGAGCCATATAAAACAAGGGCTTAGCGCATTTCGCTAGGCCCTTTTTTTTGGATACTTCACCCGTATAATCGTTGCTTAGCCCCCGCCGGCCAGTCTCCCAGAACGCCTCCCGGGCCTGTCCAAACTGCGCAACGGGTCATCCAGGTAAATTTCCGCCCGAACCGGGCGCTTTTCCTGCGGGTTTCAGCAACCTTGGCTGATTCCCGGACGAGTACCGTTCGCTCCAGATTCCTGGTTTCGTTGTTTCAGCGAAACATGTAATCTATTCAACTGACATTTTACGTTCTGAAAGATTCTGGATAATGCCTGTCTGCTGGAGTTCAATAGGCCATGAGAGCTTATAAAGCCATAATTTTTTTGGTTTTTATTGTCACTGGAAGCGTGACCGCGGCTCAGCAGATGCATCGTTGGGTCGATGAGGAAGGTCAAGTTCACTATAGCCAGACGCCGCCGGCTGACCAGGACACCCAGAAAAGTGAAAGAATCAGGGCCAACATTGACAGCAAGGGCAATTCAGACCCGGCTTGCTGCAGAGAGCTTCGAACGATCGCCGAGGATGTTGCAGGTCTACTCTCGTCAGGCGTCAGTACGATAGAAATCTACGCACAGTTGCCGCCATCGGAGTATCCGGAAATCACGGAAGTTGTCAATTTTGTCAGCGGCCGCGCTCATGGGGGCATGTCTATCACCCGAGTCGGGTCGCTTGCTCTATCCGCGTGCATGAATTCCGCATTTTCCGCCTGTCGAGTTCCTGGCTCGACAGGCAGTTCACCGGGTAACAACCCCGGAGGAGGCTGGGGAAGCGGTGTTTTTATCACTGAGACCCTGGTTCTAACTAACGACCATGTCGCCGGACACTGCTCTCGGTTGTCCGTGCAAGGACAGGCGGGAACGCTAAGAGTTTCAGATCCAGGGCTGGATCTGGCCGTAATCTCCGTTCAAGATGCTGACGGATTTCCCGTTTGGTTTAGCGATCAAGAAAAGCCGGACTTGGGAGAGGATGTCATTGTCGCCGGCTTCCCGATTCCGGAGCATTTGGGCTCGCTTAACGTCACTACCGGCTCAGTAACTTCTGACTCGGGAGCAAAGATCGACCAACAGCGAGGCCAACGCTTTCAATTTTCGGCCCCGATTCAACCCGGAAGTAGTGGAGGTCCGATCTTGAATGGCGAAGGTCAACTGATCGGCCTTACGGTTTCTAATCTCCAAACGTTGGCTGAATCGGGGTTCGTTGCCCAAAACGTCAATTTTGGAGTGCCTCTTAAGGCAATCAAGAGCTTTCTTCGATTGCATGAAATTCCATTTCGGACAGGGGCTGAAAACCGCGCAACTTCAAGGCAGGAAATAGCAGATCGGGCTCGGGATTTCACAGTTCAAATCCTCTGTAACTGAAGTTGGGCTCCTTCTGCGACGGATGACTAATGGCATTTCCTCACTTTTTTGTTCCGTTCGCACAAGGCACTTAACCAAGGCGTGTATCGGGCGATACGACCGACCGAGGCTCACCGTTGCACGGACAAGGGACCCGGGATCGGCGTCGAACCGACGAAATCAAGGAACCGCCGCCGGCTCGATCGAACGGATGCAATCGCCGGCCGATCGCCATCGCGGTAGAATCCAAACACCACATCCTTTTGACAGAGACCGCTCACTTGCGTTCGTTCCTGCAACAACTCCGCCGACGCAATGTATTCCGGAGCATGGCCGCCTACCTGATTGCGTCCTGGCTCATCGTGCAGGTACTGGATGTGGTCGGTCCGGCGCTGAGCATGCCCGCCTGGGTCATGACCTTCGTCGTCATTTCCCTGGCGGTCGGCCTTCCGGTGGTTGCAGTTGTCTCATGGTTTTTCGAATTCACGACCGGTGGATTGCGGCGCGAACGTGAAGAGGCCGAGTCTGTTGCCTCGGGTTCGACGCCCGTCTTCAGCTACGTGATCATCGCCATGCTGGCCGCAGCGCTGGGCGTGTCATTGATCTTGCGGGAGGGCGGGTCGGGCATCATTTCAACGGCTGACGCCGCTTCTATCCGGTTGGCCGTGCTCCCGCTGGACGCGATCGGTGGCAGCGTCGGCGATTCAGGATTCGTGGATGGGCTGCATGATGACATGCTGACAATGCTCGCGCGCATCTCGTCGCTGGAGGTTATTTCGCGCACTTCGGTGCTGCCCTTCGCCGACAGCGGTCGCTCGATTCCTGATATCGGCAAACGGCTGGGCGTGGGCTCCATCCTGGAAGGCAGCGTCCAGATCAGCGGCGAACGTATTCGCGTCAGCGTACAGCTCATCGACGTGGCAACAGACAAGGGCATCTGGTCCGAGGTCTTCGAGCGACCGTTCGACGTCCGGGCGATCTTCTCGATCCAGCGCGACATCGCGCAGGCCATTTCACGCAATCTCGGCATCGCGTTGACCGGTGAGGATCAGGAACGCATCGAACGTGAGCCCACCAGCAGCTTCGACGCCTACAACGCCTACCTCCTGGGCCGCGACCGCATGTCCAGGCGAACCAGCGAGAACCTGCGGGAGGCAGAGGCGTTCTTCCGCCGGGCGATCGGTTTCGATTCGACCTATGCGGATGCATGGGCGGGCCTGGCCGAAGTACTGATTCTGCAGCACGACTATGCTGGTCTGGATCGCGATGAAATGTATCCCCCGGCGATGCGGGCCGTCCAGAGGGCGTTGGAGCTGGAGCCTGAATTTGCACGGGCTCACAGCGTACTTGGTGAACTTCGCAGGATGAACAACGACGCCCAGGGGTCCGAGGAATCGTTTCTGCGTGCGATGGACCTCAACCCCAATGAGTCGCTTGCCTATCACTGGTTCGGCAACATGCTATTTGCGCAGGGTCGCTTCCCCGAAGCCGTGGTATGGCATCGACACGCTCTGGAACTGAACCCCCTATCGGTAACGATCAGCAATAGCTTGGCGCAGGACCTGCTGGCCGCCGGGCTTGTCGAAGAGGCCGCCGAACAGTACAACCGGAGTATCGAGATCAGTCCCGGATTTGTCGCCACCTACGCGCACCTGGCGCAACTCCAGCGCTTCGCTTACGGCCGGTCCGACGAGGCGGCCCGCCTGCTCTACCAAGCCTATTCACTGGATCCGGCGCACAGCGAATACGCGGCGCTGATGGCCGAGACTTTGCTGGAACTCGATGCGCACGAGGCGGCCGCAAGATGGGCTGAACGGGCCACCACAAACGCGCCGGACCACTGGTGGCCATCGCGCGCGGCAATTCTCGTCGCGCTCAGCAGCGATGATGAGCAGATGTTGCACGATTCCCTGGAAACTTACGCCCCGAATCTCGGGCTTGCCTGGCTGACGCTGGTGGCGCGCCGCGATCTGTTGCTGGAAGCCGGAGACCTGGACGGTGCTCGACAGCTGTTTGTCGAGGCCTTGCCGGACCTGTTCGCCGATCCACCGGTGGTCAACGAAAGCAATTTCTATATCGCCCCGGCGCTGGCAGTCGTTCATCAAGCGCGTGGCGAGGATACGGAGAGCCGCGCCTTGCTGGGCGCAGTACTCGCCACGCTGGAGAAACTGCGAGCCGATGGCTATGAAGACTTCGACATCAGCGAAGTCGAGGCGCATGCCCTGTCAGGCAATCACGAGCTCGCGCTGGACATTCTCGAGACACAGATGAATAACGACTGGATCAACCTTTGGTGGTATGCCCTGGAGGGGCCAAACCTGAGCCCACTGGTCGACAAGCCTCGTTTGATTGGGTTGTCGGAGCGTATACGGCAGAACATGCGATCGCAGCGCGATGGGCTGGATAAGCGCTACATGACACCGCCGGATCTGGATGAATTGGACGCCGCTTCCAATCAGCGCCAGGGAATGTCGATCGAATGAACGGGAAGCATCATCGGCGAGCTGTCCGGCTTGCCATTGAACAATACCCGCCCGAAAATCAACCAGTCCCTGTAATTGCGTAAGCTCCGGGTACCCCTGAAAAACCTAACGGGCGGCGAATTCACTACCAGTGGCCGCACCCAGTCCGAAAATCAGGCCGAGAACGATGTTGATCACGAACACCGTCACGATGGTCAGCACGAAATGCGCGACCCGCTTTTCATCGGGAACCCGAACCGCCAGCGGAATGATCTTGTAGAGAAAAACCAGGGCCGTTATCGAACCTGCCAACTGCAATAACCAACCGATGAAGGGAATGCCACCGACGGCGGCACCCGCCCAGCTGGGAATAGTGGCGAGCGAGACGGCGGCAAACGCGCGGCCGAAATCAGCCTGTCCCTGGAACACGCCGGCCAGCGCGCTTACCACGAAACTCAATACCGTGATGCTGATGCCGGCGGCGATCAGGCCCACGATCAGACCCAGCACGACGCCGCGCCCGTAGCCGTAATAGAAGTAGCCGCCGAGAAGTACCGACAGCAGCCAGCCGATGATGATCGCCGAGACGACCATCGGTACGGTCAGTTCGATTGCAGTGCGCTGCCAGCCCGGGTGTTCGCCCAGATACGATTGCCAGGTCTGCCGCGGATTGGTCAGCCCGCCCGTAATAAGCTTCAATGTCTTCGATGGATCGAACATCTCGGTCCCTCGTATGCTTGCGAGTGTATCGACAAGCATACTCGACACGAGGCCTGCAGGAGGCCGGCGCCCGATAAGCCGGTGGACAGCCCCGCCTTCCGGCGGCGGTCTGAATCGGTCAGTCCGACGCCTCGGGCTTCAGGTAAGGGAACAGCAGCACATCGCGGATCGACGCCGAGTCAGTGAACAGCATGACCAGCCGATCGATACCGATGCCTTCGCCGCCGGTTGGCGGCATGCCATATTCAAGCGCGCGGATGTAGTCGGCGTCGAAGTGCATGGCTTCCTGGTCGCCGGCGTCGCGTGACGCAACCTGCGCCTGGAAGCGCTCGGCCTGGTCTTCCGGGTCGTTGAGCTCGGAGAACCCGTTGGCGATCTCGCGTCCGGCGATGAACAGTTCGAACCGGTCGGTGATCTCCGGATCGTCGTCGTTGCGGCGCGACAGCGGCGAGACCTCGGTTGGGTAACCGGTGATGAAGGTCGGCTGGACAAGATTCTCCTCGGCGGTCTTTTCAAACACCTCCAGCAGCAGCTTGCCCCAACCCCAGCCCGATTCGGTATGGATGTCCAGGCGCTTGCAGATTTCGCGCAGCGCGTCCGGATCGCGCAACTGGGCCGCGTCCAGGTCCGGATTGAAGGCCAGTACGGCCTCCTCCACGGTTCGACGGGCGAAAGCAGGGCCGAAGTCTATGGTTTCGCCCTGGTATTCCACCTTGCCCCCGTCGTGGCCAAGTTCACGCGCGACCTCTCGCAGCATGGCTTCCGTCAGGTCCATCAGGTCGTCGTAGTCGGCGTAGGCCCAGTAGAACTCCAGCATCGTGAATTCGGGGTTGTGCCGGGTCGACACGCCCTCGTTGCGGAAGTTGCGGTTGATTTCGTAGACTCGCTCCAGGCCTCCCACCACCAGGCGCTTGAGGTATAGCTCCGGTGCCACGCGCAGGAACAGGTCGATGCCGAGCGCGTTATGGTGGGTCTTGAACGGCCTCGCCGCGGCGCCACCCGGCAGGTGGTGCATCATCGGGGTCTCGACCTCGAGAAACTCGCGCGCCTCGAGAAAGTCGCGGATGATCCGAACCAGCTTCGCCCGGGTAATGAAGACGTCGCGCACGTCGGGGTTGGCGATCAGATCGACGTAGCGCTGGCGGTAGCGCGTTTCCTGATCCTGCAGCCCGTGCCACTTTTCCGGCAGCGGCCTCAGCGACTTGACCAGCAGTTCCAGGCGGTCGGCGTGCAGGCTCAGCTCGCCGGTCTTGGTGCGCATCAGCACGCCGGCGGCCCCGACGATATCGCCCACGTCCCAGTGCTTGAAGGCTTGGTAGACGCCCTCGGGCAGGTCGTCGCGACGAAGGTAGAGCTGAATCTGCGCTCCTGAACGATCGCGCACGTGGACGAACGCGGCCTTGCCCATGATCCGGCGCGAAATGATCCGCCCGGCGATGCTGGCAGGGACCTTCTCGGCTTCGAGCTTGTCCTGCGGCCAGGCTTCGGCATCGCCGTAATCGGCCAGCAGCCGCGCAGCGGTGTAATCAGGCTTGAACGTGTTGGGAAACACCCGGCCCTGTTCGCGCAGCGCCGAAAGCTTGCCGCGCCGCTCGGCGATCAGGCGGTTCTCGTCTTGCTGCTCGTTCTCGTTCTGGTCGGTCATATCAAAATCCGTTTGTTTGCCGCGGATTGGCGCAGATAATTGCGCAAGAAAAGCACGCTTTGAACTTCAAAGGCATCAACCACGAAGGACACGAAGAGCACGAAGGAAAATCAGATAGCAATCTTATCGCTCCCGGTTGTCTTGATCTCAATTGCTCCAAATGCTCTGCATCGAAATCCCCAGCGAATGCGCCTTTCCCTTCGTGTTCTTCGTGCCCTTCGTGGTTAATGCATTTGATCTTCCGGCCTGCCCCAATGGGTCTCCCAGGCCTACTGCAACCCCGCCTTCAGCGACGCGCCGACGAATTCGTCGAGGTCGCCGTCAAGCACCTTTTGCGTATCGGTGCGCTCCACGCCGGTGCGCAGGTCCTTGATCCGCGACTGGTCCAGCACGTAGTTGCGAATCTGACTGCCCCAGCCGATATC
>Ga0209942_1001917_pt1 | contig 10910 bp, 10 predicted proteins | sample SalPonR1_A_D2_MG_FD_185695 | JGI IMG/M metagenome (GOLD analysis project Ga0209942, IMG submission 185695) | Salt pond soil microbial communities from South San Francisco under conditions of wetland restoration - Salt Pond MetaG R1_A_D2_MG... ... | reverse complement strand
GTCATATCGGCAAAAAACAGGGGCGCGATCCGTCCAGCGCCAGCCACATCGGCGGGGGCAGCCCAATAGGACGCTGGAAGACCATTTTCTCCGATCGCGTCCTGGCTGCCTTCGACGAGCGATTCCCGAATGCTCTCCCCGCGCTGGGCTATCGATGACCAACGCCCTGGGATTCTCCGGGCTCTCGTAGTCCAGACACTTTCGACGACGAGACCCCGCAGGCAACGACTCAACGCCATTCTGGCATCGCGATGGATCACAAAACGATGCGTCCAACCCGAAGTGTCAACCTCCCCAGTCTAAGTCCAGGCATAACCAGAAATTTCGGCATGACCGCGATCGGTTGGAAATTCGATTGGGGAGACGTCTCCCGGAGACTCGTGCGGGCGAACGGTTTTGTACTCTTTCAGCCGGCGTTCAGTCTTTTCGCGGGCGTATGACACTTTCCTGCTGTGGACGCCGGCCCCGCTTGTCCGCGTAGAAATCCCTCAGCCGCCGGAAGTCGGTCTCGAGATCGTCACCGGGCATGAATGCTCCGCCTATGCCGACCTGCTTGCGACCGTAGTCGATGTAGGCCATGACCACGGGCACGCGCGCGGCACGGGCAATGTGCCAGAAACCCGACTTCCAGTGATCCGTGGCGCCGCGGGTGCCCTCCGGGGCCATGCCGAGAACGAAATCATCCGATGCGGCAAAGCGCGAAGCCATCTTTTCGATGGTTTTGCCGGGCTGGCCGCGGTTGACCGGGATGCCGCCCCAGGCCCGAAAAAGCGGCCCCAGCAAGCCTTCGAACAGGGTGTTTTTCCCCATCCAGTGAGCCCTTAAATCGAGCGCCCAGGCTGCCAGCAGTCCGATGGGAAAATCCCAGTTGCTGGTGTGCGGTGCGACGATAAGAACGTACCGGCGCGTGCCCGGGGGCTCCAGCTCGAGAGACCAGCCACGTAACCTGAGAAGTAGACGAGCAAGAGCTTGCATTGGATATGGATTCTATGCCTCCTGACGACCGGCCGCGTGCATTTTCGGCTTTCGGCAATATCCTCGTGGTCGTGATCGCCGGCCCCGAAATGGGTTTCAAGCTGAAGGTCGATCAGCTCCGCCCGAAGCGCCAAAGTGGCATTGAATGTTAGAGTTCCCTAATCGGCAGGTCGCGGGTTAAAGTTCTGCAGGCTCCACCATTTTCTCCGGCGCTGCGTGTGGCCGGTCCCCGGATGCCATCCTGCGTCCCTGCCGGATTTGCCTGGAGTCAAAGCAGCTCGACGCCGCCGGACCCGGGTGTCCCCCCGTGCAGCCCATCCATACATGGAGACTTCAATGCTCAACATTTCATCGACCGGCCGGCGCGGCTATCTGCCTGCCGCGACCCAGGTAATAATTCTGGCAATGGTTTTGATCGCGACTTCGGCCGTTGCAGAGAATGCCGAGCAGTCGGCGCGGTTGCAAGCCGAAGACCTTTTCGAGCTGCAGTATGCGACCGATCCTCAGGTGTCGCCCGACGGCAGTCGGGTGGTTTACGTGCGCGCGATCAACGACGTGATGATCGACGACACTCGCGCCAATATCTGGCTTGCGACCACCGACGGCACCGGGCACCGGCCGCTGCTTTCGGGCAAGTCCAGCTACACCTCGCCGCGCTGGTCGCCCGACGGCAAGCGACTGGCCTACATCGCCACGGCGGGCGACAAGCCGCAGCTTCACGTGCGCTGGATGGAAAGCGGCGAGAGTGCGCTGGTGACCAACCTGGTCGAATCTCCATCGTCGCTTGCCTGGTCGCCGGACGGCATGCGGATCGCGTTCACGATGCGCGTTACGGCAGAAAAACCGTCGCTGGCCAAACCGCCGAAGAAGCCCGAAGGCGCCGAGTGGGCGCCCGACGTCAATGTCATCGACAGCGTGGTCTATCGTTTCGACGGGCGCGGCTACGTCGATCCGGGCTTCGACCATGTGTTCGTGGTGCCGGCCGACGGCGGCAGCGCGCGGCAGGTCACCTCCGGCGATTACGACCACTCCGGGCCGCTGGCCTGGACCCCCGATGGCCAGCGCATCGTGTTCTCGACCAACCGCTCGGACGACTGGCAGTACGAGCGCACCGAGCGCGATCTGTTTTCCGTGGAGATCGATTCCGGCGAAATCGTTCAGCTGACCGATCTGCCCGGCGTCGAACGTTCTCCGTCGGTTTCGCCGGACGGCAAGCGCATTGCATTCGAGCGCGACGATCACCAGGGCCGGCAGTATTCGATCTCCAGCCTGGCGGTGATCGCCGTCGACGGCTCGGAGCCGGAGATTCTCACCGAAGAACTCGATCGTTCCGCCGAAGGCCCGCGATGGGCCGCCGACGGTTCCGGCGTCTATTTCCATTTCGATGACCGCGGCGAGCGCAACGTCGGATTCGTCACGCTCGGTGGAAAAGTACGCACCGTCGTCGAGGGGCTAAGCGGCACGACCATCGGACGGCCCTACATCAGCGGCGAGTACTCGGTCGCGGAAAACGGCCTGATTGCATACACGGCCGGCACCGCGCAGCGTCCGGCCGATCTGTTCGTCAAGCGGGCCCGGGGCGAGCCGCGCCGATTGACCCGTCTCAACGAAAACCTGCTGGACCATCTCAAGCTGGCCGAGGTCCATGAAATCGTCTACGAATCTTCGGTGGACGGTACCGAGATCCAGGGCTGGTATCTGACCCCGCCGGATTTCGATCCCGGCAAGACCTATCCGCTGATCCTGGAAATCCACGGCGGGCCGCACCTGGCCTATGGGCCGCATTTCTCGGCCGAGATGCAGCGTTACGCGGCCGAGGGCTACGTGGTGTTCTACGACAACCACCGCGGTTCGTCGTCGTACGGGGAGGAATTCGGCCTCAAGCTCGAATACAAGTACTCGTCGGAAGAAGACTTCGGTGATCACATGTCCGGCATCGACGCGATGATCGAAAAGGGCTTTATCGACCCGGACCGACTGTTCATCACTGGTGGTTCGGCCGGCGGCATCGCCGCGGCGTACGCGATCGGCCTGACCGACCGCTTCCGCGCAGCGGCAGTGGCCAAGCCGGTGATCAACTGGATCTCGAAAACGCTGACCGGCGATATCTACACCTCGCAGATCGACCACCAGTTCCCCGGCCCGCCGTGGGAAGAATTCGAGCACTACTGGAAGCGCTCGCCGCTGTCGCTGGTCGGCAACGTCACCACGCCGACGCTTCTGATCACCGGTGAAAACGATTACCGAACGCCGATTTCGGAGACCGAGCAGTACTACCAGGCGCTCAAGCTCAGGCGCGTCGATACGGTCATGGTGCGCGTACCCGACAGCCCGCACGGGATCGCCGGCAAACCGTCGCGCATGATCGCCAAGATCGACAACATCCTGGCCTGGTTCGAGCGATACGACGTCGACGACTCGCCCGACGCGGCGAACGACGACTGATCGGCCCCGCCCCGACAGGCCCGGGCGCGGCGCCAACCTGATCCGATCCGGTTCCGGGAGCGCCTGAGCCCAATCCATTCCCTCCCCTGCTTGCGGGGGAGGGTCAGGGTGGGGGCATTCTTCCCGCCACCCACCGCTCACCGGCATCCCCGGACATTCCCGGCATCCCGTGTTCCGGATCGCGCGGTACACTGAAAGCGAAATGCATTCAGACGCGTTCATCCAGCTGATTTTCCTGATATTCGCCGGCGCGGCGGTCATCGCGACCGCGGCGTTGTACGCGCGTCAGGCGCTGCCGGTGGCCTACATCGTGCTCGGCGCCGCGATGGGGCCCTGGGGCTTCGGGCTGGTCGGCGATGTCGCGATTCTCGAGGGCATGGCCGAGTTCGGGATCATCTTCCTGTTGTTTCTGCTCGGGCTCAACCTGGAGCCGCGCGAATTGCTGCAGATGCTGCGCGAGGCGGTACTGGTCACACTGGTGACCTGCATCGTGTTCTTCAGCGCGGGCGCCGGCGTGGCGCTCGTTTTCGGCCTCGACGTGCTGCAGGCGATCCTGATCGGGGCGGCGGTGATGTTCTCCAGCACCATTCTCGGACTCAAACTGCTGCCCACTTCCACGCTGCATCACCAGCGACTGGGCGAAATCATCGTCGCCATCCTGCTGCTCCAGGACATCATCGCGATCGGCGTGATCCTGTTCATCCAGGGCTTCGCCGGCAGCGCGAATCCAATCGTGGACGTGGGGGTGCTGTTGCTGACCGCGCCGCTTTTGTTCGTCTTCGCGCTGGGTTTCTGCCGCTACGGGCTGATGGCGCTGATGCAGCGCTTCGACCAGATCCAGGAATATATCTTCCTGATCGCCATCGGCTGGTGCATGGCGGTCGCCGTGCTGGCCCACGAGATTGGACTGTCCTACGAAATCGGCGCGTTCATCGCCGGCGTCGCGATCGCGACCAGTCCGATCTCGCGATTCATCGCCGAGACGCTCAAACCGCTGCGTGATTTTTTCCTGGTGGTGTTCTTTTTCGCGCTCGGCGCGGGGTTCGATATGTCGCTGCTGCCGCAGATCTTCTGGCCGGCGCTCACGCTGGCTACGCTGTTGATGCTGCTCAAACCGTTCACTTTCGCCTGGATGTTCCGCCGCCAGGGCGAAAAGCCCGGTGTCTCTCGGGAGATCGGCATCCGCCTGGGGCAGGTCAGTGAATTCTCGCTGCTGGTGGCCGTCGTCGGGTTGCAGAGCGGCCTGATGACCGACCGGGCTTCCTACATCGTCCAGGCCACGACGATCCTTACCTTTATTGCATCGACCTACTGGATCGTGCTGAAGGTGCCGAGCCCGATTGCGATTTCGGAATCCCTGCGGAAGATTAGGGAGGGGCTTCTTGCCCCTGCGGCGGGCTTCACGGAGCTTGTCAATGCATTTGGCAAACGGCGCCTTCACCGATAAACGCGATGCCTGACACCCAACCCCCTATCCATACGAACAGCACCCTGAATAGCTGCCGCTTTTAAAGCGCATTTTTGGTGACTTTTGTTGCAACCGACAAAAGTCACTCGCATCAGCCAGCGAAGCTGGCGGCGAAACGGTTTTGAATTTCCGGCGTTCAACCCTCCATCATGGTTCCCAATGAGACGGCGACCAACGCCAGGGATACTCCAAACTGCATCCAGTGCTAAGGTTCCCGAACTGAAATCCGCAGAGGAAACCGTACCGAGATGAAAACACTTTCAATTGCCCTGGCGCTATGCCTCGCGCCGCTAACCGCCATCGCCCAGCCGGCCGACGAAAACCCGCGCGATGCGTGGTGGAAAAATCTGACGGCATTGTGCGGCAAGGCATTCGCCGGCGAGATGACCGGCTTTGCCCGGCCGGCCGACGATGGCTGGCTGGGCCAGCGGGTGGTGATGCACGTGCGCGAATGCAGCGATAGGGAAATTCGGATTCCGTTGCACGTCGGTGAAAACCGGTCGCGCACCTGGGTGGTTTCTCGCACTGAAGAGGGCTTTCGGCTCAAGCACGATCACCGTCACGAAGACGGCAGCGAGGACGCGGTGACCTGGTATGGCGGGCATACCACCGACCCGGGCAGGAGCACCCGCCAGACCTTTCCGGTCGACGACTATTCAAAGGCACTGTTCCTGGCCAACGGGCTGGAAGCCTCGACCGCAAATTTCTGGAGCATGGAAATCCACGCCGCAGGGAAATTCGCCTACGAACTGGTGCGCCCGGGCCGGGCGTTTCGCGCCGAGTTCGATCTGACCGAACCGGTGGAGCCGCCACCGGCGCCCTGGGGGCATTAGTGGTCCTTCGACCTAACCCGAAATAATGGGCAGAAGGCCCAGTTGATTGGCGAGGGTGGCTGCGGCTGTTTTCCTGTACCGGCATTGATCAAGCGGCCGATCCGGCTCAGTCGACACGTTCGGCACGCTGTTCGACGCCTCCCTGGTGCAGGACCACGGCGTCGACCTGCTTTTCGTCGTTGCGCTCGAAATGCAGTTCTGCATCCACGACTTTGAAGAAAAACACGTCCTCGCCGCGTGCGAAGATGGGGAAGAACGGTTGCCCGGTCAGCCGGGCCTCCAGCCCCGACTCGCCGCGGCGAATCGTGAAGCGCGCCCGGGGTGACAAGACATATTCCCCCGTATAGGCCTTGAGGGCTTCGGATGAAAGTTCCACCGCACGGCGCGACAAGACTTCGGCCTGGTCGGCTACCTTCTCGGCCTGCTGTGTCATGCCGTTCTGAATCAGCTCCACGGCGACGACGTTCCCGTCTTCGCGCAGGAAATGCAGGCTGGCATCGGCCACGTTCAGCGCGTACCAATCCTCGCCAACGGCCTCGAGCGACGCCGCCGGCTGGCCGCTGAGCTGCGTCATCAGCCCGAAATCGTTGGCATAGACGCCGATGCCGATCTGCGGCGTCAGGCGGTATTGGCCGGTCACCGCCGCGTCGAACGTGGTCGCCGGCGGCTCCGCGTCCTCGAAACCGAACCAGTCGCCGGCGATGTCGAGGGGATCGAGGTCGCCGGCCAGCAGCAGCGCCAGCGATTCGCCGGTTTCGGGACGAAACCCGAAGAAGCTGCGGTATCCGGACGTCCCGCCGTTGTGCCAGAAGACGGACCCATGGGCCGTGGAGGCCACGTGCCAGACCCGGGTGAGCTCGAACGGCCCGGCACCGGTTAGGACGACATCCAGGCCTGAATTCAGATCGTGCTCGAGGTCGTGAGACTTCGTGCCCAGATGGATCGCGCCCAGGCGCATCAGATCATCGGCCGAGCTCCACAGGGCACCGGCCCCCGCCAGCGCATCGAACGACCATGCAGTGGTCGTCTCGCCGCCGGAAAAGCCGGCGGCCGGTTCGGGTCCTGCCTCGAAGGCAGTATCGTCCAGTCCCAGCGGCCGGAGCACGCGCTCGACCAGCGCAGCTCGATAGTCTTCGCCGTGCACCCGCCCGAGCAGGTAGCCCAACAGCCCGACGCCGAAGTTGGAATAGGCATAGCCTTTGCCCAGTGGCTGACCCCGGCGAACCGAGGCCAGCGCCTGCAGCAATGCGGTCTCGTCGTAGCCGGCATAAGGATCGACGGTGTTAGAGACGTTCAGATTGGGCGGCAGTCGCGGTAACCCGCTGGTGTGAGTCGCCAGTTCCATCAGCGTGATTTCGCCGACGGCCTCATTGGCGAATTCGATCTCGTTCCCGATCAGGTCCGCCAGCGTGGTGTCGTATGACAGCTCGCCGGCCGCGACCAGCTCGGCCAGCAGCAGGTTGGTGAAAACCTTGGTGATCGAGCCGATCTGGTAGCGGGTGCCGGATGTCGGTGGCGCCTCGACGCCGGGCGAAAGCCGACCCGCAGTGAAAAACGTCACTACACCACCGTCCTGGACGGCTGCAACGCCGGACAGCAGTTCGCCGGTGGCAACGCCCCGATCGAGGCTCGCTTCGAGTGCACCTTCGGCCGGGCTTTGCGCCTGTGTCGAGCCGATCGCGGCCATTGTGAGCGCGGTGGCGATGAAGCGAAGAAGACAGTTCCACGCCAATGTCGGTTGATCAACCATCACTTTCCTCCAATTGTCGAATCTGTTCGTCTACGGCACGAATGGCCGGATCGATGCTGTGGCGAACGGCCGCCTGATTGGCGCGCTCGATCGCGAATCCGATCAGTAGCACCACCGCGGCGTAGGCGAGCGACTGCCAGTGCAGCCCGCGAATCCCGATGAAAAAGCCCAGCGCGCCCACCGCAATGGGCCCCACATACCACCACAGCACCGTCGACAGAAGGTGCCGTTGCCGCCGCAGTGCGCGCCGTTCCTGATGCAGAAAGTCCAGCAGTGACCGATCGCTTTCGCGGGCCGGAAACAGCTTGCGCGCGCGGCGGAGGCGCACCGGTATGACGAGACAGGCAACGGCAAGCCATACGGCGAAACCGGCCGACACGATCAGCCCGCCGTGCCAGAGAAGCCCCGCAACCGCCCCGAAAAGCAGAACCAGCACAAGGGCGATCAGGCTCTCGACCGCATCACGCTGTCGGATGCGGCGCCACAGCTTTTCGTTCTCGCGGGGCAGGGGCAATTCGGAATTGCGCGCCTGCGTGGATCGCGACTGCCACTGTTCTCGCATGCAATCCCAGTCCATCAGGATTCCTCCACGTGTTGTTCGTTGAATCGTTGTTTCAGCCGTGTCATCCGAGTAGCTACCGCGCCGGGTGTCAGGCCGAGCACGTCGGCCACCTCCTCGCGGTTCAGGCCTTCGAGATCAAGCAGCAGAACGGCACGATTGACCGGATCGAGCCCTGCCAGAAAAACCTCCAGGACCGCCAGCGGATCGTCTACACCGGTGCTCCCGGCAGGCTCGTGCATCAGCGGCGCACCCGGCAACTGTCGCTTGCGCACGAACTGCAGCGCGGTATTTATCGCAACGCGAAACACCCACGTCGAAAGGCTGGAGCGTCCCTCGAAACCCCGCAGTCCACGCCACAGGGCGACACAGATTTCCTGCATCAGATCCTGACAATCGTTCTCTCCCGCGTATTGCCGGGCAATCCGCCGAAGCCGGTCTCCGTTGTCGCTGATGATTTGTGCAAGCGTTTCATTCACGGAATTCTATCGTTCCATTTCATGTCTCCACCTTTAGATGCAAATCCGCCCGAATTTTTACATTCGAGGGCGAAAAAGATTCACTCTGCCACGTGGGCCGATTGGCGCTGGTCCGACAGGTCCCGCAGTGCCCCTACGTTCCGCTCGCGGTGGGCAGAGGCCTGCGAGTTTGAACTTCTTCCAGTGCGCGCGAGTTCTCCCGATGCCGGTCGCCAGGTCGCACTAGGTCGTCTGCACTTGAAGGGAGCCCCTGCGGATAGTGCTTACCGATTGAGACCGAAGATCGGATGCGTAATGCCGGGCGGGTCTTTCCGTGATCATGCTCGAAGATATCGGCACCGGCGCTGGCTGTTCAGAGATTTCTTAACCTATGTTGTTGCATTGGGCCTCCGGCTCTGTTGGGATAGTTTTTCTGATGATGGAAAGAGTACCCCTTGTCCCTATCGAGTGGGCCTGCAACCTGAATTTACTGCTCGACGAAAGATATCTTTCGTCCAAATCGACTCTTCATCCATATCTGCTGTTCAATCAGCATTTCGAGTATTCATCAACAAAGTATTCATCCACAAGGAGACTGCCATGAAACTCTTCAGTGCCATCCCTATCTCGAGCCTGCTCCTGTTTATCAGTACCGCCTTGGCGGCTGACTACCCGGATATCAAGCCGGGGCTTTGGGAGCACAACGTTGAATGGAGCACCGATACCGGAGAACTGGAACGCAGTATGGCCGAGGCCAGAAATCAAATGCAGAAACAGATGAAAGACATGTCGCCTGCCCAACGCAAGATGATGGAGGATATGCTTGCCGAGAGCGGAATGGATCTGGGCCTGGACAATGTCACGAGAAAAGTGTGCGTCACGGAAGAGGAAATCCGTCGAGCGGAACTTGATTTCAGCGCCGAGGAGTGTGATCAGAAAATCCTTTCCCAGACTTCCAGGAAAATCGAAATCGAATTCTCGTGTGAGACTTCAAGTGGTATAAGCAAGGGTCGCGGCGAGATTCTGCTTCACAACGAAGAGCACTATACGGGCCAGTTCGAGTTCAACACTGAAATGAATGGCGAGCCGACTAAACTGACGATGGATCAGGAAGGTCGGTGGCTGGGCGCAGACTGCGTCGATCCGGGAAACTGATTGCCCGTCCAAGTAAACCGAATGCCGGCATCCGCGATCTTTCTTACTTGGTTAAGATACAAACCTCGACACCGCAGCGTGCGCGCTGGGAGAGCAGGCAATGCAAATATGCGTATTGGGCGCAGGCGCCGGCGGCACGGCGGTCGCATTCGATTGCGCGACCAACGGACACGAAGTCCGGTTGTTTGATTTTCCCCGGTTCGCCGAGAATATTGCCGCAATCGCTGAACGAGGCGAGATCACTGCCGATGGCGATATCGCGGGAACGGCCGGAATCGCCTACGCGGGCCACGATATCGACGAGGCGCTCAAGGGTGCCGAACTGATCTACGTCGTAGGGCCCGCCTACAGCACCGAGCCGTTCGGTGAGGTGGTCGCCGGTAAGCTGCGTTCGGGGCAGACGGTGATCGTCACCCCAGGCTCCTGCGGTGGAGCGCTGGCGTTCAAAAAGGCGGCCGGTCTTGCTGTCGAAGATGATGCGATCCATGTCGCCGAAACATCGACGCTGCACTACGCGGTGCGCCTGATAGCGCCTGCAACGATACGTGTCTTCCTGAAGCTCAAGGCCGGCAACCTGCTGGCTGCCTTGCCGAAGACGCATACCCGGGAAGTCCTGAAGCTTGTAGCGGATGTCTACCCGAGCATGGAGCCCGCCGAAGGCGTTCTGCAGACCAGTCTGCAGAACGCCAACCCGATCATCCATCCGGCGGTCACGCTCAGTAATGCCGCGCGTATCGAAATGACCGGCGGAAACTTCCTTTTCTACGAGGAAGGTGTGAGTGATTCAGTGGGTCGCCTGATCGAGGCGTTGGACAAGGAGCGAATCGCGATGGGTGAGAAGCTGGGAATCAAGATCCTGTCCGACCCCGAGCTGGGAATGCGCCAGGGGTATATGCTCGAAAACAACTACGGCACCGGCTATCGCAACGCGCCAGGATTTCAGGGCATCGGCGCGCAGCCGCAGCTGGACCACCGTTACCTCAACGAAGACGTCGGCTATGGTCTGGTGTTCATGTCCACGCTGGCCGATCAACTGGGTGTCTCCGTGCCTGGGATCAATGCAGTGATCGCACTCGCTTCGATTGCCATGGCCCGGGACTACCGGGCGGAAGCGCTGAGAACCCCGGCTGGACTCGGTATCGCAAATCGCTCCGTCGAAGAGCTGGCTGCTTTGTAATCGATAAGCGAAGCGCTACGATGTACCTGTACGGTCTGGGTGCTTGCCGCCCTCCTTTCGTTTTCACCCTCGATGCGTTATCCTCAAGGT
>Ga0209942_1001906_pt1 | contig 10940 bp, 10 predicted proteins | sample SalPonR1_A_D2_MG_FD_185695 | JGI IMG/M metagenome (GOLD analysis project Ga0209942, IMG submission 185695) | Salt pond soil microbial communities from South San Francisco under conditions of wetland restoration - Salt Pond MetaG R1_A_D2_MG... ... | reverse complement strand
AGCGGTAGAAACCCTGCGCCGACATGTAGGTGCCGGTGAGAAAGCTGCCCAGCAGGAACACCGGGAACGAGGCGGTATAGAGCCCCCACGCCCCCACCGCACCGCCCGCCGCGCCGAACAGCGCCCCGAGAAAGAACCCCGTCCGCCGCCCGTGGCGCTGCATCACGTGCGCCATCGGCGTGGCCGAGAGCATCGAGCCCAGCACGATGAGCGAGATGGGCAGCGTCGCGAAGCAGGGGTTCGCGGCGAGCGACTGCCCGGCGAGCCCGCCCACCACGAAGATCATCGGCAATTGCGCGCCGAGCACCGCCTGCGCACCCACGAGCACCATCACGTTGCGGCGCGCGCGGCTGTCGTCATGGGGGAGGGCGGTGTCGGTCATGCGCGCAGTGCTAGACCCGCCCGCGGGCGGGCGCAAGAGGCCCCGGTTTCACATCTCGTCGCGGCGGCGTCTAGTCGTCGTGCGGGCGCACGCGGTGAAAATCGCCGCTGAGATAGGTCAGGGGCCGTTCTCCCGCAACCGCCAGCGCGCGGACCGCGCCGATGCAGATGGCGTGGGTGCCGTGCAGCACGTGTTCGGTCAGCGCGCAGGAAAAGCTTGTCGCGCGCGGCAGGAGGGGGCCGTGCGCGCCGGGCGTGATGCCGAGGCCGCGAAACCGGTCGGCGGGGTCGTCGGGCGAGGGCCCGGCAAAGGCGCGGGCCACGTCGGCCGCGTCCTCGGGCAGGACGTTGACGCAGAAGGCGCGGTTTTCCAGCACGGTCTGCGCGATGCGGCTGTCGGCGCGCAGGCACACGAGCACCGAGGGCGGATCGGCCGAGAGCGAGGTGAAGGCGCTGACCGTGGCGCCCGCGCGCCCCGCCGTCCCCTCGGTTGTGACCACGGTGACGGTCGCCGCGACCTGTCGCATGGCGGCGAGAAACGCCTCGCGTTCCACGATGGCACCGGTCACTGTCACGAGGCTCTCCCTGTCGCGTGTCGGGCATGGGTAGCGGCGGGACAGGGCCCGGTAAAGGCCCCGCCGCGTGTGTGCGAGGTAGCGCGGCCCCGCGCTCTTGCCAAGTGCCGGCGCGCAAGGCCCGCGAAAAACGCGTGCGGCGGGGGCGATGCCCCCGCCGCGCCCGGCCCCCGGGGCCCGCGATCGCTATTGCGTGATGATCTCGGGCCCCATGAACGTGTTGGGCAGGAAGGTCGATATCCACGGGATATAGGTGACCATGATCAGGAACACGAAGAGCACGGCGAGGAAGGGCAGCGCGGCGCGCACCACCGACATCATCGGCATGCCCGCCACGCCCGAGGTGACGAACAGGTTGAGCCCCACCGGCGGCGTGATCATCCCGATCTCCATGTTGACCACCATGATGATGCCGAGGTGAATGGGGTCGATCCCAAGCTCGATGGCGATGGGAAAGACCAGCGGCGCCACGATCACCAGAAGGCCCGAGGGCTCCATGAACTGCCCGCCGATGAGCAGGATGATGTTGACGATGATCAGGAACATCACCGGCCCGAAGCCCGCCGAGAGCATGGCGTTGGCGATGGATTGCGGGATCTGCTCGTCGGTCAGCACGTGCTTGAGGATGAGCGCGTTGGCGATGACGAAAAGCAGCGTCACCGTGAGCTTGCCCGCCTCCAGAAGCGTCCGCTGCGTGTCGGCATGGAAGAACGCCGTCAACAGCGCCTGGGGCTTGCGCAGCAGGCTGAGGTTGCCGCCCCGCTCGGTGCCGACGGCGAGCGGGCCCATGTCCTTGTAGACGAAGCAGGCGATGAAGAAGGAATAGACGGCGGCCACCGCCGCGGCCTCCGTCGGCGTGAAGATGCCGCCATAGATGCCGCCGAGGATGATGACGATCAGGAACAGCCCCCAGGCCGCGTCGCGCCCCGAGGCGAAGATTTCGCCCCAGCCCAGCCACTCGCCCTTGGGCATGTTGCGGATGCGGGCCATGATGTAGATCGCCGTCATAAGCATGCCCCCCGCCATCAGCCCCGGGATGACGCCCGCCAGGAACATCCGCCCGACCGAGACCTCGACCGCCGCCGCGTAGACCACCATCACGATGGACGGCGGAATGAGGATGCCGAGCGTGCCCGCGTTGGCGATCACGCCGGCGGCGAAATCGCGCGTGTAACCCACCTGCCGCATCCCCGCGATCACGATCGAGCCGATGGCCACCACCGTCGCGGGTGACGAGCCAGAAAGCGCGGCGAAGAGCATGCAGGCGAACACGCCGGCGATGGCCAGCCCGCCATGCAGGTGCCCCACGCAGGCGATGGAGAAGCGGATGATCCGCTGTGCCACGCCGCCTGTCGTCATGAAGGACGATGCGAGGATGAAGAACGGGATCGCCAGAAGGGTGAAATGCCCCTCGAACGCCTCGAACAGCGTCTGCGCGATCGAGGCGAGCGAGGACTCAGAGTACCACAGCAGGAAGAGCGTCGAACTCAGCCCCAGCGAAACGGCGATCGGCACGCCGATGAGCAGCAGCCCGATGACCATCGAGAAGAGAAGTGCGACTTCCATCAGTCCTGCCCTCCGTGCTGCGCGCGGGCACTGTCGAGGTCTTCCTCGACCTCGTGGCTGGCCACCAGCCGGTCGTCACGGCCTTGCCAGATGGCGATCGCCGCCTGCACGAAGCGCAGCGTCAGCAGCAGCATCGAGACCGGCAGAACGACATAGGGGATGGCCTTGGGGATTTTCTCGTAGCTCTCGCCGTAATTGAGCACCTCCTCGAGGAAACGCAGCGGGGCGACCATCGGGATGTCCTGCACCTCGTACCAGCCCTGGCCGCGCGCCTCCCAGTCAAGTCCGGTTGGGAACCAGCGCCCGGTGGTGGGTGGAAGTTCGGCAAAAACGGACCAGTAATCCCACGCCCCCTTGAGCAGTAGCAGGGAGAACACCAGGCAACAGCCCACCGAGATGAGCGCCAGCACGCGGCGCGTGGGCGGGGCCAGCAGGTTGATCACCGCGTCGACGCCGAGATGGGCGCGTTTCTTGACCGCGTAGGAAGCCCCGAGCAGGACCAGCCAGCCGAACATGAACACGGTCACTTCCAGCGCCCAGAGGATATTCGAGTTGAACAGGTAGCGCGCGACGACATTGGCGAAGGTCACCGCCGTCATCAGTCCGAGAAGCGTGGCGATCAGCGTCTCCTCGATGCGGTCGATCATGCTGTGACGGGTCTGCATTTTCCCCTCCTCCCCGGGAGTACTTGCAAAAAGGGCGGGCCAATAGGAACTGGCCCGCCCCGCAGGCTGCGCTCAGGCGCAGCGTGCATGCTTACATGCTGGCATTGATCGCCTGGGCCGCGTCGATGTTCTCCTGGCCGACATCGTCCTTGAACTGCTCCCACACGGGCTTCATCGCCTCGACCCACTTGGCACGCTGCTCGGACGTGAGCTGCCGCACCTCGCCGCCGGCGTCGATGATCGCCTGCTTGGCCTCCTGGTTGACCTGCGCGGATTCCTTGTTGCGCATGGTCGTCACCTCGTCGAGGATGGTCAGGAACTGGTCGCGCACATCCGCATCAAGGCCGTTGAGCCAGTCGATATTGGTCACCACCAGGTAGTCGATGATGCCGTGGTTGGTCTCGGTGATGCCGTCCTGCACCTCGAAGAACTTCTTGCCGTAGATGTTGGACCATGTGTTCTCCTGCCCGTCCACGACGCCCTGCTGCAGCGCGCCGTAGACCTCGGAGAAGGCCATCTTCTGCGGGCTGCCGCCGATCGCCTCCATCTGCGCCACGAGCACGTCGGAGGACTGCACGCGGAACTTGAGGCCCTCGGCATCCGACGGCTCCAACAGCGGCACGTTGGCCGACATCTGCTTCATGCCGTTATGCCAGTAGGCCAGTCCCTGCAGGCCGCGGCGCTGCATGGAATCGAGCAGTGCCTGCCCGTTGTCGGAGGCCTGGAAGGCGTCCACGGCGTCGATGTCCTTGAACATGAAGGGCAGGTCGAAGAGGCGGAACTGCTTGGTGAACTTCTCGAACTTCGACAGCGAAGGCGCGGCGAGCTGGACGTCGCCCTGAAGCATCGCCTCGAGCACCTTGTTGTCGTTGTAGAGCGTGGAGTTGGGGAACACCTCCATGCACATGGTGCCGTCCATCTCGTCATTGACGCGTTGCTCCAGCAGCGAGGCGGCGATGCCCTTGGGGTGCTTGTCGGTGTTGGTCACGTGGCTGAACTTGACGACGATCTCGCCGTCGTCGCAGGCGGCCATCGCGGTATTCGCGCCCGCGGTCAGGGCCAGTGCCGACACGGCAGCGGTCAGGAATTTCATTTCGGGTCTCCTCCCATGGATTCTCTGGTCGTTCACAGCGCCGATGCGGCGCGGTGCGCACATGGTGGGAGAAAGGGGCGCGCCGCTCAAGTTTTTGTGCAGTTCCCCGCCGTTTTGCCCGTTTCTGGCGCAGGTTCAGTCTCTTACGCGGTATCTTGCGCATGGCGGCCTTGCGCGCGCGGCATGGCTTGTGCGGGTTTCCGCACGGGGTGGCGTACAATTGTGCGGATTTCCGCACAGTTTGCCGCCCGGCTCAGCGGCGATAGTCCTCGGGGCGAATCCCGTAGCGTGCCAGCTTGTCGTAGAAGGTCTTGCGCGGCAGCCTGAGCGCCTGTGCCGCCTGCGCGGCGCGCCCGTTCTGCCGCCCAAGCGCCGCGATCAGCAGCGAGCGCTCGACGCGCGCCATCTGCTCGGCGAGGCCCAGCTCGGCGGTGTCGGCACCGCTGTCGGGCATGCCCAGCACGAAGCGCATCGCCGCCGACATGAGCGAGCGCGCATTGCCCGGCCAGTCCTGCGCCATCAGCGCGGCGAGGTGATCGGGGCTGATTTCCGGCACGGCGAGGCCCGCCTGCTCGGCGGCCTGTGCGACGTAGTGGCGAAACAGCACCGGGATGTCCTCGGGCCGCTCCGCCAGCGCCGGGATGCGCACGCGCAGCCCCTCGAGCCGGTAGTAGAGATCGGCATTGAACCGCCCCTCGCGGGCGGCCTGCGCCAGATCGGCGGTGCTGCCCGCGACGAGCCGCGCCTCGCCGCCGGGCTCGAGCCGGTCGAGAAGGGCGTATTGGCTCTCGGAGGGCAGGGCCATCAATTCGTCGAGAAACAGGGTGCCGCCAGCGGCCTGTGGCCAGGCGGTTTCGAGCGCGTCGGGGCCGAGCCCCGCTGCCGCGCGCTTGACGAACGGTCCGCCCGCGCCGGGCGACATCAGGTGAATGACCTCGGCCACCTTGGAGACGCCCGCGCCGGGCGGGCCGGTGACCAGCACCTCGGTGCCCGCGCGCGCCGCCTGCCGCGCGGTGTGGCGCAGCGCCTCGGCCAGCTCTGACGTGCCGAAGATCATCCGCGCCGCCGGGTCGCCGGTTTCCAGTTGCGCCTTGAGGCGGCGGTTCTCCAGCACCAGGCGGCGGGTGTTGAGCGCGCGGTCGATCACCGCGACGAGCTGATCCGGCGCGCAGGGCTTTTCGAGGAAGTCGAAGGCACCCGCACCCATAGCCTTGACGGCCATCGGGATGTCGCCCTCGCCGGTCAGCAGGATCACCGGCAGCTCGGAGTCGACGCCGTGGGCGTGATCGAGCAGGTGAAAGCCGTCGCGCCCGGGCATCCGGATATCCGACAGGATCACGCCGGGGAACCCGGGGGCGATATGGTCCTTTGCCTCGATGAACGAGCCTGTGAGGCGCACCGTGCACTCGGCCAGTTCCAGTGTCTGTGCCAACGCCTCGCGCACCGGACGGTCATCATCCACCACGAGCACCTCGCGGGTCATGCCGCGCTCTCCGTTTCGCCGCGCCACGGGTCGAGTTCGATGGTGAACTCTGCCCCGCGGGCGGTATTGGCACCGGTGATGCGCCCGCCGAAGCTCTGGACGAGGCCGTAGGAGATCGACAGTCCCAGCCCCATGCCCTCGCCGCCCACGTCCTTGGTGGTGTAGAACGGGTCGAATATCTTGTCCGGCTCCTCGATACCGGGGCCGGTGTCGCGCAGGCGCAGCCGCACCGGCGCGCCGTCCTCCAGGGTGATGGCGATGCGGCGCTCGGGGCTCTCGCGCATGGCGTCTGCGGCGTTGGTCATCAGGTTGACAAGCACCTGCCCGAGCCGCACCTCGCCGCCGTGAACGTGTAACGGGTGGGGCGGGGGCGTCCAGTCCACGACGATGCCGTCGTTGCGCAGCCGCTCGCCGGTCATCTCCAGCGCCGTCGCGACCACGGCACCGAGGTCTACCCGGCCCATCGGCTCGTTCTCGTTGCGCACAAAGGCGCGCAGGTTGCGGATGATGCGGCTCATCCGGTGGGCCATCTCGTCGATCCGCGCGAGGTTCTCGGCGGTGCGTTCCGGGGCATCGCGGCGCAGGAAGGCGGCGGCGTTGCTGGTGAACTGGCGGATTGCCATCAGGGGTTGGTTGAGCTCGTGGCTGATGCCAGCGCTCATCTTGCCCAGCGCGCTCAGCTTGCCGGCCTGCACCAGTTCCGCCTGTGCCCGGCGCAGCGCGGACTCGGCCTCCTGCCGTTCGGCCACTTCGCGGGCGAGCGCGCGATTGGTGCGGCTCAGTGTCTCGGTGCGTTCGGTCACGCGGCGCTCGAGCTCGGCATTGGCCGTGGCCAGCGCGCGGCGGCGTTCCTGCGCCAGCAAGAGCAGCATCCCGAAGAACAGGAACAGCCCCGCCACCGCCCCTGCCTGAAGCGTGGCGAGGCGGCGGGCGGGGGCGGTATCGACGAGCGCCGCACCGGTCATGCCGATACGGGGGATGTCCTGCGCCACGCGCAGTGCCTGCCGCGGCAGGTAGCTGCCGAGGTCGATATGCCAGATCTCGTGCGGGCCGCCCGCGGCCTGTTCCAGCGGTACGGGCTGCCCGCCCGGCGGGACGAGCTGTGGCCGCTCCGGTGCCTTGCGCCAGCCCAGCAGTTCCGAGCGGTTGGACAGGAACACCGTGCCCGCGTCATCGACGAGGAACACTGCAGTGCTCATACCGCGCCAGCCGAATTCCACCCGCTCGGCGGCCGCGACCGAGATCACGGTACCCGAGACGCGGCCATCGGGGCCAAAGGTTGGCGCGGCGAATTCGAACACCCGTCCGCCCTGCGCGCGCGCGGTGGCGCGGGCGGTGCCGAGCGCGCCGTCCATCGCGCGCCGGAACACAGCTGTTCCGGTAAAGCCGCTGCCGTGCGTATCGGTGCCCGCCAGCACGCGGCCCTCGGTATCGGTGTAGTAAAGCGCCGTCGCCCCGGTGCGGTCTGCGGCGGCGGTGAGCAGGCGCTCGGCACGGGCGCGGGCGCGCTGCCCGGACGGCCCGGTGAGGGCGACCAGCGTCGGGTGATCGGCCAGCGCCACCACCTGGTCACGGTAGCGCTGAAGGTCGGCCACCAGCCCGCCCGCGACCAGCGACAGGTCGGCCTCGCCGCGCTGTGCGAGATCGTCCAGCGCCTGCCGGTGGCCATAGTGCCAGACCGCCCCGGTGACCGCCGCCGACACCAGCAGGAAGGGGATGACGAGAAGAAAGCGGGGGGCGGAGCGCAGCATGATCGGCAGTTTACCCCGCCCGCCGTGCCGATGGCCAGTGTCAAGCGCCTCAGGCGTGCCCTGCATCCGATGACAGCGTCAGCGACGAGATACCGAGGCGTGCCAGCGCGCCCTCCCACTTGTCGGTATCCTCGCTGCCGAAGACGAGATCGGCATCGGCATCGCAGGTCAGCCAGCCGTTGTCGGCCAGTTCCGATTCGAGCTGATCGGGCCCCCAACCGGCATAGCCCAGCGCCAGGATCGCGCGCTCCGGCCCGCGGCCCTGCGCGAGGTCTTCGAGAATGTCGAGCGTCGCCGTCATGCCGAAGCCTTCGGCCACGTTGAGCGTGGCGATGTCCGACCGGTAGCCATCATCGTGAAGCACGAAGCCGCGGCCATGCTCGACCGGGCCGCCGAAATGCACCGCCCGGTCCCGCATCTCGGGGCCGGGTTCGATCGACAGGTGGTCAAGCAGGTCGCGCATCCGAAGGTCCTGCGCGGGCTTGTTGATGATGAGGCCCATCGCGCCCTCAGCGCTGTGGGCACAAAGATAAACCACCGCGTGGGCAAAGCGCGGGTCGCCCATGCCCGGCATCGCGATCAGGATTTTGCCGGTCAGATCGATTGGCGCGGGGGACGGGTCGGGGGAACTCATACCAGTAGAATGGGGAGGGCGTCGTGGCTGTGCAAGCGGTCTATTGACGCGCGTGCAGGAATTCTCGCCTGTTTGTGAGTTGGCTTCGTCCGTGAAATGGCCCATGTCAGCGGCATGTTTGCACGATATCTCCTCCCGCTCCTCCTCGTGATGATGACAGCAGCCGTTCCTGTGCAGGCGCGCACCGCGACGGACATGGTCGCGGTCAGCATTCTGCCGGGCTGGCGCATGGCGGACGGCTCCCGCATGGTGGCGCTGCGTTTCGAACTGGCCCCGGGGTGGAAGACCTACTGGCGCGCGCCCGGCGAGGCGGGCATCCCGCCGCGCTTCGACTGGCGCGGGTCGCGCAATCTCGGCGCAGTCGAGGTGCTGTGGCCGACGCCGCAGCAGACCGTCACCAGCGGGCTGCGCACCATCGGCTATGCGCATGACCTGATCCTGCCGGTGCGCATCACGCCCGCGCAGGCGGGCCGGCCCGTCACCCTCGCCGCCGATATCGAGATCGGCGTGTGCAGCGATATCTGCGTGCCGGTGGAGACCGGGGTGCGCCTCGACCTGCCGCGCGGCGACGGCGCGCTTGATCCGCGGATCGCGGCAGCGCTGGCGGCGCGTCCCTATACCGCCGCCGAGGCCGGCGTCGGCGAGGTCGCCTGCCGGATCGCGCCGGTAGCGGGCGGCGGTATGGACCTCGCCGTCGAGATCGAGATGGCGCAGATGGGCGCACAAGAGATGGTCGTCGTCGAGAGCGGCGACCCGGACCTTTGGGTGGCTCAGCCCCGGACGCAGCGCGCGGGCAACCGGATCAGCGCGCGCACGGAAATTCACCATGTCGACGGTCGGGGTTTCGTGCTCGACCGCGGCGCGCTTCGCTTTACCGTGCTGAGCACCGGCGACGCCGTCGATATCCGCGGCTGCACGGGGCGCTGAGCCCGGGCCGCGCCCGCGCGGCTCAGCCGCGGCGGCGCACCGGCCCGGTATCGGGGAGCGAGATGTTGGACACCTGCTCGGCGATCGGGTCGTTGACCAGCGGGTGGGCATGGGCGCGGAACGCCTCCGGGTCGCGAACGCGCTGCCAGCGGTCGCCTGCGTAGACCTCGAGCGCCGAGAACGCCGCCTTGTAGCCCATCTTGTCGCTCCCCGGCACCCAGTACCCCAGGTAGACGTAAGGAAGCCCGCTCTCGCGCGCGATCTCGACATGGTCGAGGATCAGGTGGGTCCCGAGCGATGCTCTGCGCATGTCCGGCTCGAAGAAGGAATAGACCATGCTCACCCCGTCATCGAGGATGTCGGTGAGGCTGGTGGCCACAAGTGCGCCGGTCTCGGGGTCGATGTATTCCACCACGCGGGTGCGGATCGGCGTCTCCTCGATCATCGCCGCGAATTCGAACGTGTCCATGTCGGCCATGCCGCCGCTGGCGTGGCGGCTCTCGAGATAGCGGCGGAAGAGCGCGTACTGCTCCTCGGTGGCCCAGGGCGAGGCGATCTGCCGTTCCAGGTGGGCGTTGCGCCGCGCGACGCGGCGCTGGGTGCGCGAAGGCGTGAAATCCGCCACGTCGATCCGCGCCGAGAGGCAGGCCGCGCAATCGGCGCAGGACGGGCGGTACAGCACGTTCTGCGACCGGCGGAAGCCTTGCTTGGATAGCCCGTCATTGAGCCGCTGCGCCCCCTCGCCTTGGAGCGCGGTAAAGAGTTTCCGCTCCATCCGGCCCGGCAGGTAGGGGCAGGGCTGAGGCGCCGTCACGTAGAACTGGGGCGCTATGGGAAGCGTGTGTCGCATACGGGTGTCCAGTGGTATTCAGCCCTGACGTTAACAACGAAACCCCGGCCCGCCAAGGGGAACGTCACGGCGCTGTCACATCGCGGCGCGACGGTTGAGCGCAACGGTGCCGAGCACCAGGTCGCTCAGCCCCTCGCCGCGCGGGCGCGTCAGCATCAGCACCACCGAGGCCACCTGCAAGAGCGGCAGCGCGAAGGAAATCGTCAGCCCCAGCGTGTGCGCGAATGCCAGCCCAAGATCGAAGCGGCGGCCATCTGCGGCGCGGAACTCGATGGCGACGAGGCGCATCCCCCATGTGGCCGAGCCGCGCGCGATGGTGACGACGCGATAGGCAAACCCGATCACCGCCATCAGAACCGGGAAGAAGAAAAGCCCGGTGAAGGCGGTGAAAGGCACCACCAGCAGGCTCAGCACGAGGATCACGAGCGTGTCCACGACGAACGCCACCAGCCGCTTGGCCGGGACGTCGGCGTAGAATTCGGGCTGCGTGTCGGGGTCGGGCAGGGCCCATGTGTCGTGCATCGTCATGCGCTATAGCTTGGCGAGGGGGCCGCCGATTGCAAGAGGTCAGGCGGTGAAATCGGCCGCTTGCGCGCCGGAAATCTCCATCAGCAGCCGTGGCGCGATCCCGAACAGGTGGCGCGGGGTGCCCGCTGCCGCCCAGACCTCATTGAATGTCAGAAGGTGCGGATCGAAGAAGGCGCGGGGCGGCGTCAGGTGGCCCACGGGCGAGACGCCCCCTATGGCAAAGCCGGTCTGGGCGCGCACGAGTGCGGCGTCGGCGCGGCCCAGGGCCACGCCCGCCACGCGGCTGGCGGCGTCGGGGTCGACCTGGTTGGCGCCCGAGGTTACGAAGAGGATCGCCTCACCGCTGTCCTCGTCGCGGAACATGATCGACTTGGCGATCTGCGCCACGTCGCAGCCCACGAGGTCTGCGGCCATCTGCGAGGTGGTGGCATTGCCGGTCTCGACCGGCTCGATCTCCAGACCGGCCTCGGCGAGGGCGCGGCGCACG
>Ga0209942_1001895_pt1 | contig 10981 bp, 7 predicted proteins | sample SalPonR1_A_D2_MG_FD_185695 | JGI IMG/M metagenome (GOLD analysis project Ga0209942, IMG submission 185695) | Salt pond soil microbial communities from South San Francisco under conditions of wetland restoration - Salt Pond MetaG R1_A_D2_MG... ... | reverse complement strand
ATGATTTTAAATCAAAATATTATTCCATATTGTTGGGAAGTTTGGTTTCTAAAAAAATCTAAATTAAAGTAATTAGAATTTATAATTTTAGTTTACCTTTTCATTTATAGGAATATTTTCACGAAATTATTTGCTAATATTAGTCAATATAAATTTTTTGAGTAAAAAATCAGGCATAAATATTAATCTTATGCCTAATTTTTTTTTGATAATTTTTGATAACTCAGGACTAAAAAGTATATTAACTATATTATTGATTTCTAATTAATAGAGCAGTGATACTATTTGTTAATATTTATTAAAGAATGTTCACTTTTTCAAACACTTTTTAATAAGGGATAATATATTTTTAAGTAAAATTGGTTAAAATCAACAGTTTAATTTTTGGCACGGTTATTGCTATATATAAAGGCATAAAGGAAAAGGTTTACAAGGAGGATACTAATAATGGATAAACCTAATATAGTTTTTTTATTCACAGATCAACATAATTACAGTCTTATGGGAAATGAGAATGACCCTTATGTTTGTACTCCCAATCTGGATAAATTATCAGAGGAAGGCACAAAATTTACAAGATCATATACTAACTGTCCGGTATGTGCTCCAGCAAGGATGTCCCTTTTAAGTGGTCAGCTTCCACTAGATCATGGATGTCTTACAAATCAAGGAACTCTCGATGCTAATATACCTACTTATGCTCATTCTATGAACATTGGAGGATATCAAACAGTTTTAGCAGGTAGGATGCATATATACGGCACAGATCAGTATAGAGGAAATGAAGTCAGACTAACTGGAGATAATACTCCCCTGTACACAGGATATAACAACCTAGTTCCAAACTTAGGTGAGGACATGAAATTTACAATTCTTCAAAAAAGAGAAGGTATAGATAAAGCAGGTGGTGGTTATTCCCTTGTTCAAGAATACGATAATGCAGTAACTAATGATGCATTGGAATTTCTTGATAATAGAGAAGATAAGAGACCTCTCATTATGACTGTAGGTTTTTTCTCGCCACATCCACCCTTTATAGCCGATGTTGAAAAATATAAAAAATATTACAAAATAATTGATGACCCGGAAATTGATGAAGAATTTGAAAAAAATCTTCATCCTGCTATAAAGGAATGGAAAAGAAGGAGAAATGTAGAAAGTGTTACAAAAGAGGATTGGAGAAGAGTTAGAGCAGCATACTATGCAAACGTAGAATTTTTAGATGAAAATATAGGTAAAGTTATAGATAAGGCAAAGGAAGAACTTGGGGAAAACACTATATTTATATACTCATCAGATCATGGCGATTCAATAGGTGTAAATAATATGATATGGAAAACTACTTTTTTCGATTCATCAGTTAGGATACCTATGATATTTTCTGGGCCAGGAATACAGAAGGGTAGAACAGTGGACGGTTTAGTTTGTCTAAATGACATTACAAGAACTCTTATTGAATATGGTGGTGGACCTGAATTACCAAGACCTTATGGAATTAGTCTTAAAAGTATTTTAGAAAATAATGAAGAGGTTCCTGAGGGTAGAAGTATAATTTCTCAAATAGGAACCTATGGAAAAAACAAAGAGGATTTAGATTTACCATCAGCTATGATAATAAAAGGTGATTATAAGTTAATTTCATATTTTGGTTATGAAAGAACGTCTTTATATAACATGAAAGATGATAAAATATGTTCTCATGATTTATTTTATGATAAAAAGCAAAACAAGAAAAGAATTGAACTTGAAAATGAACTTGATAAGTACTGGGATGGTGAAAAGGCTTTAGAACTTTCACTTAATGCTTTGGATAATTTCAAAGTTATGAAAGAATGGGCCAACATAACAAAATTCCCTCTTATGGGGAAATTTTACAACGGTTTAAATGATGAAATAACTCCGAACTGGAGTATGGATTCAAAAGATAATCGTGTAGAAGTACAATAATGCATATAAGTTTAAAAAAACTTATAATATAAAAAGGAGGATATAATGAGTAAAAAGAAAAACGGAAATTTTTGGATTAAACTATTATCAGGACCAATTGTATTTTTTATTATTTACATGCTTCCATTTCCAGGTTTGGAAATTAAGGCAAAATTAGCATTAGCAACTTATCTGTGGTTGGTGGTATGGTGGTTGGCTAAACCAATACCATGGTCAGCTTCGGCATTTTTTCCACTGTTGTTGCTTCCTTTGTTGGGAGTAATAAATCTAAAAGAAGCTGCTGCCATGTATGGTCAAAGAATATTTTTTCTTCTTATATTTGTATTTTTATTTTCAAAAGTTGTTAAAAAATATGAGATTGGAGATAGATTGGCTGTTAATATTCTAGCTATTTCCTGGATTAAAGGTAGTTTTAACAGATTTCTATTGATATACATACTTGCAAATGCTTTTTTAAGTGCTATGGTAAGTATGCCTGCTACTTTGACATTAGTTCCAATTGGTATTGCTACTGTAGATTATATTATAGAAGAGTACAAGAAGAAGGGAAAAGAAGTTAATAAACAAAAAATGTACACAGTAGTCATGCTTTCGGCATTGTTGGGGGCACAGGCTGGTTATCCAATGACATATCAAGCAGTTCCACATAATGTTATAGTAACTGGGATTCTTGAAAAGACTACGGGTATAACTGCTACATATGTACAGTGGTTAATAGGAGGAGTAATAATTGGTGTATTAATGCTTATAGCGTCAATAATATTTTTAAGAATATTCTATAAACCTGAAGTGGATGAGATTCCTGGAGGAAATGAATATTTTAGAAAGCAGAAAGAAAACATGCCGCCGCTGACTAAAGCTCAAAAGAAGTTATTTGTAATAATTGGAGCGACTATTGTATGTTGGTTTGGATATTCCTATTTTGGATTTCCATGGATGGATTTTTATTGGGTTTCTTTCGCAGCTACAGCTCTATTTTTCTTAGTACCTGCTAATACAGAAACTCATGAAGGTTTTTTAACTATCGAGGATGTTAAAAATGTAAACTGGGAAATTATTTTGCTTGTAACTACAGCACTTGGTTTTGCCGGACTTTTAAGCAAGGTTGGTATTATAGCTTATGTTGCAGATCAGCTTGCTGGTGTAAGTGGAAATGTAATTCTTGCCATTGCTGCATTTATTACGCCATTGATGACAAACTTCCTTGCTGGAATGGCTACAGCCACAACCATGGCAACACTTCTGATGCCTTTAGCTGAAAATGTAGGAATTAATCCTATGATAATATCTAGAATTATACCAGCTATGTCTGTTGGATTTGTAGTTCCTTGGGCAGGGTCTTTTGCAGCTATTATTTATAGCTTCGATAAATTGAAGTTTAAAGATATGGTATTTACCGGGGTAGTAATGTCCCTAGTATTTGGACTTATAGTTCTTTTTGCAAGTATGATATTGGTACCGGGACTTGAACTATTTACGGTAGTTTAATAGGGAGGAATAAAATTGGGTAAACCTAACATAATATTTATATTTTCAGATCAGCATAATGCCCAGGTAATGAAAAATGCGGGGGATCCTTACATAAGGACTCCCAATCTGGACAAACTTTCAGAAAATGGAGTTAAATTAGACAACTGTTACTGTAACTCACCATTGTGTGTTCCAAGCAGGATGTCATTGCTAACAGGACAACTGCCTCTGGAAACAGGAGCTATGAATAATTTTCAATCATTATACAGTGATATTGCAACTATGGCACATTCAATAAATATAGCTGGGTATGAAACTGTATTATCAGGTAGGATGCACTTTTGCGGACCTGATCAAAATCACGGTTTTGAAAAAAGATTTGTAGGAGACGTAACACCAAATTACCATAGAGATAAGGCATTTTCTTGGATTTATGAAAACTACGGAGATGCTATGAAACAAAGAAGAGACAATATTGAAAAATCAGGAAAAGGCAATACTGCTGTATATCAGTACGATACCCAGGTAACAAATGAAGCTGTAAAATATATGAAGGATAGAGATGATGATAGACCTTTATTCATGACAGTGGGGTTGTTTGCTCCTCATCCTCCTTTCATAGCTAATAAAGAGAAGTATAATTATTACTATGATTTGCTGCCTGAAATAGAAACTAGCAAAGAGTTTAAAGAAAATCTTCATCCTGCCATGAAAGACTGGCTTCAGAGAAGGAATGTACTAAACATCGATCCAGAGGATAAAAAAAGACTTAGAGCAGCATATTATTCTTTAGTGGAGTTCCTGGATGAAAATGTTGGTAAAATAGTCAAAGGTGTTGAAGATTATTTAGATCTGGACAATACTGTAATTGTATATGCATCTGACCATGGAGAATCAATGGGAATCAATGATTTCTACTGGAAAACAACATATTTTGAAAGCTCTGTTAAGGTTCCTGTAATAATATCTTATCCAAAAGAGTATCCTAAAGGAAAATCGATAGGAGAGGATACGTGTCTGCTGGATTTAACTGATACTTTTATAAATTGGGCAGGTGGACCTGAACTGCCTGATACTTTTGGAAGGGATCTCGATAAAGTACTGAAGGGACAAGAAAAAATTGAAGAAGACAGAACAATAATATCTCAAATTGGAAGCTATCCACCGGCAAATGATAAACCTTCAGCAATGATTAAGAAGGAAAAATGGAAACTAATTGATTACTGTGGTTATGAACATCCTTCACTTTTCAATTTAGAGGAGGATCCTGAAGAAATATATGATTTGGGAAACAAACAAAAGTATAAAGATAAAATCAAAGAGCTTAAAGATGAACTTAACAAAAAATGGGATAGTGATAAAGCATATGAATACTGCAATTGGTCATTTGAACACTTTAAACTGACAAAAAAGTGGGCAAACAATACAAGATACAATTTTCCAGATGTATGGAAATGTGAACCGGGAACAAATTACATAGAAAGATTTGACGGATAAGCATTTATGAGAGTTGGTAGATATCAGCTCTCATTTTGTATATCTAAAAAATTATAGTATAATTATAGTATAAATATTTGGAAGGAAGCGCTATATATGAAAAACACATCAGTTCTAATAAAACCTGCATCAGGAAGATGTAATATGAAATGCACATATTGTTTTTACTGTGATGAAATAACAAAAAGAAAAGTAAAAGATAGAGGTTTAATGACTAAAAAAACAGCAGAGCAAATTATAAAAAAAACACTGGATTTCTCCCAAGGGGGATTGATTACTTATGCATTCCAAGGAGGAGAACCAACTTTAAGAGGTTTAGATTTTTATAAATATTTTACTAAAAAAGTAAAGGAGTTAAATCACAAAAGATCAAAAATAAATTACGCTATACAAACAAATGGAATTCTAATAGATGAAAAATGGGCAAAATTTTTTTATAATGAGAAATTCCTAATAGGATTATCACTAGATGGAACAAAGAATTTAAATAATATAAACAGAATTGACTTGAATGACAAGGGAACGTTTAAAAGAATAATTAAAGCATCTGAAGTGTTAAAAGAATATAATGTATCATTCAATGTAGTAACTGTTGTAAACTCTATTAATGTTAGAAAGATTATTAAAATATATAATTTTTATAAAAAGAAGGGTTTTAATTACATGCAATTTATTCCATGTTTGGAACCTTTAGGAGAAAAATTTGGAGACTCTAAATATGCATTAAGTTCTAAGGAATACGGTAAATTTTTAATCAAATTATTCAACGTCTGGTATAGAGATGTAAAAGATGGTAATTATGTAAGTATTAGATACTTTGATAATTTGCTTTCTATGTATTTAGGAAAGGAACCTGAGTCTTGTGATATGAGAGGTGTCTGTTCAATACAAAATGTTATAGAAGCAGATGGAAGTGTATATCCTTGTGATTTTTATGTTATTGACGAATTCTATATGGGCAATATTAATGAAAAATCAATTAATGAAATCATTAAAAGCAGTAATGCAGACAAATTTATAAAAAAATCGTTAGAATTAACTGAGGACTGTAAAAAATGTCCGTGGATAAGGATATGTAGAGGTGGCTGCAGAAGGCATAAAACAGAAGAAGGATCAGATGGATTAATGAAAAACTATTTCTGTGAATCCTTTAAAGAGTTTCATGAATATTCAAATGATAAATTTAAAGAGTTAGCATTTATTTTATCGCGAAGAAGGTGATTAAATGGAAAATAAAATAGGCATATTAGCATTAAATGAAAAATTAAAAAATGATGTCCGTAGATTGTTTCCTAAGGAATATAAAAGTGGGAAAATAATGATTGAAGTTGTTGATCCGGAAAATTTTATCCAACAAGGTAAGATTTTAGAAAAACAAGGTGCTGATATATTAATATCAAGAGGCGGTATTTATAGATATCTTGAAAGAGAACTCAAAATACCCATGATTAGGATGAAGGTTAATGCTATGGACATTTTGATGGCATTAAAAGAAGCTGAAACTTTTAATAAGCAGATAGTTATAATCTTTTGGGATAAAGATAAAATCTACAGAGATTTTAAAAAATGGGGCGATATGGTACCTATTGAGGTTTTTATAGAAGATACTGATGAGTATTATGAAGTAAAAGAAACCATATTAAAATACAAAGGCAAGGAAGATGAAGTAGTTTTTATAGGTGGAGGAATTACAAATAAAACTTGTAAAGAATTTGGATTTAAATCAGTGTATATCAATGCCAGTGAAGATTCTATTATAGAAGTTATAGAAGATGCAAAATATTTCATTAAGAGTTTAAGAAACGAAAAATATAAGAATGAAATATTGACCAATACTTTAGATACTGTAAATGATGCTGTTTTAGGAATTAATACTGAAGGGAAAATAATTCAGTATAATAAAAGAGCAGAAGATCTTTTAAATAAAAAAATTGAAGATGTCCTAAATAAAAAATTCGACGAAATTTTTCCTAAACTAAAATTTATCAACACTGTTTTAGAAAGCAAAAAAAATATAAAAAGTAAAGTATACAACTTAGGTGAGATAATTATTACAGCTCAAAGTACTCTTGTCAAAATAGATGACGATATAGTTGGAGTTTTATGTACATTTCAGGATATTACAAAACTTCAAAAGCTAGAAAAAAACATTAGATTTGAAATCAATAAAAAAGGATTGGTTGCAAAATATAATTTCAATATGTTTTCAACTGAAAGTTTAGCTATAAAAGATATTATAGAAAAAGCAAAGAAAATTTCTGATACTGATTATACTGTTTTGCTCTATGGAGAAAGTGGAACTGGGAAAGAAGTATTTGCTCAAAGTATACATAACAAAAGCAAAAGAAAGGAATATCCATTTGTAGCTGTAAACTGTGCTGCTCTTACAGAAAGTTTGTTAGAGTCAGAGCTTTTCGGGTATGAAGGTGGAGCTTTCACAGGAGCAAGAAAAGGAGGTAAGGCAGGTCTATTTGAAATAGCACACGGAGGAACAATATTTTTAGATGAAATAAATTCTATGTCAGCTAAGCTTCAAAGCAAGCTATTAAGAGTAATTGAAGAAAAAGAGATTATGAGAATAGGCTCTGACTATATAATACCTCTAGATGTAAGAATAATAGCTGCAGCAAATGAAAAATTAAAGCCTATTGTTGAAGAAGGAGGATTTAGAGCTGATTTGTTTTACAGACTAAATGAATTTGAAATTAGAATCCCACCTCTGAGAAAAAGAAAAGAGGATATTGTAAGTCTATTTAATATATTTATTAGAGAAGAATCTCAGACAGTTTCTTTAATAGATAAAAAATCTAAAGAAGCTAATATGCTTATTAAGTATGATTGGCCTGGAAATGTAAGAGAGCTTAGAAATGTGGCAAAGAGATATATTTTCTTTAATACTTTAGATATAGATAGAGATAAAAAAAGAATGTTTGATGATAAAGATAGGCCAGAAGGTTTTGGTGATTTAGATCTAAAAAAAATCATTAGCTATGTCGAAAAAAAAGTGATAGAAATGATGTTGGAAGAAGGTATGAATAAATCTGAAGTTGCTAATAAATTAGGAATAAGTAGAACTTCTTTATGGAATAAATTACAAGAATAATGTCAGGATAACAAATCAAATAAATCATTTTCAAATAAAAAAACCTGTTGATACAAACTAATAATTTGTATCAACAGGTTTTAATTATTTAAATTCAAATAGAAACAGTATTTAGCACTGTTAAATAAAATAAACTAAAGTTAGAAATATTGAACAATATAATATTCTGAATTATCAAACCCTCTGATTTCAGGGGTTTTGATTTTGGCTAAGTTATTGCATTATAATAATTAGTATTAAAGAATAATCTAATTAAGAAAGTATGGTATAGTTAATGAATTTATTTAATCCACTTATAAGAACATTAAGAAGCTACAATAAAAATATATTTTTCAAAGATTTAACATCAGCTATCACAGTTGCTGTAGTATCTATTCCTCAATCCATAGCATTTGCAATGCTGGCAAATATTAACCCGATATATGGTCTGTACACAGCTATCATAGGAAGTATAGTGATATCAGTTTTTAGCTCTTCAAGTCATATAGCAGGAGGAGCAACTAATGCAACCTGTTTATTGATAGCTAGTAGTTTAGCTGCTTATTCAGATTTAAGTTATTCTGAATATATGTTTATAGTTTTTCAATTTACTTTCATTGTAGGAATTTTTCAAATTTTTTTTGGTGTTTTAAAGCTAGGGAAAATTTTGAATTATATTTCTCATGCTGTTATAGAAGGATTTACCATTGGGGCTGCACTACTTATAATATTTGGACAAGCTAATAAAATAGTTGGACTATCATTACCGAATGGTTTACTTGCATTTCAGAAAGTATTTTTTATTATTGAAAACTATACATCTTGGAACATTTATAGCATAATAATTTCAATAATAGCTATATTAATAATATATTTTTCTAAAAAAATACATAATTTAGTTCCAGGCCAACTTATAGCTATTATAACAACAGGATTTATTGTTTATATATTTAAACTAGAATTAGTTGGTGTTAGTGTAGTTGGGAACACTCCAATATCATTACCTTCATTTAAATTTTTCCCATTGAGTATAAAAAACTTCATTGAATTAGCACCGATGGCTCTTTCATACTCACTTATAGCGCTTATTTCAGCAATAGCAATAACAAAAACTATTGCAAAACAATCAAATGAAAAAATAGATAGTAATAGAGAATTTATAGCACAGGGAATTACTAATGTAACTAGTTCGTTTTTTCAATCATTTGCAGGTACCGCTTCAGTATCCCGTACTGCGCTAAATTATTTTGCTGGTGCTAGAACAAGAATGTCAGGAATATTTACGGGTATTTTTATAGCTTTATTTTTAGCTTTTTTAGGTAAGTTAGTTGCTTTTATACCAAATTCCACACTTGCAGCAATAATTATATTTTCAGCATTTAAAATGATTGATTTTAGGGAAATTACTGCTTACTTTAAAGCAAAAACAAAGGATTTTATTGTAGCAGTATTGACATTATTGGCAGTTCTATTATTTCCCAAATTGGACAGTGCAGTCTTGTTTGGGGTAGCAATATCGATAATAATATATCTCTATGAAAGTGGATCAGCTAACATAAAAATACTTAGATTTATACCTTATAAAAATAAATTATATGAGATAAATATTGATGATATAAAAGAAGAAGAAAATTCAATAACCATACTCTTAGAAGGAAACTTGTATTTTGGATTAGCATACGATTTAGAGGAAAAATTTTCTATTTTAAGAACAAAATGCAGTAATTTCATATTAAGATTTAGATCTGTGAATAGTATTGACATGACAACATATGATATTATATTAGATTTCACTAATAAAGTAATAGATTCAGGTGGGAAATTAAAACTGTGCGGTGTAAATAACAAACTTTATAAATTTTTAGAAAAAAATGGGTATTTCAAAGTTTTATCCAAAGATAATTTATTTAAAAAAGAAGATGAATTGTACTCGTCTTTTAGTAAAGCATTAGAAAAAATAGAAACTGAATGTTTAGATGAAAAATGTACTTTTGAAAAAATAAATATTAATAAAATAGATGATGAAAGATAAAATCATGGAAAAAATTAATAAAAAAAACAAAATTCCACTTTACATTCAAATACAAAAAATAATAAAAACGAGAATTGAAAACAATATTTATCAGAAAGGAACATTAATTCCTTCGGAAAATGAATTATCAAAAGAATTTGGAGTTACAAGATTCACTATAAGAAATGCGATGAAAGGATTACAAAAAGAAGATTTAATTTATACTGAAAAAGGAAAAGGGTCTTTAGTAAAAAAGAAATTTAATAATGGAATAATGGCAATGAATTATTTTATGAAAAGAGTTAATAATACCAATATTGCAAACTGCGAATTAAAATTCAAAATAAAAAGTCAGAAGAAAATAATATGTGAAGAAGAAATAAGGAAAAGTTTAAAATTAGATATTAGTGAAAAAGCATATGAAATAGTAAAAGTAATATTTTGCAAAGATATACCAGAAATAGTTGAAATGAGTTATATTCCTGTAGATAAAATACCAGAACTATTAAATAAAAATATAGAGAAAATATCAATTAATAAAATATTTGAAAATAAATACAATAAAAAAATAAATCATGTAAGAGAAAACATTCAACCTGCAGTATCAGATATAAAAACATCTAAGCTTTTAGGCATAAAAGAAAATTCACCAGTTTTTTTAACTAAAAGAATTACAAAAAGTAAAGAAGAGATTTTAGAATTTAAAAGAATTATTGCAAGAGGAGATAGATACATATTAAAATCAGAATTTATTTACAATTCGAATTATTATATTTATTTCTAAAATAAATTATGATGAATTCAAGGATTTTCTAGATAAAAAATATAAATATGAAGTTTTTGAGATAGAAGACTAAAATTCAGATCAAATGAGAACCTTAGCCCAAAGTACAGCAATAGGAACTAACAGTATTATCCTTATAAACATTATACTGAGTAGTTCCTTTATGTTTGTAAGGTTTTTAAAAGATGTA
>Ga0209942_1001894_pt1 | contig 10997 bp, 10 predicted proteins | sample SalPonR1_A_D2_MG_FD_185695 | JGI IMG/M metagenome (GOLD analysis project Ga0209942, IMG submission 185695) | Salt pond soil microbial communities from South San Francisco under conditions of wetland restoration - Salt Pond MetaG R1_A_D2_MG... ... | reverse complement strand
AAAAATGCATATTTTTGATAATGAAACGGAAGAAGCTATTTTTTAATAAAAGATTGTTTTAAGGATTTGAGCAGCCGGTTTTGTGAACGGCTGCTTTATTTACGTTAAGGCAGTAAAACCCATAAATATCTCAAAAAGCAATATTGTTTTTAAAGATTTAGTTATTTTTTTAATTGTTGATAAATAACTATAAACAAAAAGAATGGATAAGAAACATTGATAATTTGCCTTAATTAATGTTAAAATATATTGAAAAGATTTATTATGCAAATTTTTCTATAGATGAAAAATTAGTTTGATCAAAATTTGAAATAAGTAGAATTATTAACTTCAATGGAAATACTGAAAGGGACGATAATTATGAATTTTGAATCTTTTTTTAAAAAAGCGATGATTTATTTGTTAATAATAATTATTGTCATTTTTGCATTTAAATTATTTCTGAATATGAGAAGAGTAAATAAAATGGAAGAAAGATTAAGTAGCTTAAACAAAAAATTAGAAACTGAATTAGAGAAAAATAAACAGTTAGAACATGAGATAAAGGAAGTAAAAGATCTGGAGTACATAGAAAAGATTGCACGTGAAGAATTAGGTTTAGTTAAACCAGGAGAAATCTTATTTATACCAGTGGAGGAAGAAGAAAAAAAATAGGATGATATCAAATGGATAATATTATTAAAATGATTGTTAGAGATTTAAAGATCAAAGAAAAATCTATCAGAAGAACTGTAAGATTATTAAATAGTGGAAACACAATTCCTTTTATAGCGAGATATAGAAAAGAACAAACAGGTGGTTTGGATGAAAATCAACTACGGGATATAAATGGGAAAAATGAATATTTAAAAAAATTAATTTTACGTAAAGAAGAGATCAAAAGTATTTTGAAAAAAAAGAACAAATTAAACACAGAAATAATTAAAAAGCTTGATCAGGTCCTAACTTTACAGGAAGTTGAGGATATATATAGGCCTTTTAAAGAAAGGAGAGAAACACGGGCTACTAAAGCTATCAAACAGGGTCTAAAACCTCTGGTTGATTATATATCAGAGGGTAATTTAAATAAACAAATAGAAAAAAAGGCAGAAGATTTTGTGTCTGCAGAAAAAGATATTTATAATATTGAAGATGCAGTCCAAGGTGCTTTTGATATTATTGCTGATAAGATATCCAATAATAGTGAAGTAAGAAAAACTATTAGGGTTGCTATGAAAAACAATAGCATACTCACTACTAAAAAAAAGAAGTCGTCTAAAGATAAAAAATATAAGTATAAAGCATATTATGAATATAGAGAAGGAATTAATAAAATTCCTGATCATAGTATAATGGCTATTGATAGAGGAGATAATGAAGATATTATTAATGTCAACATCCTACATGAAAGAGAGGCCATGTATAAAATAATTAAGGACTGTTTATCAAGTGAAGGCATTTTAATTAATTCAGAAATTATAATTGAGATAATTAAGGATGCTTTTAAGAGATTAATAGAACCTTCCCTGAATAGAGAGCTCAGAAATTATTTGACAGATAAAGCTCAAAAAAAAGCAATAAACATTTTTAAAGAAAATTTGAGATCTCTTTTGTTGTCTTCTCCTTATAAGAACCATAAGATTTTAGGAATTGATCCAGGTTTTAAAAGCGGTTGTAAAGTAGCTGTAATCGATGAAATGAGTGATTTTATAATTCATAAAACAATACATCCTCATCCTCCCCAAAATGAAAAAGAGAGAGCAGAAGAAATATTGATAGGACTATTAAAAAAATATGAGATAGATACTGTTGCAATAGGTAATGGTACTGCTTCCAGGGAAACAGAATCATTTGTTTCAAATTTACCGATTGATAAAATCAAATACATTATTGTAAATGAGGCTGGTGCATCTGTTTATTCTGCTTCTCAAATAGCTATTCAAGAATTCCCAGATCTGGATGTAAGTGTAAGAGGCGCTATATCTATAGCAAGGCGTTTACAGGATCCCCTCTCAGAATTAGTAAAGATTGATCCTAGATCTATTGGTGTCGGTCAATACCAGCATGATGTAGATCAAAGATTATTAAAAAATTCTTTAAAAGAAGTTGTAGAATCGGCAGTTAATCAGATTGGGGTAAATTTAAACACAGCTTCCGCTTCACTTTTGCAGTATATATCTGGTATTAATAGTACTGTTGCTCTTAATATAGTAAAATACAGACAGACTAATGGTGAGTTTTCAAGTAGGGACCAGATCAAAGAAGTGTATGGAATAGGTGCAAAAACATTTGAACAGTCTTCGGGTTTTTTAAGATTTTTCAGCAAGAAGGACCCTTTTGCCTATACTTCTATACATCCTGAAAACTATAAAGAAGCCGAACTAGTTTTGAAAGAAATTAGTTATTCTCCCCAGGATATTTTAGATAAAGAGAAATTAAATAAATTAAGACAAGATATAGAGAAAATTAATAAGAATTACTTCATGAATAAATACCAGATCGGCAAATTTACTTTAAAGGATATTATAAAAAACTTAAAAAAACCTGGTATAGATCCCCGCGATCAGTTACCTGATCCTATTTTTAAAAATGAAATTATGGATATTGAGGACTTAGAAGTTGGTATGAATTTAAAGGGCACAGTGCGTAATGTAGTTGATTTTGGTGCTTTTGTTGATATTGGAATTAAACAATCTGGATTAATACATATTTCAGAGCTCAGTCACAAATATATAAATCATCCTCTGGATGTTATTTCAGCAGGAGATATAGTGTTAGTGAAAATAATTTTTATAGATGAGAAGAGAAAACGAATATCTTTGTCACGAAAACTGTGATTTTGTCTTATTATAATTTGACACAACAAATTATCTATAATATAATTATGTTACTAATAATAAAATACCAAGGAGGAATTTTTTTAAATATGTCCGTTGAAGTTGGAAGTACAGTAAAAGGCAAAGTAACTGGTATTACAAATTTTGGAGCATTTATTGAATTGCCAGATGGAGAAACAGGTTTGGTGCATATTTCTGAAATAGCTAACACTTATGTAAAAGATATTGGGAATTTCCTGGAGGAGGATGAAGAGGTTAAAGTAAAGGTGATTAATATTGATAAGGACGGCAAAATAGGGCTGTCAATAAAACAATTACAGGATCCATCTGATCGAATTGATCATGCTCCCAATAAATCTTTTGAAGAAAAAATGGATGAGTTTTTACAACAAAGTAGTGAACGTCAAAGTGATATAAAGAAAAGAGTCGAAAAGCGCGGTGATAATAACAGAAATTAATGGACGCTAATTATATATAAATTGCACGAGAGACATCCCCGATGGGGGTGTTTTTTTATTTATACTTTGGGATTTTGAATTTTTGTGGTATACTTTTAAGTGAAAATATTAATCAAAGGTTGATATTATGAAATGTGTTAAAGACAATGAATTAAAATTTATAGTTAAACAACAGATAAACAGAAAACCTGAAGGGATGATTCGAATATCAATAAAATGTCCTTTTAATTATCCTGCCGTAATACAAGTGCATCCTTTCTTGAATAAAAGGGTTTTCCCAACAATTTATTGGCTGACCTGTCCTTATCTAGTGAAAGAAATATCAATTTTAGAAGAAAATGGTTGGATTAAAAAGATGCAAGCCATGGTTGATAATGATTTAAATTGGATTAAAAAGATGGGGAAAGCCCATAGAAATTATGCAGAAAGCAGATTTGAAATTTTAGATAATGAAGACAAAGAAATGATAAAAAAAATTTCTGATGACCTATATTTAACGTTAAAAAATTCTGGAATAGGTGGTATCAAGGATAAAAAGGGTATAAAATGTCTACATTCCCATGTAGCAGATTATCTGGTAAACAGAATAAATCCTGTTGGTAAAACCATCTTTAGTCATACAGATTGGCCGCAAGAGTGTAATATTTGCAAGGAGATGAGAGAAGATGAAAAAAGCAATAATTGAAATGGGTACCAATTCTACCAGGTTATTAATAGCTGAGAAAAATGGTTCTAAAATTAATGTTATTGATAAAGCTTTAATCACTACTAGATTAGGTGAAGGCGTTGATAGTAATAAATTACTAAATAAAGAGGCTATAAAACGGGGGCTACATGCAATAGATTCATTTCAACGAAAAATAGATAAACATGATGTCCAATCAGTCAAAATTATAGGTACAAGTGCATTAAGAGATGTTAATAACAGTCAGGAACTCATCCAAAGGATCAAAGATGCTTTTGGCTATGAACTAAAGATTATTACTGGCAAAAAAGAGGCTGTATTAACTTATAAGGGGGTTTCTCAGGATTTAGATTTGTCTAATTATATAATTATTGATATTGGTGGTGGTAGCACAGAGATTATTTGTCAGGACAACCAACAAGAGTTAAAAACATTTAGTGTTAATATAGGTGCAGTAAGATTAGCAGACAGATTTATTAAAAATAAGGAAGGAACTTTATCTAAAAGTGTCATTGAAAAAATATCAATATATATCAATAATGAATTTAAAAAATGTTTAGATATTAAACCTGGTACAAATAATTTAATTGGGGTAGGAGGTACTATAACATCAGCTGCTTCAATTATGCTTAAGTTAAAAGATTATGAACCAAATGTTATTCATAATTATACTTTAAAATACTCTGATATAAATAGAATATTAAATATATTGAGAAAGCTGGAACTAAATAAAAGAAAGAAAGTAAAAGGCTTAAATCCTCACAGAGCAGATATTATTTTGCCGGGTTTGATCATTTTAATAGAAGTAATGAAATGTTTGAGGACATTGCATTTAAGGGTTAGTGAACATGATATTTTATATGGGTTGTTAGTTGATGAATAATAAGGGAGGTTTTTATGTTTTTTGAAATTCAAAAATTATGGGATAGTTTATACCCCAAGGATCAACGTTACATAAGCAAACTCGAATATTTAATAAAAGAAAGGCAAAAAGAGATAGATTATAAACCAGATGAATTAGATTGGCATCAAGAGGGTATAGTATATTCGTTGTATGTTGATCTTTTTGCAAGTGATTTCAAAGGATTAATTAAAAAACTGGATTATTTATATAAATTAGGAGTTAATACACTATGGCTGCTTCCTATTTTAGAATCTCCAATGGTAGATCAAGGATTTGACATCTCCAATTATTATAAAATTAGAAGTAAATTGGGCACAAATAAGGAGTTTATTGAATTTATAAAAAGAGCACATCAAAAAAATATAAAGATTGTATTCGATATAGCAGTTAACCATACATCTAATCAACATATGTGGTTTAAAAATGCCAGAAAATCTAAAAACTCTCAATATCGTGATTTTTACATATGGAATGAGAATAAAGAAAAATACCAAGACACCCGGTTGCTTTTAAAGGGAATATCAAATAGCAACTGGACATATAATAAAGAAACTGATGATTATTATTTCCACAGGTTTTATGATATTCAACCCGATCTAAATTATAAAAATCCAGAGGTTTTATATGAAATGATAAAAGCATTTACTTATTGGATATCTAAAGGTGTGGATGGATTCAGAATGGATGCAGCTCCCTTTTTATGGAAAAAAGAAGGAACTGATTGTGAAAATCTCTCAGAGACTCATAAAATATTAAAAATATTTAGAGCTACCTTTGATGCGATTTCAGAAGGGACAGTTATGATTGCAGAAGCAAACCAGAAGCCCAAAGATGTTATTGAATACTTAGGTAATGGGGATGAATGTCATGTAGTTTATAACTTTCCTATTATGCCCAAAATATTCTTATCAATAGCTGAGCACGATCCCGACTATATTATAAAGCAGCTTGCAATAATTGATAATTTAGAGCAGCCAGATAATACAGCCTGGTTTACTTTTTTAAGATGTCATGATGAATTAACTTTGGAATTTGTGACAGAAAAAGAAAGAGAGTTAATGAATCAGCACTATCGTAAAGATGAGCATTGGAGCTTTAGAGAGGGAGAAGGGATTTCTGGGCGATTATATAATTTAATGGGTAGTGATGTTAAAAAAATTTTATTAGCCTACTCAATATTATTTTCTATTAAAGGTACTCCAATTATATATTTCGGAGATGAAATTGGTATGGAGAATGATATAGCTTTTTATCAGAAGATGAATGAAAAATATGGTTATAAAGATAGCAGATATTTAAACAGAGGGCCTTTTGATAAAAAAAGAAAAGAAAGTGCTTTAAATAAGCCTGAGAGTGAGGCCGCTCTAATTTATAATAACCTAAAGGAAATGATAGAAATTAAAAATAATAACCCATCATTATTCAAAACAGAACCAGAATATATAACAGAAAAAGGGCTTATAATTTCAATAAGAAAAATAAATAAAAAAAAGTTAACTATAATTAATAACTTAAGCAACAAAGAAGTTTCATATCAAAATCATAATCTTACGGAGAATGAATATATTTGGATATTGGGAGAAAAAATTTAATAAAGGATGATATAAGTGGATTATACCAATAACTTATTAGACTTGCAAAATTGGATGATGGTTCATCATAGAAGTTATAAAATAATATTCATCATTGGTTTATTATTATTATTTATTTTTTTAATCCATACATTTACTGAAAAATTTCGTTTACCCAGTGTGGCTGGTTATGTATTAGTGGGAACACTATTTAGCTCTAGCTTTATAAAACAAATCCCCTTTTTTAGTGAGGAGTTTATTGATTGGTATGCATATTTAATTAATTCTTTTGACTTCGTAACGATTTTAGCAGTTTCTTTTATCTCTTTTACTATAGGTACTTCGCTTTCTCTTAAAGTTCTAAAAAAAATGGAAACGGAGTTTACTTTAATTATTCTTTTTGAATCTATAGGGGCTTTTGCATTGGTATCATTGAGTATGTTATATATAGGCAAACCACCTTATTTAGCAATCCTGATGGGAGCCTTTGCTACAGCTACTGCTCCTGCGGCAACTGTTTTGATTTTAAAAGAATATGGAGTGCAGGGTATTTTTTCAGCTACTTTAATGATTGTTCTGGCTTTAGATGAGGCTTTAGCCCTCGTTATATTTAGTTTTGTTGAACCGATATCATTAATTACTATTGATCCTGCGCAGGCTTTAAATATTGTAAATGGTTTTATTCTACCCTTAGTAAAAATTATATCAGCAGCCGGTCTTGGTCTAGCAATTGGTTATGTTTCTCAAAGGTATATTTGTTTTGACCATTCAAAAAAACAGAAGATTTTCTTGATACTATTAACAGTGATTGGAGGTACTTCACTATCAATTGCTCTTCATATTTCCCCACTTATATATAATTTATTTGTAGGATTTGCTTTTTGTAATTTTGCTAAAAGACATATTGGAGTAGCTGATTTAATAGAAACTTTAACTATGCCTTTATATGCACTGTTTTTTATACTTGCCGGTACCAAAATACAAATCACTAATATTTTTACAAGTTCATTTATGATAATAGCATTAATATATACAATAACAAGATTAATAGGGAAAATTGGTGGGGCATCAATTGGAGCAAAGATAGCCAAAGCACCTAACAGTGTCCAAAAATATATAGGTTTTGGACTTATGCCCCAGATAGGTGTCGCATTAGATTTGGCTTATATAGTTCAAAGAGATTTTGCACATATAACCAATACAGAAGTTGATGTGGCGGTCATAATTTTTAATATCATCTTATTTACCAGTTTATTTACAGAAATTTCCGGATCTGCTGCTACAGAGTTTGCCTTATACAAGTCAGGTGAAGTTAAACAAAGAAAAGTATATAATAAAAGAGTTTGATAATATATTTTATAGTTTTAGAAGATTTGTAATTTCTTGACATGTACTGTTATTTATATTATAATCTAAAATGTTGCAACAAAAGTTGCAGTCGGCCGGGGTGGCGGAATTGGCAGACGCATCGGACTTAAAATCCGGTGGGAATTATTTTCCCGTATCGGTTCGAGCCCGATCCCCGGCACCATATAATAAATAAATATATACAGGAGGAATATTTAAATGATTTATACTGGAAAAGTTAAATGGTTTGATTCTAGAAAAGGTTTTGGATTTATTGAAAGGGAAGACTCTGAAGAAGATGTTTTTGTACATTTTTCTGCTATTAATGAAGATGGCTATAAAAGTTTAGAAGAAGGCGAAGAGGTAGAATTTGAAATAGTTGAAGCTGAGCGTGGTCCTCAAGCTGAAAATGTAGAAAAAATGTAAATAGATTAATATTTTAAAAAGAAAGCCCCGGTTATTTAACCGGGGCTTTACTGTTTTTTTGACAGGCATGCACTTAATTTATAGGGGGAAAGTCCTGAATCCCGAACACGATTTAAAAATTAGCTAAAGACAAGGGTGTCGTAGGTGACTACGAATCTGAAGGAAGTCTAAAGCAAAATTTCCATCCGAGGTACTTAAATCACATTTGAGGCTGAATATAACTGGATGAGTTTGCAATACAAAACAAAGTCCCTATTGTGCGAAAGTTATCACAGTAGATATGACGGATATATGAAATGAAAGATTTAGTACTTAAGCTGTGAGATTTCATGGACACATTATATATGTGGTTTAAATAAGATTTAGCATGAGAAGTTAGTTTCTGTCATAGTACTGTATACTGTTTCACAACACATCAAAGTTTTTAGTCTAACTGATTTATAGCAATAACTACTTTAAGTAGTTGTTACTCCCGGGATGCACGATATTCAGGGAAGGCTTGAACATCAAATCAGAGATGGACATATGAGTATCGACATGGATATGCAATGAAGACAGAAAATGCTACAGGGGTTATACCGGCACTGGAAGTACGAAGGGCCTATTGGAGTGCTGAACATATCCGTTACGGCTGATAGGAGAAGTGTCGCAAGAGGAAAAGTATGGAATTGATGGAGCACATTTTATGGGATAATGTATTTAAGCACTGGAATACATGGAGAAGAAAGACATTGCTCCTAAAATAGATGGAATGCAGGTGTCGGAACTCCGAAAATACCTGCGTACCAGCTGGCAATGATACAGAAATCGGACTGGAAATTTGATGAAGAATTTTCAGCCAGTAGTCTTGAATTCAGAAAGAGGCACAACCAGAAGATGGTAGTAAATTAAGCTAGAGAATATATGCAATCCGGGAAACATTGAATAGTAGATATGGACCTTTCAAAGTTTTTTGACCGAGTTAATCATGATATTTTAATGTCCAGAGTAGCTAGGAAGATTCAAGATAAGAAAGTAATTAACTTAGTTTTAAAAAACATAAAAATTTAAAAATTAAACAATTTGTGATAAAAAATGAAATTATAAAACCGATTGTTTTTGCAGGGTTATAAAGTACTTTATATAAAGGATTTTGGACTTTAATGAATAATTATATAATAAAGAGTTTATATAAAAAAACAAGGTGCTGATCTGATGAAGTACAAACCAAAATTACAATTTGATGATAAATATAATATAACTGATAAATCTGTTGCTGAAATCAGAAGATTAATTAAAAAAATTGAGATAGATCGTGATTTAATTGATGCTCTTTTTACTGATAGCAGAAAAACTACCACTAAGATAGCATTAAATTGTGAAAAAAGATATCATAAAATACAGAAATTGAAAGGGAAACTATCAACTTTTAAAAACATAGAAAACCAAATATATAACAAAGGTTATCATAATATATATGGATTTTATGTTACTGGTTTGACAGCTGCAGCTGGTCCTTTAACCTTATGTATATTGAAATTAAATCGTTTCACAGAAATTATGGGTATTGATTATTGTAATAATTTAACTCAAAAACAGAGATTAAAAATTTTTAAGAAGCTAAAAAATGAATCTGAATATATTAATATAAAGCATATTAATGTGGAGGCAATTGATAAATTAGGTTTGAAAGAAGCGATTAAAACAGGTTATAGAGAAATAGAAGAGACATTAGAGCAGGCAGTTGAATTAAATATTGAAAAAGATTTCTTCATATACTATAAATATGGTATTAATAAAAGAGATAATAAAGTTATAAAAAATACAAAAAAGAAGATATACACAATAGCCTGTGCTTCTATAGCGGCAAAGGTGCATAGGGAAAACAGAATGAAAAAACTGCATGGTAAATATCCTGATTATCATTTTGATACAAACTATGGTTATATAACAAAAGAACACAGAATAGCTGTAAAAGAGCTTGGTTTTACCCCAATTCATAGAAAAACATTTGATTTTGAAAAAAAATTAGAAATTGAATTTTAGGGGGTAATATTAATGTTTAAAAAATCAGTTCAAATTGGTAGTATTTCTAATATACCAATTAAGCTACATATCAGTTTTATATTGGCCCTACCTTTTATTGCCTGGATAGTATCAACAAATATAGAAATGATGGCTGAAATAATGAATATTAGTTATAGTGATATGGTAGTTCCTGATTATATATTGGGTTTGCTTATTACTTTATCATTATTTATTAGTGTAGGTTTACATGAATTAGGACACTCCTTTGTTGCCCGTTCAAGGGGGCAAGAGATTAACAGTATAACCCTTATGTTGTTAGGAGGAGTGGCTGAAATAAAAGAAATGTCAGAAGATCCCGATGATGAACTTCGCATTTCCATAATTGGACCTATGGTTAGTTTGGCAATTGGGTTGACCTTTATTTTTATAGCACAAATAAGTTTTAATATTGTAATGCCAGATATTATTTTCTTCATCCTGTATTTAGGGGAATTAAATGTTTTTTTAGCTTTATTTAATTTGATACCAGCCTTTCCCAATGATGGTGGCAGAGTATTAAGGGCATTTTTAGCTAGAAAAAGAAACTTTTTATCTGCTACAAAGATTGCAGTAGGGATTAGTAAAGCAATAGTTTTTATTTTTGGGATCATTGGTGTTCTATATGGTAACTTTATTTTAGGAATAAAGAGCAAAGAACCCACCCTTTTTTCAAATGGGTGATGAATTTGCTCGGTCTTGATTATGTCATACCATTTGTAACATCAACAAACTTATATTACAATT
>Ga0209942_1001891_pt1 | contig 11005 bp, 3 predicted proteins | sample SalPonR1_A_D2_MG_FD_185695 | JGI IMG/M metagenome (GOLD analysis project Ga0209942, IMG submission 185695) | Salt pond soil microbial communities from South San Francisco under conditions of wetland restoration - Salt Pond MetaG R1_A_D2_MG... ... | reverse complement strand
GTTTTCAAAAAATTATGACCAAGATATTATGTTAAATCAAATAGGGTTTCGATATAAAATAAATAAATTAAATTGGTTAATTGAATTAAGATATTTGATAACTTGGAATGATTTTTATGAAGATATGGGAGATACTAAAAGACAAGACACATTAGGTTTTAATACTATGGTCAGATATTGGTTTAATAAAAAAATAGTAGCCACTTTATTTGGTTATAGTTATTGGACTGATAAAGCTGGAGATTGGGATGGTCAAAAAAAGTCAGAATTATTAGGTACAAATAAATACGCGCATATTCAACATGATTTTTACACAACTTTAACTTATAAATTTAATAAAAATATTAATTTTAAATTAGAGTATCATAAAATGCTTGGAACTGCTGTTGTTAATGGGGAATCAAACGATATGTTAACTTTGCCAAATAATTGGGACATAGTCGCTCTCCAAATGTGTTTTAATTTTTGATTTTTAGAAAAAGGAGATACTTGTATGTCAGCTGTGTCGTTTAATGGTTCTGCAAACTTAGAAAAATTTATTAAAGAGAATATAATAGAAGGTGGTGGGGATTTAAGTAATAATATGCCTATGCAGTATTTTAATAGACAATTATCACAAAATTTTAATCCTGACATTAATGGTTATTCTTTATGTTTTATGGTCCCACCTCCATTTTTAGCGTTAGAGGCAACAGGGAAATATCAAGAATCTTATGTCGAATTATTTCGAAAATTAACAGTTTTCTCAGCTATTCAATTTAGTCCACCTACTAGACAAGTTCAAACAGAAAAGTTATCTGCTCGTACTGGTGGAATTCCATACGCTACAGAAGTAGAACCAAGTGAACAATGTACTGTTAGTTATATTGATAATACTGATTTAGATATTTTTAATTTTCATAGTGTTTGGTTAGATGCGATTCATGATCTTGTTTTAGGATATATTGAACCTCCAAGTCTTTACATAACAGAAGGTGACCCTGACTATGGAGGATTAGATTATGCTGGTTCACTTTTTATTGTAAGATACGATACAAGTATGCAAAACATTTTATATGTTGGTAAAGTAACAGGAATATATCCACAATCATTACCAAATAAAGAAGTTATTGGTCAAAGAACCAATAATGAAATTACTACTTTACCTATAACATATTTTGCAGGATGGTATGACGAAACTACAAATAGTAGTCATCCAATTTGGTCAGAATTAGAAAGTGCAGTACTTTCTATTTATACTTAATTTTTTTGCCGTTGTCATTAATATTATTATTTTTGGAGTTCAATTTATGGCCGATATAACAATTAAGACACCTTCTCAGTTTGTTGAAGAAGAAACTGAAAATTTAAAACTACATTTAGATAACCACGATATACAAATAAATAAATTAGGATTTGCTGGTTTTTTTATTAATCTTTTAGGTCATATTAGATACGATGCATTTCAATATTATCAAAACCTTTTTAAAGAATCATTTGTTGCATTATCTGAAGATGAAAATAATTTGTATATGCATTCTTCTATTTATGGTTATACTACATCTTATGCCGTTCCTGCGTCTGCTGAAGGTAGTATAACATTTGATTTTTCTTATTTACCAAAAGATAATAGTCAATCTAAAAGAGTTGTAACATTAAAAAATGTTACATTTAATTATGATGGAATACCTTTCACTACAAATACTGTTTATAAATTTGTTGAAGAAGGTACTAATTATTATGTGATAGTTTACACTACAGATGGCAAAGTTAATTATGTACCATCATCAACTTGCCGGATAACAGTCCCATTTTTTAATGTAGAACAAAAAACTACAAAAAAAGAATCGTTCGTATTACCAAATTATCAATTTGGTTCTTATTATCCATATAAAATGGACATTGATAATTATTTAAGTGACCTACAAATTTATGTTAAACAACCTTCAAAAGAATATGACGCAAATAGTGAAGGAGATCTTTTTGAAGTAAAAAAAATTAAATATTCTGAAAACCAATATTCAAAATCATGTTTTTTTAAAGAAATTACATCACAATCATTTATTCTTGAATTTGGATCAGGATTAAGAGGTGTATATGTCCCAGATTCAGAAATAACAATTTATAAAAGTTTAACTTATGGAAAAGATGGATGTGTCACAAATTCAAAAACACTACCATTAGATTCAGTTTCAACTACAACTTTATCATCAATTGATGATCAGAATAATGAAACAATTAGTGATAGAACTGTGTCATATCGATTTTTTAATATTAATTTCGATTATTCTGATTATGGTTATAACCCACCAACAGGAAATGAATTACGTCAAGACATTCTTAAATTTATTCAATCAAGAGAATTCTTAATAGATCAAAAAGATTATTATAATTTAACAGATATTTATGAAGGTGATTTTGTATATAGTTTTCGTAAATCACATATTTTTAGAAATGATTTTTATTTACACCAAACAATTAGAGATGAATATCAAGTTCCAATTAAGTCTACTTGTTTAAATATTCCTAAATTAAACACTAATTTAGGAATTAATGGATTCACAATAAATGCTATTAATGAAACAGATGGTAATTTATCAGGTACAGTTGAATACACTATATTTGCAACAGATAAATTTCATATTAGTCAACAGATTACTTCTATCCAAGATATTATTTTACCAAATAATGCATTTGAATTATCTTGGGATGAATTCACTAATGCCCAAAATTATGTAATAATCGTCAATGATGAATATGGTTATAGATATTTTACAACTACATCTAATTATTTTGTTGATGTAGGACAAGATAGTGATTACACTAATACGTTTATATATTCACATACAGATTCAGATGGACCTTTAATTTCTTGGAAGGACAGTTATATCTTTTTTCCGGAAGTTATATATAATTCTGTTGAATTTGTATCACCATTTGTTTATAAATATAATAAAAATTTTAATTGGTTTGAAGGTTATGTATTTTATGATGATTTTATTGTATTATTTTCTAACACTAACGTTGATTTAAATAAAGAAACGAATTATACTTTACCTTATTTTCATTTAAGAGTTAATTACGATAATGATAATATGATGACTGTTATTGAAGCTATTTCTTCACAAGCAATTGAAGATTATACTATGAGATTTACAGTTTCTGGAACAGATATCCATAATCAGGAAGGAACAATGATTAATGAAAATTCATTTGCTGTTGTATATGACGATGACACTTATGGTATATTAGATGGAGAACGAACAGTTGAAATACAATTATTTTATACAGTTGATACAGTTGAAACATATGACAATCAACCAGTGTTAGCACAATTTACTACTAATGAGTTTCATCAAATTAAATGTGTAAAAGATCAATTAAAATTATTACAATATATAGATGAAAAAAATGACGAATATGTTTTATCTATTCCATTAATTGAAAAAACGTATTATGAAAATAATCGTGAAGAAACAGATTTAATTATTTTGAATAGTATACATCAGAGTAATATCGAAGGGCGACGATTTCCAGGTGATGAAGTACAATTTAGATTTTTAAATACATATATGATTGATTCACAAACTTTAAGAAATTCAGTTATACAAAAATATGATTATGACTTATTTTTACCTTTAAAATTAATAATAGGTGTAACATTCGATACAACATATGTTACTAATAATGATGTTGATTTGGCTGAAGAAAAACAAACATTATTATTATCAATTGCACAAAAATTACAAGATTCATATTCTGGAAATCAAATAAAATATTATAACAGTCAATTAGTAGATTTCGTTCATACTAATCGACCTTTTATTAAAAGTGTAACAGTTGAAATTACAGATTTTAATGATACTGTTATAGATCATGGTTTAGAATCATATACTGAATTAAATATAATGGATAATCTTCAAAATGATGTGATTGAAAATTTTGGAAATAAAATGCAAATACTTGATTATTTTCCTCATTATTGGTTTTGGGATTTAGATAACATAGTCATTAATTATTCATTTTAATAATTATAAATCAAAGGAGATTTTTATGTTAAACCAAAATGATGAGAATATTCTTCAAAAAATTAATAAAACTTCTATTCAAAAAACAAAAATGGATAATAAAGAAAAAGCGTTAGAATGGTTTAGATGTAAACAAAATCCATTTTATTTTATGTATAATTATGTGTATATACCTGAACATGGCACAGGTGGTTCATTTAAATTAACATCGGATAATTTGCATCCTAAAATGAAAAGAACTATTAAATCATTATACAATTATCATAAAGCTGTTTTAATGGCTAGTCGACAACTTGGTAAATCAAGTATTGCCGCGTGTATGATTGCTTGGGCTTGTGTATTTTATCCAGGAGTTCAAGCAATTATTCTTAATATGCGAAAAAATGCCGGACAAAATAATTTAAAAACAATTAAATTCATAGTTCAAAATCTTCCGTCTTGGATGGTGACAAATAATCCATTTAAATCAAAATCAGATATTGTTACTTATGTTACTCTTTTTAATAAATCACATATAGATGTATTTTACCCAAGTACCACACATTCAGCTGATACATTAGCACGATCTTTAACAAGTCCTATCTTATATATTGATGAGGCTGCGTTTATTAGAGATATGAAAGTAATTTTTGGGTCGGCACAACAAACACTATCTAAGGCTAGGCAACAGGCTGAAAAAAGTGGCTATCCTCATTTTATTTTTGTTACTTCCACTCCGAATGGAACAAATGGGTTAGGTGAATGGTTTTTTGATAGGTGGAGTAAAAGTGTAGATTCTGATTTATTATTTGATGGTGATATGTGGAAACCCAATATTAATAAAGATGAAATAATAACTGATCCGTCAAAAAACTCATTTATTGGTACAAAATTTTTATGGTCTGAAGATCCATCTAAAAATGAAAAATGGTATCAACAACAATGTCAAGAACTTAGTGATCAAAGATTAATAAATCAAGAATTAGATTTACTATTTGTAGGTTCAACTAATTGCATATTTTCAGATCAATTACTTTCATCATTTAATACACAAAAACCTTTTGAGAGTTTAACAACTTTTAATAATGCACAGTTACAAATATTTGAAGAGGATTTAGATCCAACGGATTATTATCTTTTAGGAGCCGATACAGCGGAATCTTTAAATGGTGCATATTGTACAATTCAAGTATTTGGGTTTAGAAACTTTAATCAAGTAGCTGAATTAGAACATCGATATGGTAGTTATACAGCATTTGGTGAAGATATTGATTTCACATTTAGGCTAATAAGCAAAAGAATCAATTCTGATAACATTATATTGGCTGTTGAAAATAATACAATTGGGCATGCGACAATTGAACATTTATTATATCATGTTAATGATATTGATTATCGTGGTAATTTATTTAAAGAAGATTTAAAACATAATCAGAATGATAAATATGGTGTAAGTACAACAGGATTAACAAAACCATTAATGGTTGGTTGTTTAACTCAATTTATTAATGAAAATACAGATTGTGTTAAATCACAAAAATTAGTAGATCAATTTGGAAATATTGAAAAAACTAATAGTGGTACAATTCGTGCTAACGGTTACAGTGATTTATTTATGGCTGCGTGTTTTTGTGCTTTAGTACGACAAAAAAAGGCATTGGATATCATGCCATTAATAACTCAAGGTTCACCACAAGAACATCATAAAAAGGAAATGCAATCTATTACTGAAATAATCGGAATGAGTAATACAAAAAATTTAATAACTCACGACAAATCAAAATTAAATAAAAATTCTTTTATTTCTATAGATAACAATAGTGATAATGATGAAGAAATCATGGATATTTTCAATAATAATTTTAACGATACTCAAGAAGAATTTCTACCGTTTTTTACTTCATAAGTAATAATTTATTTTTGACAACGGTATATTCTTTTCGTTGATCAAAATAAAAAAATGGAGATTTCAGTACAAATGCCTAAAAAAAATGAACAACAAACTAAATCTGAATATATGCGTACTTTACATGATACACATAGTACGCATAACACTAATACAAATGAAACAAAAACACAGAGTTTACAACGTTTACAAAATACTTCACAAAATAATCAAATACATCCAGAAAATTCATATGATAAAATTCCAGAAACTTCAAAACAATTAAATACGAAAAAAAATGATAAAAATAATGAAGATGCCCATTATAATAAAATAAGAAAATTTACTGGAACGAAATCTTGGATGGCTACCAGTATGGCTGGGTCATTTGCAAAAACTATACCATTTTTTAGTGATAATGCAGCGGGAGCACTTCTTCAAGGTGTGACTAAATCTGTAGGTGCTTCTAAAAAAGGAGCGAAATCATTATCACGCAGAAAATATCAAAATGAGTTAGGAGTAGCTGGCAGAGCTGACCAGTTTGGACGGACACTTTCTAATGTTGGTAGATTGTCATATTCTGCTAATTTGCTTGGATCATTAGGAAGTTTAGCTACTGGTATAGGTTCTGTTTCACCTACAAGTTCTACTACTTCATCTTTATTTAAAACATTAGGAGGTCCGGCTTCATTAGGATTAATGTTACCAGGGCTTATTGGTAGTATAGCGTCTAATAAAAAGATGAAAAAAATAACGGCTACTAAAAAACAACCAGAAAAAATTGAAAAACAATATTCTAAAGCTAGTGGATTAGATGCTTTTTATAAAAGATTACGTAGTGAAGACCAATTATCCCCATTTCAATCATTACAATATTTATTATTGTCATATATTGAGTCTCACACCAGTTCAATTCCGGCAATATATGCATCAATTGATAAAAACGAACAAGTAAAAGAAAAAGGTCCAAAAGGATTTAAAGATTCATATGGTCGTAAAACTGGTTTAAAAGCATTTAAAGATGATAATAGTTTAGATAAAGAATCCATTTTTAATAAAATGGAAGATTCTCTTAATGCTATATTAGGAAAATATGATCCCATTAATCAAATTTCTAATTTTGTATTTGGTGGTAAATTACCACAAAATTATCTTAATCAACTTAAAAAAGGTAAACCCCTTACTGGAAAAGAATTAAAAGAAGAAACAAAATCAATTAGAAATTTAGGAACAGGGAAAAGTCAGTATCGTTTAATGGATATTGGATCATTAAATTTAATTTCTTCTGGACAATCTTATGAAGAAAAAATGTTAGCTCTTTCTTCTGGTCAATATGATTTAATTAGATTTATTGCACAAGAATCAATTACAATTCGTAGACATGGTTTTGGTATTGATACAAATAAATTTGCAAAACCTATTCAAGAAGGTGGTACTTTTGGTAGAGTAATAAATTCTGTTGATAACTTTTTATCTAATATTCCAGCAGTAAGTGTTTTATATAATATTGGTAAAGATTTATTAACTTTTCATAAAAAGGGCAGTAGTTTCATTAAAGGAATGTTTGATAAATCAATGAACGTTCTGTTTGGTGAAAAATTTCGCCGTTTTCAAGATCAAAAAGAAGTAGATAAAGAATTAGGCTATGATAAATCATTACAACAAAGATCACAAGAATTTATAGCTGATGGGTTACCTACACTTCTTGAAAAAGTTCGTTCTACTTTAGTTCAACAATTAGAAACTCAACATAATATATTTTCTGCAGCTAAACATCAATATGAGTTACTTCACGGTTATTATACTGGACAACAAACGCAATTTAATTATGCAAAAACACTATCTGATGATGTAAAACAAGAAAGAATTTGGGATAGTAAAGAAGCTAAAATGTTAACCGCCGAAGGTTATCAAATGGCTCAAGAAAAAAGACAACAACAAAGACAGTATCTTAGAGAAAATGCATTTAGTAAATCATTAGTTGGTATTTTAGGACTAAATTTAACAAAGAAAGAAACTTTAGAAGAAAGAATGACTAGAGTTCTCACTCCATTTAATAAAATTTCAAATAAAATGGATAAAGTTTTAGGTAAAACAAAAGATGAAAATGATACTGATAAATTTATTGTAAGTCAAAGAGATAGAAATATTGAAGAATTACGTGAAACTCGTAAGATGTATATTGGGGATAAAGGAGTTAAACGTTTTTCAAAAGAAACTGAACATGCTAAAAATAATGCAGACCCAATTAGTCAAGTTGTCGCACATATTGGAGGTACGTTAACATCTGTTTTAGGTGCTATAGCGTTAGGTCCAGCTGCACTTTTAACTGCGGGAATTAGTCCAATATCACAAATATTTCAAGATGCAAAAAAAGAATCTAAATTAAATCAACAAGAATATGATGAATATTATAATGAAGCTTATACAAAAGCTTTTCAAAAATTAATTAACAATTTTGATTTGACAGAAGCCCAATTAACAAAAGAACAAAAAACTCAAATTGAACAAGATTCACATATTCAAGCAGAAAAAGCTGCGTCCGAAGCTATCCATGGTAGAACTATTAAATCTACAAAATCTGAATTTGAAAAAAGAAAATCAATAGGTGACGTATCTTTAATAAATCAAGAACATTTAAGACAACCAATATATAGTGATAGTTTTTCAACAGTTACGTCAAATTTAGAATCGACTAATCAACTATTACAAACTATTATTGACAATCAAGTAACATATTCTTTATTTGGTAAATCATTTAATAAAATAAAAGAATTTTATCATTCTGTTATTACTAAATTAAACGATATAACATTTAATCAAACAATATTTCAAGATTTATTTAAACAAAAAATAGGTCAAATTGCACAATTGACTGATGATTCTTATTTACAAAAAATAGTTGATAATCAAAATAAATTGTTAATTGATTTTAATACTTGGAACCAATCAAACAATAAAATAAATGATATTCACTCATTTATGGTATCTAAATTTACACCATTTAACAATTCAATAATTAATATTGATAGAAGTGATGATTATCCAGATAGAAATAATATTAAAGATTTAAAAGCTGCATATAATGGTGGTCATTTAGGTAGAACAATGACACTCGTTGGTGAAGGCAAACAACCAAATCAAATTGCTAAATCGGCTGAATTAATAGTTGGTGATTATGTAGTTCCAACTGATGTTTCACAAAATATATTAAATGCGTTAAATATAAAATCTGTTAAACAATTTAAAGATTTTGGTGGGCAACCCGCATATAACGGTGGTATAGTATCATCAGTTAAAGAAGTATTTAAAGAAAAAGTAGAGAATCATAATTATACTTTATTTTTTAAAAAAATGATTAATCAACTTTTTCAAATAAAATCATTTTTAAAGAAACAAAATAATATAACTGAACCACAAAAAAATAATTATTCAAATTCAAATACTTTACATACATTAAATACTGTTATTGATAATACTAAAGAAGATGTAACATCAACATCTGTTATTAATAAGTTAAAAGAAGATCGTGAAGAACGTGAAGAACAAAAAAAGATGACACTTTGGGAACAAATGAATTTGTCCCTTAAACTTCTTGTAGAAAAGAAAGATGAATTAAAAAAGAAAATGAAAGAAAAAGGTGGGTTAGGTGGGATATTAAGTACACTTTTTTCTGGTGGTTTTCCATTATTATCTCTTCTTGGTGGAACAGGAGCAATTGCTGCAGCTGTACTTACCCAAGGTGAAATAGGCACTAAAGCAATCGCTGGAATGTTTGGTCGATTAGTTGGTAGTTTTTTTAATACTTTGGGTAAATTAGTAAAGAAAAGTGGGCCAGATTTTTTTGGTGATATTTTATCAAAATCTGTTGGTGGTCTGAGTAAGTTATCACATATAATTATTAAAGGCGTTGGTAAATTTTTAGACTATACTAAAATAACAAAGTTCATCACAGAATCTAGTAGAAATATTTTTAAAGCGATAACTGAAACTACATTAGGTAATATTGTAAAACAAGGAACGTCGTTTTTTAAAAATATAATAGGCTCAACTATAAGTTCAGCATCAAAAATACCAGGGATATCTTCAATTGGTACAATATTTAAAAATTTTGGTAGTAAGTTAATAGATTCATTAGGATTAGGATTTTTAAAAACAATTGGGAAAGGCACATTATTAAAAGGTGTTGGAGCGTCAGTCGCTAAAAAATTACCATTTTTAGGTGCAATTATCGGTGGATATTTTGCAGTTCAACGTATTAAGAAAGGTGATTATTTAGGAGCTGCTGGTGAGTTAGCATCTGGTTTATTCACATTAGTCCCTGGGTTAGGGATTATACCAAGTTTAGGAATTGATGCGTTATTAATGTTCACAGATTCCATGGGTGTTACAGGTGGAAAATCTGAAAATGAAAAAATTAAAATTGATCCTGAAAAAGTCAGATTGAGTATTTGGGAAAGATTTAAGAATCTTCCAATTATTAACACATTTTCACACTTAGGGTTAGCTTTAAAAAATTTAATAACTGCTGATTTTAAAGGTTTTGGAAGTGAATTAATCGCAGCTGGTGAAACTATACCAGGTATAAGTCATTTAATTGGGTGGATGTCATCTAATGATTCTGAAGAAGTTAAAAAAATAAATACTAAAAATATTCCTAAAGTTAACGATCAAAGTATTTTAAGTCGAATTACAGATTTAGTAAAACAAAAAATAAAAAATGCGGTTTTAAGTTTACCAGGTTCTTTTGGTTGGGTAGCTAGTAAATTGTTTGGATTAACTAAAGAAGAAAAAAATAATACTGTTGATACTAAAACATTAATAAAATCTTTTGAAAATCAAGGAGTTATTAAAGATCACTGGTTTAGTGGAGATACAATTTCAGATTGGAGCTCTATAAATAAACTTAATCTTGGTCAAATTAAAAATCTTATTGAACGTGGTGGATGGGATGATAACACATTTGCTAAATTAAATGAGATACATAATAATTTACTTAATCGTAAGAATACTGTTGATACTAAAACATTAATAAAATCTTTTGAAAATCAAGGAGTTATTAAAGATCACTGGTTTAGTGGAGATACAATTTCAGATTGGAGCTCTATAAATAAACTTAATCTTGGTCAAATTA
>Ga0209942_1001889_pt1 | contig 11017 bp, 10 predicted proteins | sample SalPonR1_A_D2_MG_FD_185695 | JGI IMG/M metagenome (GOLD analysis project Ga0209942, IMG submission 185695) | Salt pond soil microbial communities from South San Francisco under conditions of wetland restoration - Salt Pond MetaG R1_A_D2_MG... ... | reverse complement strand
AAAGGAGGAATCTTAAATGAGTAAGATATTAGGAATTGATTTAGGAACAACTAATTCTTGTATGGCTATTATGGAAGGTGGAGAGCCTACTGTAATACCGAATAAAGAGGGGAAAAGAACCACCCCTTCAGTAGTTGCTTATTCAAAAAAAGGAGAAAGACTAGTAGGTGAATATGCGAAAAGGCAGGCCATAACTAACCATGATAATACCGTTGCTTCAATAAAAAGAGAAATGGGTAAAGAAATTAAAAAGAAAATGGGCGATAAAGAGTATACACCTCAGGAAGTATCTGCAATGATTTTACAAAAGATGAAAAAAGATGCAGAAGAATACTTAGGTGAAAATGTAAAAGAAGCAGTTATTACTGTACCTGCTTATTTCTCAGATGCACAGAGACAGGCGACTAAAGATGCGGGCAAGATAGCTGGTTTAACTGTAAAAAGAATTATCAATGAGCCAACAGCTGCTTCTTTAGCATATGGCCTTGATGATAAAAAAGAGCAAACCATTCTTGTATTTGATCTGGGTGGAGGAACTTTTGATGTATCAATACTAGAATTAGGAGATGGAGTTTTTGAAGTAATTTCTACTAATGGTAATAATACTTTGGGCGGTGATGATTTCGACCAGAGGATTATAGATTATCTGGCAGAGGAATTTAAAAAGGAAACCGGTATAAATCTTAAAGATGATAAGATGGCCCTACAGCGCTTAAAAGATTCAGCTGAAAAGGCCAAAATTGAATTATCAAGTGTTAAACAAACAAATGTAAACCTACCATTTATAACACAAACAGATACTGGACCTAAGCATTTAGATGTAGATATTACAAGGGCTAAGTTTGAAGAACTAGTAGAAGATATGATTAATAAAACAATGGGTCCTATGGACAAGGCTTTAGATGATGCTGGTTTTGGACCTTCTGAAATTGATGAAGTAATATTAGTAGGTGGCTCTACCAGAATACCAGCTGTCCAAGAGGCAGTTAAAGATAAAATTGGCAAAGAACCTCATAAAGGTATAAATCCTGATGAAGTAGTTGCTGTTGGAGCAGCTATCCAAGCTGGTGTATTATCTGGTGAGGTTGATGATATTGTATTATTAGATGTTACACCACTTTCTTTAGGTATAGAGACTTTAGGAGGAGTATTTACTAAACTTATAGATAGAAATACTACTATTCCTACCTCAAAGAGCAAGATATTCTCGACTGCACAAGACAACCAAACTGCTGTAGATATACATGTATTACAAGGTGAAAGAGAAATGGCCAAACACAATAAAACACTTGGTAGATTTCAGTTAACAGATATTCCACCTGCTCCTCGCGGAGTACCTCAAATTGAGGTTACTTTCGATATTGATGAAAATGGTATAGTCCATGTTTCTGCTAAAGACAAAGGAACAGGAAATGAACAAAATATAACAATAAAATCTTCCTCAGGTTTATCTGAAGAGGAAATTGAGGAAATGGTCGAGGATGCAGAAGAACACGCTGAAGAAGATGAAAGAAAAAGAAAAGAAGTTGAAACCAAAAATGAAGCTGATGCTTTAGTACACACTACTGATAAAACAATAAAAAAAGCAGAAAACAAAGTTTCTGAAGAGATTGTAAAGAAAGTAGAGTCTGCTAAAAAAGATCTCCAGGATGCTATTGAAAAAGATGATATAGATTTAATTGAAGATAAAATGGAGGCACTCAACGAAGAATTAACTGAATTAAGTTCACAACTCTATGCGCAAACCCAAAAAGAAGATGAAGCACAAGCAGAAACTGAAAAGCAACAGGAATCAGGTTCTGAAAGTGCATCTGATGACGATGAAACTGTTGATGTAGATTATGAAGAAGTAGATGATGAAAATAAAGAATAATTGTGATATAATACTAAAAAGGGGTTAAACTCCCCTTTTTTAGGTTGTATAATATTATGAGGTGATTTTTATGCCAGGTAAAAAAGATTATTATGACATCCTGGGTGTCAGTAAAGATGCATCACAAAAGGAAATAAAAAGAGCATATAGGAAGTTAGCAAAAAAATACCATCCTGATATGAATAATGGAGATGATAGCTCTGGTGAAAAGTTTAAGCAAATATCAGAAGCCTATGAAATATTAAGTGATCCAGATAAGAGAAAGAGATATGATCAATATGGGCACTCCGGTATCAATGAAGATGATTTTAACTTTGATGATTTTGCACGGGGTGGTTTTGGCGGATTTGAAGATATATTTGATATGTTTTTTGGTGGTGGTATGAACGGTATGAGCGGTATGGGTGGTAGAGCTCGTCGCCAGAGCCGACCACAAAAAGGAAGGGATTTACAATATAGACTCAAAATACCTTTTAAAGAAGCTGCTTTTGGAACTGAAAAGAAAATTACAATCCCCCGCACAGAGGTTTGTCCTAAATGTAATGGAAGTGGAGCAGAGTCGAGTTCTGATGTGAAGACTTGCCCTAAATGTAATGGTACAGGCCAGATCAGGGTAAAACAGCAGACCCCTTTTGGTCAGTTTGTTCAGGCCAGGACTTGTGACAGGTGTGGGGGTTCAGGAGAAATAATTGAAAACCCATGTTCTAACTGTAATGGTACTGGAAAAGTTAAAAGGAGAAGAAACCTTACTATTAATATTCCTGCCGGGGTTAATGATGGCAGTAAGTTAAGAATGGCTAATGAAGGTGAAGCCGGAGATAAAAATGCACCAAATGGAGATTTGTATATAATTATTCAGGTTCAGCCACATGAAATATTTAAAAGAAAAGGTGATGATGTATATTGTGAGGTACCTATAAATTTTGTCCAAGCTGTTTTAGGAGACGAAATCAAGGTACCTACCATAGAGGGTAAAGTCAAGTTTGAAATACCTCAGGGAACCCAACCCGGCACTACATTTAGATTAAAAAATAAAGGGATTAAACACTTAAAAAGAAGTGGAAAAGGAGATCAATATATAAAGACCAAAGTTGTTATTCCAAAGAATTTGGATGAAGAACAAAAAGAACTATTAAAAAACTTTGCTGAGATAAGTGGAGATGAAATAAATCCTGAGAAAAAAGGTTTTTTTAGCAAAGTAAAAAATGCTTTTGGTGCATTATAAGGAATAATGATTTAAGAAGGGTAGTATATATGATGAATAGATTTTTTATAAATGCAGAGCAAATTGATGATGTGGTTGAAATTAGAGGTGATGATTTCAACCACATTTCTAATTCTTTAAGATTAAAAAAAGGAGATAAGATAATCATATCTGATCAAAAAGGATATGATTATATAGTTAGGTTGGATGAATTTACGGATATTTCTGTTAAAGCTATAGTTGTAAATAAAAAGAAAAATAATTCAGAGCCAAAGATAAAAATTGATTTAGGCCAGGCGATTCCCAAAAATAGAAATATGGAATACGTTATCCAAAAATGTGTTGAGATTGGTGCTCATAAAATTATACCAATTAACACAAAGAGAACTATTGTTAAACTTTCTCATAAGAAAGAGCAAAAAAGGCTGAAGAGGTGGCAGAAGATTTCTGAAGAGGCAGCCAAACAATCTCAAAGAGGCATCATACCTGTTATTAAAAACATTGTATCTACAGATGATAAGAATAATTTTAAAAAATTATTTGCAGGATATGACTTAATATTGCTTTTATATACTGATCTTTCCTCAGCAAATTTTAAAGATATTTTAAGAGATTACGAACATGATCAAATCAGTAATATGTTGTTGTTGATAGGACCAGAAGGTGGATTTACAAAAAAAGAAGTAAAATTTTTTGAAGAGATAAAAAGACAAACTTATTTAGAAAAAATCAGCTTAGGTAATAGAATCTTAAGAACCGAAACAGCCGGGCTTGTTGCCTTATCTGTTGTATTATATGAATATGATGAATTAGGGGGAGAATGATGAAAACTGTTGCATTTTATACCCTGGGCTGCAAGGTTAATCATTATGAAACCGAGGTTATGATGGATGAATTTAGGAGAGCTGGATATGAGATAAAAAAATTTGATGAAAAAGCTGATATATATATCATAAATAGTTGTGTAGTAACAAATCAAGCTGCCAGTAAGTCTCGGAAATATGCCAGAAGAGCCAAAAGAAAAAACAAAAAGGCCCTGGTTATAATGGTAGGATGTTACCCCCAGGTTGAACAAAATGAAATAGAAGCAATTAAAGAAGTAGATTGGATTTTAGGCACTCAGGGTAAAAGTGAAATAGTAAATTTGATTGAAAGAAAGTCCATCAAAGAGAATAATAAGATGTTAAAGGAAAGTTTGTCTTATAATGAATTTACAGAATATGAAGAGATGAGTATCAAAAGATTAAATAAAACAACCAGAGCTTATATAAAAGTTCAGGAAGGCTGTAATCAGTTTTGTAGTTACTGCATAATCCCTTATGCAAGGGGGCAAATGAGAAGCAGGGACCCGGAAAATATAATTAAAGAAATAGAGCATCTAATAAATAATCAGGCAGTCAAAGAGGTAGTTTTGACAGGTATTCATCTTGGTGCTTATGGTATTGAGAGAAAGGACAATTATGATTTAGCTGCACTTATTTTTAAGATGACTCAAATAAAAGGTTTGAAGAGAATTAGGTTAAGTTCTATAGAGGTTACAGAAGTTGACGAACAACTGCTTAAGCTTATCAAAAATAATGATAAAGTATGCCCTCATCTACACCTGCCTTTGCAGAGTGCTTCTAATCTTATATTAAAAAAAATGAACAGACCTTATACAAAAGAACAATTTAAAGAAAAAGTTTTAGAATGCAGAAATATGGTGCCCCAAATAGCTATAACTACAGATATAATTGTTGGTTTTCCCGGTGAAACAATTTCAGAATTCGCTAAAACTTATAGCTTTGCCAAAGAGATTGCTTTCAGCCGCCTGCATGTTTTTCCTTTTTCCAGAAGGGAAAACACAACTGCTTATAATATGAAACCTCAGGTTAGAGGTGATATCAAGAAAAAAAATGCTGCTCGCCTCCGTAAATTAAATAAAAGATTAATGAGTCAATATAATAAAAATTATCTCAATAAGATAAAAAAGGTGATCATTGAAGATAATATTGATAGTAAAACCGGATTTTATACTTCTTATACTGACAATTATATAAAAGTATTAGTAAATGCAAAGAAAAAAGATAAAGGAAAGATTAGGAAAGTAAAATTAACAGACTGTTATAATTACGAAGCTTTGCTTGGAAGTATTTTACAAAAGGAGGAATTTATTGAATAGTAAAGAATAGTTATAATTAAAAGGGGGTATTATAGTGTCGAATTGTCTGTTTTGTAAAATTATTAATAATGAAATAGAGACTGACTTTGTTTATGAAGATGATAAAGTTGTAGTTTTTGAGGATATTAATCCACAAGCCCCGGTGCATATATTAATCGTTCCTAAAGATCATAAAGAAAATATTATGGTTTTAAAAGAAGATGAATTTGATATTATAGCTCATATTCATAAAGTGGCGGTCAAAATGGCAAAGGAATATGATATATACGATGAGGGATTTAGGTTGGTAAATAATAATAAAGAAAAGGCAGGTCAAACTGTATTTCACATCCACTATCACCTCTTAGGGGGTAGATTAATGCAGTGGCCTCCAGGTTAAAATATCTTAATAGATGAGGTGTGAATTATGTTGAAAAATAAAATAATTTTAATCTTAATTATAATAATAATATTTTCTTTTAACTTAAATGCTCAAGACATTGTCTATCAAATACCTGTGGAAGGGAACATTGATCAGGCGATGTTTTCTTTTTTTCAAAAAAGTTATTCTGAGGCTGTTGAAAATAATGCAGATAAAATAGTTATAAAAATAGACACTTTTGGAGGTTATGTTGATTCTGCTGTTAAGCTAAAGGATATTATCTTAAATTCTCAAGTTGAGACTGTAACATATGTTTCCAACCGCGCTTGGTCGGCAGGGGCTTTGATTGCATTAGCCGGTCAAACACTAGTAATGAGGACCGGTAGCAGTATTGGGGCTGCCGAAACGAGACCTAAGGAAGAAAAATATATCTCGGCTTTCAGAAAAGAATTCAAAGCAACAGCAGAAGCACGCAATAGAGATCCTGACATTGCTGCAGCTATGGTAGATTCAGATCTTGTGATTGAAGGATTAAGTGAAAAAGGAAAATTATTAACATTAACTGCAGAAGAATCTTATGCTAATAACATAGCAGATAATGTAGTCGAATCAGATCAGTTACTTTGGTCATATCTGGGTCTAGAAGAGAGCACAGTCAATAAACTAAAGCCCAGTGCCTCTGAAAACTTTGCTAGTGTTGTCACAAACCCATATATAAGCACTTTTTTATTAATAATTGGGTTCAGCGCCATTATATTTGAATTATTGATACCAGGCTTTGGCATAGCTGGGACTATGGGATTTATTTCATTGGGTTTGTTTTTCAGTGGTTATATTATTAATGGTGTTGCTAGTTGGGGCATTATAGTTTTATTTTTAGTTGGTTTATTATTAATCCTATTAGAAGTATTTGTAGTACCCGGTTTTGGTGTGACGGGTATTGGTGGGATTGTTTCAATTTTTGTAAGCTTATACTATTTATTTCCCACACCTCAAATTGCTGTGAATATTATCGCTACAACTCTTTTAACGACAGTTGTTTTAACCTTTATAATAGGTAAATATTTTGGCAGTTCAAATATGTGGTCTAAAATTTCTTTGCGGACAAGTCAAACCAGTGATATTGGTTATACCGCTTATCACGGAGATGAGGACTTAATTGGTCAAAAAGGCACAGCGGCTACCCCATTAAGACCAGCTGGTATTATTGATTTGGATGGAAAGCGCATTGATGTTGTTAGTGAAGGAGGCTTTATTGATAAGGGAGAAACGGTAATTATTATAGATGTCAAAGGTAGTAAGGTTATAGTTAAACCATTTATAAAGAGGGGGAATAATCAATGACAATTGCATCATTACTAATTATATTTGGCGTAATAGCTTTTATTTTTCTTTTTATGTATTTTATACCTTTAGGTCTTTGGATATCAGCAATTGCAGCAGGGGTCAAAATAGGCTTCTTTAATTTAATCGGGATGAGGCTGAGAAGAGTAGTACCATCTTCTATAGTTGGTCCCTTGATCAAATCACATAAAGCAGGTTTAGATTTAACCAGTGACAAACTGGAAGCTCATTATCTAGCAGGTGGTAATGTTAATAAGGTGGTAGATGCCTTAATTGCTGCAGAGAGGGCAGAGATACCTCTGCTGTTTGAAAGAGCTGCTGCCATCGATTTAGCCGGTAGGGATGTATTAGATGCTGTCAAAATGAGTGTTAATCCCAAGGTGATCAAAACACCATTAGTAACAGCCGTAGCAATGGACGGGATTCAAGTCATGGCTACTGCCCGGGTAACAGTAAGAGCTAATATTGATAGGCTGGTTGGTGGAGCCGGGGAAGAAACAGTTTTGGCCAGGGTAGGTGAAGGTATTGTTACAACTGTAGGTTCTGCCGATACCCATAAAAAAGTATTGGAAAATCCTGATTCTATTTCTAAAACAGTTTTAAATAAGGGCCTTGATTCGGGGACCGCTTTCGAAATATTGTCTATCGATATTGCCGATGTAGATGTAGGTAAAAACATTGGAGCACAATTACAAATCGATCAGGCTGAAGCTGATAAAGAAATTGCTCAAGCTAAAGCGGAAGAAAGAAGAGCTATGGCAGTGGCTAAGGAACAAGAAATGAGAGCAGAAGTTCAAGAAATGCAGGCAAAAGTTGTTGAAGCAGAAGCAGAAGTACCGCTTGCAATTGCAGATGCTTTTAAAAATGGCAATTTAGGTGTAATGGATTATATGAATTATAAGAATGTAAAGGCTGATACAAATATGAGAGAAGGGATTTCTCAATATACAGGTGAAGAGGAAGAAGAAGGTTATGAAGAAGAAAAAGATGAATAACAAGAGGTGTAAGCTAATATGAATAATATCTTCAGTTATTGGCCTCTTTTGTTTTTGTTTTTAATTATAGGTTCTCGTTTGATAAATTTTATTAATAAGAATAAAAATAAAAATAAAAGTAGTGATAATACTTCAAGTAAAGAAAAACCTATAGCGGAAAATAATAATTTAAAGGAAGAAGATTATAAATTTGCATATGATGAACAGGTTAATAATAAAGCACAAAATAATAATATTTCAAAAGATGTGGAGCAAAAGAAAAACAAAAAAAGCAAAAAAAAGATTCGAGTTAAAAAAATTAGTAAAAAGAAAAAAGGCAAACTATTTTTTGAAAAAGAAGATTTAGTTAAAGGCATAATCATGAAAGAAATAATAGATGAACCTCGGTTTAAGAAAAACAAAAAAGAAAAATGACTTATCATAAATTAATGTAATAAGCTCTGATAATAGGGCTTATTACATTATTTAATAATTAATTTTAAAAAACAATGTGGTAATACATGTTTTTATGATTATTAGTAGGCAATTATTTGCGTATTAGTTGATTTAATTTGATAATTGTGTTATATTATTCTTTAAATATAAATAACGGAGCAGGAGGTAATATATGGAATTATCAAAAAGACAGAAAGAAATTATTGATATAGTGAAAAAAGAAGGTCCTATCTCATCAAAACTAATTGCAGAGAAGCTTGATTTATCAAGAGCAACAATCCGTTCTGATTTATCGATTTTATCGATGTTAGAAATCTTAAATGCTAAACCAAATGTGGGCTATTATTTAATCCAAGAAGACTATAAATTAAAGGAAATAGAAAGATTATATAATAAAAAAGTAAGTGAAATAATGTCTGGACCTATCAAGGTTGAAGAAGAGACGAGTATTTATGATACGATTGTGAAGATGTTTTTAGAAGATGTAGGTTCTATAGTTGTTATAAATAATAAAGGCAAGTTAAGTGGTGTTATTTCAAGAAAAGACCTGCTTAAAATGAGTATAGGCAAGAATAATCTCAAAAAGACACCAGTTAGTTTAGCTATGACCAGGAATCCTAAAATCATATCTGTATTTCCAGATACTACTTTTATAGAGGCAGCACGCAAAATTAGATATCATAAAATAGATTTTCTTCCTGTTGTAAATGAGGTTAAAGAAGTAGTTGGCAGAATAAGCAAAACTACTATAATAAAAACATTTGTTGATTATACGGAGTAAAAAAAGGAGTTGAAAAAATATATGGATAGACAATTGGGATTTGATTTTGTCAGAGTCACGGAAACAGCGGCTCTAGCAGCAGCACCCTGGATGGGTAAAGGATGTAAAAACTGTGTTGATGGAGCAGCTGTAGATTGTATGAGAAACATTTTTGATACAATGGGTATTAATGGTACAGTAGTTATTGGGGAAGGTGAAAAAGATGAGGCGCCTCACTTATATATAGGAGAAGTTATCGGTGATGGAAGTGCACAACCCCAGCTTGATATTGCTGTTGATCCTGTAGAGGGTACATCTTTGGTTGCCAACGGATTACCTAATGCACTAGCTGTTTTGGTGGTTGCAGAAAGGCACAGTCTTATGAAGGCGCCTGATACATATATGGAAAAGATTGCAGTAGGTCCTAAGGCTAAAGGAGAAATAAATTTGGATGCTTCTGTTGAAGATAATTTAAGGGCCACAGCCGCGGCTCTTAATAAAAGTGTTAAGGACTTAACCATCGTTGTCTTAAATCGTTCCAGACATAAAAAGTTAATCAATGATATCAGATCTATCGGTGCTAGAATTAAGCTAATCAGTGATGGTGATGTGGCTGGTGGTATTGCTACTGGTTTATCAGATTCTGGTGTAGACATGATGATGGGAATAGGTGGTGCTACTGAAGGTGTACTAACAGCTGCTGCATTGCGGTGTATGGGAGGAGAAATACAAGCTCGCCTGAAACCAAGAAATGAGAAGGATAGACAAAAAGCAAAGGACTTAGGTATAAAAAATATTGATAAACTATATTTTACAAAAGAACTTGCTCAGGGTGATGATATTATATTTGTGGCAACAGGAATTACAGATGGAGATTTACTTAAAGGAATACGTTATAGTACAAATAGTGCTTCTTCACATACAATGTTGCTTAGAAGCAAAACAGGTACAATCAGATTTATTAAAACCTATCATACTATTACTCGTAAACCCGATTATTTTCCAAAAGATATTTTTAACCCTGATTTTTCTAAAATGATAAATGGCTAACAATAGAAAAAGTCTAATAAAAAACCAGGATGTAGCTGCATACTAGGCTATAGGCTGGTTTTTATATTTATTGGACTTGTAAGATTACAATAATATGTTATAATATTCTTAGTGTGCTTTTCTCTATGAAAAGCTTTATTAAATTATGGAGGAATATTAAACTTCCTCTTGAATAAAATAAAAGTAGACATAACGTTAATTAAGGAGGGATCCGGTGGTACCGGTTGAAGATATTTTAGATATAAAAAATTATAAAATTTCCAGAAATGTTTTCGGGAATAAAGATGAAAACATTAAAGTTATAGAAGACATACTGGATGTTGAGATAATAGCCAGAGGCAGTAGTGTGAAGATAAAAGGGAGAGCAGATAAAGTAAAGTTGGCAAAACGTGTAATAGAGGAAATGATAGATTTGGCCCAAACAGGCAAAAATATAGATAAAAGACAGGTTAAGTATGCCATCTTTCTGTTGAAAAAAGATAGGGATATGGATTTATCTAATCTCTATGATGAAGTATTACAGGTCAATTTTAAAGGTAGAAAGATCAAAGTTAAAACATTGGGACAAAAATATTATGTAGAGGCTATTAAAAACTCAGATATTGTGTTTTCTATTGGCCCCGCGGGGACAGGCAAGACATATCTTGCGATGGTGATGGCTGTTAAGAGTTTATTAAACAATAATGCTAATCGGATAGTTTTAACAAGACCTGCTATCGAAGCAGGAGAAAATTTAGGATTTTTACCTGGTGATATGCAAGATAAGGTTGATCCATATTTGAGGCCGTTATATGATGCCTTATATGATATTTTAGGCCCAGAAAAAGTAAGTGA
>Ga0209942_1001883_pt1 | contig 11040 bp, 2 predicted proteins | sample SalPonR1_A_D2_MG_FD_185695 | JGI IMG/M metagenome (GOLD analysis project Ga0209942, IMG submission 185695) | Salt pond soil microbial communities from South San Francisco under conditions of wetland restoration - Salt Pond MetaG R1_A_D2_MG... ... | reverse complement strand
GGTAACACGTACCCAGTAATCGCCTTCCTCGGAAGCAATAAATGTTTCACCATTGCTGTCGTCCTGCCATAAATAAGTGGATATATCATCTCCCGAAGCATCAAATGTGTGCGTCTCATCGGCACAAATTTCGGCATCTATGCCTAAATCAACAAAGGGCGAAGAAACTAACAGTTGCTGAGAATACGGTTCACCTTCGCAACCATACAGGTTGGTTTCGGTCACCGTAAGGGTACGAATTCCATCTACCGATGTCCATTGAATATCAACCGAATCGCTCCAATCATTAATAATGGTGCCTCCTTCGGGAGGGTGCCAGTAAAACACCGAGCCGTTACCACCTTTCACACCGTAGCGAACAATTTCGCCACCGCAGGCCACGGGCAACGTATCCTGCTCCGAATCTTGTGCATAACCCTTTAATCCTAATCCTAACATTAGAATAAATAAGAAAGATAATATGTTATGATATTTTTTCAATGGATTAAATTTATTGTTATGCTTTTTATTTTATTTCAATGCCTGTCCGAATAACTTCATCCAGGAAATTAGCATCATCATATTTTTTTTCAATAATAATCGGTTCAATTCGATCATCAATTTGCCTTCTCAGTTTCCATAGCAATGGATTTACAGCAAAAAAATCACCATCTGCCTGCTCAACAACAACCGCAACATCAATATCACTATCTTCTGAATAATTATCTTTTGCATAGGATCCAAAAAGATATACCGAGTTCATATTGAAATGATTATTCAATAATGCTTTATAAGCTTTAACTTTTTCTATAACCTCGTTTTTATCCACGATTGAATCTCTTCTTTTTTTAATCATCGGATGACTTTGAGTCATCCGATGATTTTTTTTAAAGAACCGGTTTAGGAGACCAAGCTCCTAAACCAGTTCAATTTTTTGAGTTATTTTGTGTTCAATTAAGATTCTATCACTAATTAATACGCAAAGTTATTAGGTATATGATAGATTGGACCAGTAACTGGTGGTAAATTAATCCAATATGTAACTGTAGGATTAACAGCATCAAATGCATAAGTTGATTCACTACCACCTCCGTCAATTGTGATATAGTCAGACTTGTGTGAAATTTGTGAAATAAGTCCATCTGCTGGTGCATCTGATGCTCCTACGAGTGAAAATTCGTATTTTGTTCTAACATTTTCTAGTCCTGCTCCAAAGTCATGTTGAACAAAATCTAGACTAGGAGAAGATTCTGTTAAAGAACCTCCATCTGCAGATCCACCGTTTGCTTTTCCAGATGTAGGATAGTTGATTGGTGTTGTTGTTGTTGGGCCTTCAACTATTCCTCCATCTGCATCATATCCTGTTACTACCATTTGAATAGCATAAGCATATTGTGCTAAAGCTGCAGGAACACCTGTTTCTGTAAATGTTACAGTAAGATCCTCACCTGCACCTAAAGACGAACATCTTTGATACTCATAATTCGCAGTTACAGTAGTCCAACTTGCATCATCTGCAGCACCAGATATTGCAGCAGTAGGTTCAGGCAGAACTGTTGTGTTCATTACTTGAGGAGTAGCATCTGTACATCCTCCAGAATATGATTCTGCAACATTAACAACATGATCTCCTAAACCAACCCAAGTAATCTGAACGTAGTTTGCATCTCCTGGATATGCAAGAGTTGCACTTCCTGGATTCGTTGGAATTGTCCACGTCCAACTTCCATCTCCATCTAATGTCCAACTTCCGCCAGCATTATAGTCAGGATGGTAAATAGGATCAGGTTCAGCATAATATCCCATAGTACTTCCAACAGTTACATAATCGACATCAGCTGGCGCAGCTGCGGAACCATCATACTCAGAATAATCCGTACCAGCAACCTGAGCAAAAGCTCCAGTAATTACAAACGCCATAACAAGCGTCATAAAAATTTTTAAAATGTTTGTTTTTTTCATAATCTAAAAGTTTACGTTAATATTTATATTCATTTTTAATTTTTAATTTCTAATTTTTTATCTTCTAATTTAAGTAAGTCTTATTCATTCCTACTTATTTTTTTAATTTTAATTGAACACTTTTTACATAGGCCATTGTTTTTAAAATTATTATCTGCATTTTACTTGTTTTATTTAACGTTGTAAATGATAATAAGTTTTTGTTATTACAACTCCTTTGATTAATCCTTTTTAAAATTGTGTAAAAGTATCATTTTAAATGATTAATGCCAAAATTATTTCGTTAACAAACAGTTACTATAGACGAATATAGTATTTTTTTTGATAACTTGTTTTATCTACTTGCAATTCCGCCATTTTTTGTATCACACATTTTTTTCTCGCAGTCCCAATAATTCCTAAAATCCGCATATCTTTTAAGAGTTTCACAACGTATCACCAAGTAATAGCACAACGTATCACCAAGTTAGGTGAGTTTTTCTTTGTAGAACTTCGTGCTATAACTTTGAGAGACTTCGTGTTACAAAAAAAGTTTTAGTTAACTTACGGATTTTAGGAATTATCGGGACGCAAAGACGCTTAGTATAACTGACGGGTTAACCCGTCAGTTCGCTTCTCTCCTGATAGTCATGGCGCGAGTATTTTACAAACTTTATTAATAAAAAAAACCAAAATATTTTTTTTTCAACAGAAGCAATTTTTTTAAAAGGACGGTTGTTCATAAATTCTACAATCCGTTTGGCCGATCTCAACAGCTTGATGATGAAAACAGTACTGGTAGAGGCTGTCCAAAAAGAATCGCAAGTCATTGCGAATGAAATGAAGCAATCTATATTTGTTGAATATCAGCAGATTGCTTCACTCTCCCGATATCAATCGGGATCGTTCGCAATGACTGTTTTCCGGCTTTTTGGACAGCCTGTTTTTATTTACCGGCTGGAAGCCGGTGATCCATACTGTTGTACAGCAGACAAGAATGTCAGCTGTACTTACTAATTTTTTTCAAAGAACGTTTTGCTCAGCCAATCCAGCTGAAATTTAGTTTCCATAATCATTGGAAATATGGTATTGAGGGCCGGTTTCGGGAATTTTCCAAACCGTAATCTGTACTTCCTGCATCTCACTCTCACACCCTGTTGTTGTATTAGTAACTATTAATCCATAAGTTACAGTTTTTCCCGGATCGGGGCCTGTCCAGACATGCGGATCTGTTTCATAAGTGCCGGTAGCCATAAAATCAGCTACATGGGTAAATCCTGAACCTTCGTCAACAAAAAGTTCAAAGGCAGGCAATGCACCACCACCACTGTGATCGAAATCCAGTAGTATCGTTTCTCCATCACAAATACTAGCATTGCCATCAACTGTCAGGACAGCGGTAGGTAATGGATTAATAGCCACATCTTCATAAGTATAAACCAAACTACCTGATGGTCCTTGTTCTAATTCTACACGTCCTGCTGTTTGCGATGTCCATTGAACGGTAATTTCATCAGTTCCACTACCAGCGGTTATAGTTCCTCCGGTAACGGCCCAACTATAGATATGTCCACTAACCTCTCGTGTTGAATAGGTCTCGGTACTGCTGGCACATACGTCAAAGTTCCCCGTAATTACCGGCCAATCACGCACATCTACATCATAAGTTGCTGTAGTATTACAACCATTCGGGTTGCTTTCAGTAAGGGTAAGAGTAGCTGTTCCTGTTGTACTTCCCCAGGTAATGTTTATAGTACTATTTGCAGCATCATCAATGGTACCCAATCCACTTATCGTCCAGGCATAGGTATTACCACTTGTTTCAGATACCGAATAAGTAATGGTTGACCCGGTCTGAACTGATGTTGGCCCACTAATAACCGGTGCAGGTGTTTCCAATAAAGTTAAGGTGACTCCTGAGCCCAGAATAACTCCCGATAAACCATTATCATCCATAACTGATGAAATAGTAATTAAGTAATCTCCAGTCCCGGCAATGGCATAAAGTTGGGCATAAATAAATTCAACTGTATGCTCCCCCTCGGCCAGGTTATCATAAACCTGACTGTTTGTACCATTTATCTGTAGTACAACCTCTAGTGGTGGATCACCTGTTACATTAAAAGTAACCGGGAAGGTTGTTCCATCGTCACATTCAGAGAGGTTACCACTTGTAATTTCAGCCGACGCTGTTTGCTCCAGACCCAATGTAAACTCCTGGCCTGTTCCATCGAAACTAATGGGCATAAGGGTCTCAACTGTACCTTCTGTTTGGTTGATATCATTTACCGTTTCGCCCACTTTTGTCCATGGTGGCAGATACTGTGCTACTCTCAACTTTTGGCGCTCTGTAGCTCCAGCCGGTATAATTTCACTCTGATCATCCCAACGTAAGCGCACATTTGCTTCAGCACCATTAAACCCTTGTAAGCTCCAATATTCATTATTACTAATCAATTGCAAAGGAGCGGCCAGGTTAGTTGCATCGGTTGGCGTGGTATTAAAATACTCTCCTGTCCAGTATTGCGTACCAGCTGTATTGGTTCCGAATATTTCCATCTTACCATAGCGCCCGTCCTTACCCACAGGAAATACAGCACTGGAGCTACTATTCACATTGCGACGTAAAGGCCCATTAATGTAAGATGAATTACTAGCACCTTGAACGGCCGTGGACTGACTGTAATTTACTGTCAGCAACTCGGTAGCTGTAGTATTCACAATTCCCGATGTAAGCGTAAGCACACGGTTAACCCCTACTGCATTATTAAGCGTTAAGGTTCCGGCAGATTTATTAATCTGAAGATTGTAGAAGCTTTCTCCGGTACCTCCGGAACTGGTTAAAAATTGTTCGTTACTTCCTTGAAATATAACTGTTCCGGTTCCGGGAATAAATCCTCCTGCCGATTGATTAATCCAATCTCCTTCTAATCGAATAGATCGATTGAAATCACTATTATCTAACTCTCCATCATCAATAGTAAGATCTCCCAAAATAAGAATATCTGTTGCGGGAATATTCTTGGTACTATTTCCCAAAAATGTAACATTCTGGTAAGTTTCTATATTAGATGGGAGTGTTCCATTTCCGGTATATTCTACAGTACTACCCGTAGTATTCATAAAATCAGAGAAATCTCCGGCAGGAAAAACAAAGGAACCTGCTCCTGTGGAGGTTAAACTTATAGTACCTCCTCCGCTTACCAGTCCTAAATTATGCTCAACAGTGGAACCCAGGTCAAGACGTCCTCCAGCTTCAATGTTCGCTGACCCGGCATATGCACCATTTTGATTGGTAGTAATTGTGTGTCCATTCTGAATAATAACAGGATTTCCTTTTGGAGCTACCGAAGCAGATGGACCTGCTGGACTATTAAGTACCCAACTGTTAGCTTGATTCCAATTGCCATCACCGTCACTATAGTAAATATCTACATCGCCAAAATTATCAACATACCCGGCAGTGTAATCTCCATCGATAAAACTAACATCTGTAAATAAAATGTTATTATTTGTATAATCAATATTCTCTGTTTGTTTAGTCCATACATTTGAACCATTATCATATCTGGCGTTTACGTAGTTGCTCTCCGTTTCGGTAATATCTGAATCTACATAATGATAAATATGATTTACCGTTGGATTTGAAAACCCGGTAGAGTTTACACTCCAGTAATATTGCAGTTCATCTACCAGCTCGTTGGTACATACAGGATGTGGCCCATCATAAGGTTTAACATTAATAGTTCCTTCCACCCCTCCTGTATTGGTTACATTAATTGTAGCAGGTGTATATTTGCCACCCGAAGTACCTACACCTATAGGGAAAGTAAAAATCCCCCCTGCAGAGGAAAACTCTTTTGTCACTCCACCATCCGAAAGGGCTCCATTGGTTACGATAAAACGCCCATTGGCTGCATTAGTAACAGTTCCTGTTTCACTTATGGTTAATTTGGAATCTCCAATATTCAAATAGCTACTCGCTGCATGCAGATATAACTCTCCATTCAATCGAAAATCAATTTCTGCAATAACCGATTTTCCGGAACGAATATGAATATTTCCAAATTCGGCATTATTTGTACCATAGATATATTGATTGGCAGCATTTTCAAATTGAATAAATCCTGTTGAACCTGTTGAGCTGTAAATATTGTGGTTATAAAAATCTCCATACAGGTTTAAATATTGATTATCAGCGACAAATGCTCCGGCTTGTATGGTTATATCTTCCATTACTTCAAGCTCCCGGGTTCCTGTAAAAGTTACTGTCCCTGAGGATTGGCTATTGTAAATAATTAAATTACCAAAACTTAAAATTTCACTACTGTTATTATCGATGATTTGATTCGTACTAATTCCGTTAAATGTGGTAGCCTGAGTATCAGAACCAGCAATGTAAGCTTCAGCAGCACTGCTGTTATTAGTCATATTTCCACCGATATTCACTGCTAAGCCGGAAGTATTAAATACAGAAGCAGCAGTTCCATTTATCGTTAGGTTGCCTTTGATATTGGCAGTAAAAGTTCGTAAACGAGCTTCCTTTGCATTTGTTTCGCCATCGACAGTCAAGCTGTAAATGGGACTTCCAAGATATAGGTTGAATACATTTTCGGTTCCTGCAGTTTGCGTATTACCTGTTACAATAGTACCTCCTGTTACTGTATAGCTGGCAGGGTTCAAGTAAAGCTCTCCAAATGTATTATTGGTTTCTGCATCTGTTACACCACCAACTAAATGAAGGGTTCCTCCACTAGAGATAAACCGGCCATTATTCAATACTTCAAGCAAGCCACGTTGTATTTGATTGGCATCGCGGTTTTTACCATAAATATAAACATCACCACCCGATTGTCGATAGGTTAGATTTCCGGTTGCAATAGTTGTAGAGCGCCTGATCTGTCCATTAACATTAAGTACTCCGCCACTCACAGCAACCTCGGGTGAACCTGCTGTGGCATATTCAATGTCGTTGTGCACATCATTTGCCGCATCTCCCATATTCATGGTGCCTGCCATCACCTCCAGCTTACCGCTCAAATAGAGATCGGCACTGTTATCAGCTGCTGTTCCCAGGGTAACAGTTGACCCATTTACCGACAAACAACCCGTTTGAGGAATATTAAACGACTGATTGGTGGTTAAGGTAAGATTCAAACTCGCTCCGCTAAAACGGATGGTACCATTGTTTATAAACAGCGCCTGTTCCAAAGAAGTGTTCAAAGAAAAATTATCAGCAGTAATATCCACTAATGGTACCTGTGAAGAACCCTTATCCACATAAACACGGTAGAGGTTGTTGGTTCCTGTTCCTGAAAACTCCTGTGTTTCTGTTCCTTTGAAATATAAATCGGCATATTTATCATTCCCGGGATTTAATTGTAAAGTACCATTATTCTCCACGTTTCCAAAAATATTTAACCGATGTGATTGACTATTAGCACCATCAGTGTTAACTACAAGAGTTCCTCCTGATTCAATACTGAGTGGTCCGTTTTGATTCAACGTAAAGTTTCGTTGATTGTCAATACGCAATGTACCGGTATTTGAAACAACTGTGCTGTCATTTATTGTCAATGACGTAGAGGTAATACTTGATGTTAACGCCTTTCCCTCTCCAGTAATAAAAAGTTTCCCAGAGGCTTCTACACTATTATCGGGGAATGTAATATTTCTGCCAGTTTCAGGGTTAATCACTAAATTATGATAATATGAGGACCCAACTGTTTTTGTAATGGTAATATCATCAATATAAACTTCATCTGCATCGCCTCCTCTATATACAAAAGCTATGTAAACTGTTGATTCTCCGGCAAACTCAGAAAGATCAACCGTGTGCTCTACCCAATTATCGATACCCTGTCCTAATTCCTCTAGCTCAAAAAACGATGCTGGAGAATTATCTGTAGTTGAGACCCATATTCCCTGGTAGTCATAGTCAGTATAATCTAGATTCTCTCGCCAAAAAGTCAATTCATAATTTCCGGGCTCTGAAAAATCAAAAGCGGGAGTCACAAGCATATCATCCTGATAAACCCATTGCCATCCGGAAAAAAATCCGCCCCATTCTCTATATGTTTCATGCACAACGGAATAATTTCCACTATGGGAGGTATTGCTTCGTTCCCACTGAGATCCTCCCTCGTCATCACCATTACTTTGTATTAAAAGAGATCCCGGGAATGCGCCTTCAAAATCTTCTTCAAATAATACAGAAGTATACGTTTCGCCTGCCGGCATTGTAAAGTCCATGCCTGTAGTATAATACTCCACTGTACCTCCGTTTTCTCCCAGAAATTCACCAAAGTCACCACCGGGAAATACTGCATTGGGCGAGTTGGCAGTTATGCGAAGCGTTCCGGTACCCGACACGGTACTTTCGTGTACTAAACCAAAAAAGTGACCAGTAGTAGAACCAATATCTAAAATAGCGTCTTCTTCAATAGTTAAGCTTCCCACCAATTTATCATTGGTTGGTATATTAATAGTATGCCCACTTTGAATAATTACCGGACTATTTTCTCCAGGCAATTCTGATACAGGCTCAGTTCCTGCAGCATCATAAGTCCAGGAACTTAAATCATCCCAACTACCGGTAACCACATTACTATAATAAGTAGTTACCTCACCAAAACTACCTGACTGTCCTGCTGTAAAGTGGCCCTTTAAATCAGTAATTTCATCAAATCTTATTTCATTAGTTAAATTGGTTACAAGATTCACATCATCAAAAAATGTCCAACTGATTGGAAAATAATAAGCAGGAACATAAAGATTCTCATCTCCTGCCACATCAGTATCATCAAAGTACAACTTTAATTCCAAATCACCACTTGCGAACCCGGCCACATCCTCACTGCGCACATTCCAATAGTAGTTTAAACTGTTTGTACTTGTTGCCAATGGGTGGATATTGTCTACGCCATTTACCGATACAGTCCCCCAATTATCGGGTACTGCATTCACTTGCAAAACAGCAGGTGTATATTTACCATTTGACCCCACCGGATAGGTAAAAGATCCTGTTGCATCCCATACTTTCTCAAGGCCAAGATCCGATTGAGCACCATCGGTCTGTATCATTTGCGTATTATCAAAATCGGCATATCCCGAGTTTGTTCCTGTCAATGCATTATAAATATGGGCATCTGGACCTAACTTGAGTTTATTATTACTAATATCCAGAACAGCAGCAGTACCTCCCAACCTTAAATCTCCCAATACCTGCATATCGGCATTCATCGCAGTGTTGCCCGAAGCTTTATTCAGTGATAAGTTACCAAAAACACCTAATCCGTTTCCTGAAAGATTCTGTAAAGCAGTGCCTGTAAGCAGAAGACTTCCACCGGTAGCACTCTGGTGTTCTCCGCTATTGGTTATATCTCGTTCAACATTAATGGTATTCCCTCCATCACGCAGTGCAGTTTCGGCATTAATGGTTAAGTTATTGCGTATGGTAAGATTATCAGAAACAGTGAGAATAGAACCATTTTCCAGCACCATGTTGTATAATCCGCCATCGGAGATGGTGCCCGAATTAGTAAAAGCCTGTATGCCGTAGGCATTAAAAGTGGTTGTATTGCTACCGGGTGTATAGGTGCCATTTAGCGTAAAATCACCACCAACTGTCACCGCTTGATCCTGCGGATCGAACGTGGTATTGTTCAATACAGTAAAGTCATTTATTACATCAAGCTTTCGTAAAGGAGCAGCTGGAACAACAACATTGCCTCCGTCAGTTTCTTCTGTAACAGGCTCAATAGAAATAATATTTCCACTATTACTGGAAAGGTTCAGATTGTAAAATGGAGCAGTACTATTGATACGTGCATCAGTGCCATTGGCATAAATATTCACGGTTCCTCCGGTAACTGAAATATTCTCGTTATTCGATGAAACCAACCAACTTTCATTGGTATTTGTACCTCCATAATACGTTGGATTATTAATATTGATGGTACCTGCGCTTATTTGTAAAGTATTATCGGGGAAGGGTAATGCAAAAGCCGGATGAGATGTAGCATAGTTGTTTCCACTAATATTTAGGACTCCTCCATTCATGATAAAGGTGCCACGATGAGTTCCTAACTCCAATCTACTAGATGTACGAAAGACTGTAGTATTTACAGTAGGAGCAGCAGCTGTACCTGAGACCTCAAGGATTCCATATGCTCGTAAAATTATCCCTTGTGTTCCGCTTGAAGTAAATGTTGAATTCCCTGTAACTTTAAGTTTACCATAGATAATGATACTGGAAGTATTATTTTGTTCGGTGACATTTATATTTGCTCCATCTAAAATCATGGTTGCGTCCTGATCAATAGTATAATAAAGATTAACTGTACTGGTTAACAACCGTGGTATCGAAATATTAGAACCCAACTTAAGTGTTCCTGCATATATCTCCAATGCTTTATTATTGATTACATTTCCTGGATCATCTGTATTGGTTGCATCAGCATCATTTCTTCCAAACAAATTGAAGTTTGCCGTAGCGCTGGCATTTACCTCCAACATGTAGGTATCGTCAGTTCCCTTATCTACAATTAATCGATTAAGAGTGGTTGGTCCGTTACAAGTAAATAATTGATCTTGCATGCTGTTATCAAAATAAAGATCAACACTATTGGTAGGATTACCTGTATAATTTGCAGATGTTTCACTCGTAAAAGTAACAGTTCCTTCATTCTCAAAGTCGCCCCGAACATACAGGTCATGATTTCCTGATGTAACGCTAAAGGAGGTTCCTGAGCGCAGGTTAATATTTTTTTCCACTTCAATAGTCAAACCTGTTCCATCAATCTCCATATCCCCTCCTCGTATGAGAAAGTCACCATTAATCCTGGTATTCTGGTCAATTACAACCGTATGAGTTGAATTTGCATTGATATCCAGATTATTAAAAACTGATTCGCTCAATTGCGGAGCCGTTGTTACATTTCCATACAACTCTATTGTACCTGCACCACTTTGTGTAAAAAGAGTATAAACCCCTGAAGGCAATGCACCTGTAGATGAACGTAATCGCCCTTTACCCATAATGGTTCCAAAGTTCTGCCCGTTCGTGTTTCCAACATCTAACACTGCACCTTCCTGAATATCCAACTGAATAACTTCGTT
>Ga0209942_1001881_pt1 | contig 11052 bp, 9 predicted proteins | sample SalPonR1_A_D2_MG_FD_185695 | JGI IMG/M metagenome (GOLD analysis project Ga0209942, IMG submission 185695) | Salt pond soil microbial communities from South San Francisco under conditions of wetland restoration - Salt Pond MetaG R1_A_D2_MG... ... | reverse complement strand
AACATTTACAGTAGAACTGATTACACCTATAGCAATGGAAGAAGGATTAAGATTTGCTATAAGAGAAGGTGGAAGAACGGTAGGAGCAGGTGTTGTTGCACAAGTCATTGAGTAATTTTCAATAAATGTTAAAAGCTCAGGGATTCCTGAGCTTTTTTATAATAAATAACTCGATTATTTTAAATAATAAAATTCTTTTTATTGACAGGTATTTTAATTTGTGATAATTTATATAAGGTAACTAAGAAAACGAGCTTAATGTTCATATAGATGTATTTTTTGGAGGTGTAATAGATGAGAGTTAACGTAAAACTGGCTTGTACTGAATGTAAACAAAGAAATTACGACACTACTAAAAACAAAAAAACTGACACAGGAAGAATTGAATTAAAAAAATACTGTAGATATTGTAAAAAACATACTGTTCATAAAGAAACTAAGTAATTAATATATTTTAAGGATGTGAAATAATGGCTACTAAAAAAAGCAATACTAAAGAAACAAAAAAAGAAAATAAGTTATTAAGCTTTTTTAAAGGTGCTAAATCAGAACTTAAAAAAGTAAGCTGGCCTACCAAAAAAGAACTAGCAAATATGACTGTTGTAGTATTAGTAGTAGTTGCTATAATGACTGTTTTAATTTGGGGATTAGATTTTATGTTTAAAGGTCTCCTTGGTATATTTGTATAAAGGAGGTAGGGCATAAGCCCGTTGTTATGAAACAAAAATCAGAAGGTGCAAAATGGTATGTTGTGCATACATATTCGGGTCATGAAAATAAAGTTAAAGTTAACATAGAAAAACTTGTTGAAAATCGAAGTATGCAGGATATAGTTTTTGAAGTTCTAGTACCAAAAGAAGAATATATAGAGACAAAAAATGGTAAAAAAACAGTAAAAGAAAAGAAAAAATTTCCAGGATATGTAATAATACATATGATAATGACTGATGAGTCCTGGTATTTGGTAAGAAATACAAGGGGTGTAACTGGATTTGTTGGACCTGGTACTAAACCAATACCCTTGTCAGAAAAAGAAGTTAAATCTTTAGGTGTTGCGGTAGTAGGGCCTAAAATCGATTTAGAAAAAGGTGATTCTGTTAAAGTAATTGATGGACCCTTCGAAAATTTCATGGGTTCTGTAGATGATATAAATGATGAAAAGCATAAAATCAAAGCATATATTTCTATGTTTGGAAGAGAAACTTTGGTAGAATTAGATTTTGATCAGGTAGAAAAAGTTTAATAAAACTTTTTAATATATTTGATACCATATAGTGGGAGGGTAAAACCGAAAAACCACAATAATAATAGGAGGTGTAAATATGGGAAAAAAAGTAATAGCAGTAGTCAAATTACAAATACCAGCAGGAAAAGCTACACCAGCTCCACCTGTAGGAACAGCATTAGGTCCTCATGGTGTAAATATCATGGGATTTTGTAAAGAATTTAATGCAAAAACTCAAGACCAAGAAGGTATGTTAATACCAATTGTTTTGACTGTATATCAAGATAGATCATTTTCATTTATTACTAAAACCCCTCCAGTAGCAGTATTGCTAAAGAAAGCTGTAGGTATCGAAACAGCATCAGGTGAACCACAAGCGAAAAAAGTTGCAAATATTTCTAAAGACAAAGTAAAAGAGATTGCAGAAATCAAAATGCCTGATTTAAATGCCAATACCATCGAAGCAGCTATGAGTATGGTAGCTGGAACAGCAAGAAGTATGGGAATTGTAGTAAAAGATTAGATATACAAATGTGGGAGGCCACAACCGATAAAACCACAAGGAGGTAAGAAATGCCAAAAAGAGGTAAAAAATATCAAGACAGCTCTAAAGCTGTAGATAAAGAAAAATTATACGATGTAAAAGAAGCCATTGATTTAGTTCAAGAAACTGCAAAAGCAAATTTCGATGAAACTATTGAGATGCATATAAGACTTGGAGTAGATCCGAGACATGCAGACCAACAGGTAAGAGGAGCTATCGTTTTACCACATGGTACTGGAAAAACTAAAAAGGTTTTAGTTTTTGCTAAAGGTGAAAAGGCATCAGAAGCCGAAGAAGCCGGAGCTGATTATGTTGGTGGACAAGAATATGCTGAAAAAATTCAAAAAGAAAATTGGTTTGATTTTGATGTAGTAGTTGCTACTCCTGATATGATGAGTGTTGCTGGTAGATTAGGTAGAGTACTTGGACCAAAAGGATTAATGCCAAACCCTAAATCCGGAACTGTAACTATGGATGTGAAAAATGCAGTTGAGGATATCAAAGCAGGTAAAGTTGAGTATAGAGTTGATAAAACAGCGATAATACACGTTCCAGTTGGAAAAAAATCTTTTGGAAGTGAAAAAATATATGAAAATGTTAAAACTTTATTAGATGCAGTAATAAAAGCAAGGCCAGCTGCTTCAAAAGGTAGATACTTGAGAAGTATAACTATTGCAAGTACAATGGGCCCTGGTATAAAAATAAACGGCCAAAAATTAACAGATTAAGTTATTGACAATTGAAATATTAGTTGATATACTCTTGAAGAGAATTGAATATTAACCGCAGACAGCTGGTGCGAAAGCTTAATTTCCAGTCGAGGTAGACGAATAACTTTAGCTATTAAGGTTTCTCTATGTCTGTGAGAAACCTTTTTTATATATAGCATCTTTAAGGAGGTGTAGTAAACCTATGAACAAAAAAGTTGTAGAACAAAAAAAACAAGTGGTACAGGAAATCAAAGAAAAAATCGAAAGCTCTAAGTCAGTTGTACTAGTAGATTATAGAGGATTAGATGTTTTTGAAGTTTCCGAATTAAGAAAAAAGTACAGAGAAGCTGGAGTAGACTATAAAGTTTACAAAAACACAATGATGAGATTTGCTTTTAAGGAAGCTGGTTATGAAGATTTCATCGAAAATCTTACAGGTCCAAATGGAGTAGCTTTTAGTATAGAAGATGCTGTAGGCGCTGCAAGAGTATCAGATGAATTTGCAAAAGACAATGATAAGTTAGAAATAAAAGCAGGTATTGTAGATGGTAATGTAATAGGAATAGAACAGATAAAAGAATTAGCAAATATTCCATCAAGAGAAGTACTTATTGCAAAAGTACTTGGAAGCTTGAATTCACCTATCACTGGATTTGTTAATGTATTACAGGGTAATGTTAGAAACTTAGTATACGCATTAGATGCGATTAAAGAACAAAAAGAGCAAAACTAAAAAACGGAGGTTATATAAAATGGCAAGTGAAAAAGTAACAAAATTAATTGAAGAAGTAAAAGAGTTAACAGTATTGGAATTATCAGAATTAGTTAAAGAATTAGAAGAAGAATTTGGTGTAAGTGCAGCAGCTCCAATGGCAGCAGCAGCTCCAGCAGCAGCAGGTGCAGCAGAGGAAGAAGAGCAAACTGAATTTGATGTAGTATTAACAGGAGCAGGAAGCGGAAAAATTAAAGTTATTAAAGCAGTAAAAGAACTTACTGGATTAGGACTTAAAGACGCTAAAGCACTAGTAGATCAAGCTCCAAAAGCAGTAAAAGAAAAAGTAAGCAAAGAAGAAGCTGAGAACATTAAATCACAAATAGAAGAAGTAGGCGGATCAGTAGAAATTAAATAATTTTTACGAAAAATTTTAAATGCAATTTGAAATTTAATTAAAAGAGCTTGTACAAGCTCTTTTAAGCTTTATAAATGATCGCTTAAGGTATTGACAATAAAATTCAAATATGATATTATCTTATATTGCGTAGGTATAAAAAGTTGGCATAAAAATTGTATGTAATGCTAAATTAACTACGCAATTTTTTTACTTAATAATATGCGAAGGGGTGAAGAAATGTTGCATCCTGTGAAAATAGGTAATCGAGTGCGAATGAGCTACTCGAGAATAGACGAAGTATTAGAACTACCGGACTTAATTGAAGTTCAAAAAAATTCATATGAATGGTTTATTAGAGAAGGATTAAAAGAAGTTTTTAACGACATATCTCCTATAGAGGATTACACTGGAAATTTGATATTAGAATTTGTGGATTATAAATTAAATGGAGATCCAAAGTACGATCAAATGGAGTGTAAAGAGAGAGACGCAACTTTTGCTCTACCTTTAAAAGTAAAGGTAAGGCTTATAAACAAAGAAACAGGAGAGATAAAGGAACAGGAAGTATTTATGGGTGACTTTCCTCAGATGACTGAGAGAGGTACATTCATAATAAATGGTGCAGAACGTGTCATAGTAAGTCAATTAGTTAGATCACCAAGTGTGTATTACGATGTAGAACGTGACAAGACTGGTAAAGAACTTTTTTCAGCTACAGTAATACCTAATAGAGGTGCGTGGCTTGAATATGAAACCCGTTCTAATAGTTTGGTTAATGTTAGAATAGATAGAACTAGAAAAATTCCTATCACTATTCTTTTAAGAGCTATGGGCTGTGAAACAGATGCAGAAATCATAGAATTGTTAGGAGAATCAGAACAGTTATTAAAGACGCTAGAAAAAGATGGAACCAAAAACAAAGATGAAGCTTTAATAGAAATCTATAAAAAACTTAGACCAGGAGAACCACCTACCTTAGATAGTGCGACATCACTAATTAATAATCTTTTCTTTGATCATAAAAGATATGACTTAGCAAGAGTAGGAAGATATAAATTCAATAAAAAACTTAGTATAGAAAATCGAGGAATCGGAAAAGAATCAGTTAATACGATTGTAAATAAAAACACTGGAGAATTAATAATTTCTGAAGGTGAAGTAATAACTAGAGAAAAAGCTTTTCAGATTGAAGCAGCAGGAGTTTTTCATATTGAAGTATATAGTAAGGATAAAGAAATTGTTAAAGTTTATAGTAATAAATTTGTGTATCCTGAATTGGTATACAAGGGAATAGATTATGAAAAACTTGGTTTGAAAGAAAAGGTATATTATCCTGTATTAAAAGAACTATTAGAAACTGCAACTGATGAAGAAACTTTTGAAATTAGCAATGAAAAATTGGAAGATGAAATAGAAAAAAATATTAGAAGACTTACACCTAAACATATAATTGCTGATGATATATTAGCATCTATAAGCTATGAATTTTGCTTATTTAAAGGTGTGGGTGAAGTAGATGATATAGACCACTTAGGAAACAGAAGAATTAGAGCCGTAGGTGAATTACTTCAGAATCAAGTAAGAGTAGGTCTTTCCAGAATGGAAAGAGTTATTAGAGAAAGAATGACTATCCAAGACGTTGAAGTTGTAACACCGCAGGTGCTAATGAATATAAGACCTGTAGCAGCAGCAATCAAAGAATTCTTTGGTAGTAGTCAACTTTCACAATTTATGGATCAAACTAATCCACTTGCGGAATTGACTCATAAAAGAAGAATGTCTGCATTAGGACCAGGAGGTTTGAGCAGAGATAGAGCAGGATTTGAGGTAAGAGACGTTCACCAGACTCATTATGGAAGGATGTGTCCTATTGAAACACCAGAGGGACCAAACATAGGACTGATAACTTCTTTGGCAACATATGCAAGAATCAATGAATACGGATTCTTAGAGTCACCTTATAGAAAGGTAAATAAAGAAACTGGAGAAGTTACTACTAATATTAATTATATTACTGCTGATATAGAAGATGAACAAATTATAGCTCAGGCAAATGAACCTATCGGAGAAGATGGTAAATTTAAAAATAAAAGAGTTGTTGTTAGGGGAGCAAAGGGAGCACCAGAAATTGTAAGTAGAGACAATGTAGATTATATGGATGTTTCTCCAAAACAACTTATATCTGTAGGTACATCAATGATACCCTTCTTAGAAAACGATGATGCAAATAGAGCTCTAATGGGAGCAAATATGCAGAGGCAGGCAGTTCCATTAATGATAACAGATGCACCTATAATAGGTACAGGAATGGAACACAAAGCAGCTAAAGATTCTGGGGTTGTTGTTGTTAGTAAAAACGACGGTAAAGTTGTATCAGTACAATCATCTGATATTATAATAAAAAGAGATGATAATGGAACATTAGATAAATATTCATTAATTAAATTTAAAAGATCCAATCAAGGAACATGTTTAAATCAGAAACCTTTAGTAAAAAAGGGTGATCAAGTAAAAAAAGGCGAGATCATTGCTGATGGAGCTTCAACATCACAAGGTGAAATAGCACTAGGTAAAAATCTATTGGTAGGTTTTATGACTTGGGAAGGCTATAACTTTGAGGATGCTATTTTAATCAATGAAAATCTTGTAAAAGATGATAGCTTAACATCTCTTCATATAGAAGAGTATGAATCAGAAGCTAGAGATACTAAATTAGGACCAGAAGAAATTACAAGAGATATACCAAATGTTGGAGAAGATTCTCTTAAGGATTTAGATGAAAGAGGAATTATAAGAATTGGAGCTGAAGTTGAACCAGGAGATATTTTAGTAGGAAAGGTTACTCCCAAAGGAGAAACTGAGTTAACTGCTGAAGAAAGACTTCTGAGAGCGATTTTTGGTGAAAAGGCTAGAGAAGTAAGAGATACATCACTTAAAGTACCTCACGGTCAAAGTGGAATAATTGTAGATGTAAAAGTATTTACAAGAGAGAATGGAGACGAATTAAATCCAGGAGTAAATAAATTAGTAAGAGTATATATAGCTACTAAAAGAAAAATAAATGTAGGAGACAAGCTTTGTGGTCGTCATGGAAACAAAGGTGTTATTTCTCGAGTACTCCCTGAAGAAGATATGCCTTTCTTACCAGATGGCACACCTCTTGAAATTGTTCTTAATCCACTAGGAGTACCATCTCGTATGAATATAGGACAGGTACTTGAGGTTCATCTAGGATTGGCGGCAAAAAAATTAGGATGGAATGTAGCAACACCTGTGTTTGACGGAGCTACAGAAAACGAAGTTTTTGAAGCTTTAGAGATGGCAGGATATCCTTCAACAGGAAAAATTGATTTAAGAGATGGAAGAACAGGAGAGTCTTTTGACGCACCTATAACTGTAGGATATATGTATATATTAAAACTTCATCACCTTGTTGATTCGAAAATTCACGCAAGATCAACAGGACCTTATTCTCTTGTTACACAACAGCCTCTTGGAGGTAAAGCACAATTTGGTGGACAGAGATTTGGAGAAATGGAAGTTTGGGCTCTTGAAGCATACGGAGCTGCACATACACTTCAGGAAATGCTTACAGTAAAATCAGATGACGTAACTGGTAGAGTTAAAACTTATGAAGCGATTGTAAAAGGAGAAAATATACCACAACCTGGAATACCAGAATCCTTTAAAGTATTAGTTAAAGAATTGCAAAGTTTAGCTTTAGATATAACTATTATTTCTCCCGAGGAAAAAGAGGAGAACGAAGAAATAGAAGAAATAGAAGACATCAAAGAAGTGATTGGTGAAGAAAGATTTATAGAAGAAGAAACAACCGGAATGGAAATAGAGGATTTAGATAAAAACTAATTTAGGAAGGGAGTTGGCCCCTTTATGGAATTTAACAACTTTGAAGCAATTAGAATAAGTCTAGCATCACCTGAAAGTATAATGAGCTGGTCTTATGGAGAAGTAAAGAAACCTGAAACTATAAACTATAGAACACTTAAACCAGAAAAAGAGGGTTTGTTCTGTGAAAAGATTTTCGGTCCTACAAAGGATTGGGAATGTCATTGTGGGAAATATAAGAGAATTAGATACAAAGGCGTAGTATGTGATAGATGTGGTGTTGAAGTAACTAAAGCAGCTGTTAGAAGAGAGAGAATGGGACACATAGACCTAGCGGCACCAGTATCTCATATCTGGTACTTTAAGGGTATACCGTCAAGAATGGGATTGCTTCTTGATATGTCTCCAAGATCTTTAGAAAAAGTACTTTATTTTGCTCAGTTTATTGTAACTGAAAGCGGAGACACACCTTTATCAGACAAGCAGATACTTACAGAACTAGAATATATAGAATATAAAGACGTATACGGCGATTCATTCCAGGCAGGAATGGGAGCCGAAGCTGTTAAAAAAGTATTAAGCAAAATAGATTTAGAAAAAGAAATTAAAGAATTAAGAGGAAATCTTAAAAACAGTAAAGGTCAAAAGAAAATAAGAATAACAAGAAGATTAGAAGTTCTTGAAGCCTTTAATAAGTCTGGAAATAAGCCTGAATGGATGATTCTAGATGCAGTACCTGTTATTCCACCGGAGTTAAGACCTATGGTTCAGCTTGATGGTGGAAGATTTGCAACATCTGATCTAAATGATTTATATAGAAGAGTTATTAATAGAAACAACAGATTAAGTAGACTTTTAGACTTAGGAGCACCTGACATAATAATAAGGAATGAAAAAAGAATGTTACAGGAATCTGTTGATGCATTAATTGATAACGGAAGAAGAGGAAGACCTGTTACCGGACCTGGTAATAGACCTTTGAAATCACTATCAGATATGCTTAAAGGTAAGCAGGGTAGATTTAGACAAAACTTACTAGGTAAAAGAGTTGATTACTCTGGGCGTTCTGTTATAGTTGTTGGGCCTGAACTTAAATTTTATCAATGTGGTTTGCCTAAAAAGATGGCACTGGAATTATTCAAGCCTTTCGTAATGAAAAAATTAGTAAAAGACGATTTAGCCCATAATATAAAAAGTGCAAAGAAAAAAGTAGAAAGAATAGACTCAGAAGTTTGGGATGTTCTAGATGAAGTAATTAAGGGCCATACAGTTATGCTTAATAGAGCTCCTACACTTCACAGACTTGGAATACAATCTTTTGAACCTGTTCTAGTTGAAGGAAAGGCTATTAAGCTTCATCCTTTAGTATGTACCGCTTATAATGCTGACTTTGATGGGGACCAAATGGCTGTGCATCTTCCTTTATCAGAAGAGGCACAAGCAGAATCAAGATTCTTGATTCTGTCAATTAACAATATACTCGCTCCTAAGGATGGAAAACCTATAACCACTCCAACACAGGACATGGTTCTGGGAAGTTATTATTTAACATTAGAGGTAAAAGGTTCAAAAGGAGAGGGTAGAGTATTCTCGAGTTATGATGAGTTAGTAATGGCTTATTCTGACAAACAGGTCAACCTACATGCAAAAGTCAAGGTAATGATGAAAAAAAGCAAAACCGATAGAGGCAAGTTAGTTGAAAGTACAGTAGGTAGATTTATATTTAATGAAAATATTCCTCAGGACTTAGGATATGTGGACAGAAGTAATGACCAGTATTCATTAGAAATAGATAAATTAGTAGCAAAAAAAGACCTTAGTGATATAGTAGATAAAGTGTTTAGAAAACATGGAAATACAAAAACAGCACAAGTGTTAGACAAAATCAAAGAAATGGGTTTCCATTATTCCACTATTGGAGCTATGACAATAGGTGTATCAGACATAGATGTACCTGAAGCTAAGGTAGAGATGATAAAAGATGCTGAAAAAAGGGTTCTTGAGTATGAGAGAAAGTATAGAAGAGGAATCTTAACTGATGAAGAAAGATACGAGAATGTAATAAAAATATGGCATAAAACTACAGAAAAATTAACTGAAGAGCTTATGGATAATTTAGACGAGTTAAATAATCTGTATATAATGTCGAAATCTGGAGCTAGAGGAAGTCGTAATCAGATAAAACAGCTTGCTGGGATGAGGGGTCTTATGGCGAATGCCGTAGGGCATACTGTAGAAATACCAGTTAAATCAAATTTTAGAGAAGGACTTAGTGTGTTGGAATTCTTTATTTCATCTACAGGAGCAAGAAAAGGATTAGCAGACACCGCTCTTAGAACAGCGGATTCAGGATATTTGACTAGAAGATTAGCAGATGTTAGTCAAGATGTAATCGTAAAAGAGGAAGATTGTGGAGCAAAAGAAGGACTTGAAGTAGAGGCATTTATAGAGAACGGAAAAGAAGAAATTGAAAATCTTTACGATAGAATTGTAGGAAGATATGCTTTCGAAGATATACTTAATCCTGAAACTGATGAAGTAATTGTTAGTAAAGATGAAATGATTTTAGAAGATGATGCTGATAAAATAGTAAAATGTGAAATTAAAAAGGTTAAAATAAGATCGGTACTCACGTGTGATACAGAAAACGGTGTATGTACCAAGTGTTATGGAAGAAATTTAGCTACAGGTAAATTAGTAAATGTTGGAGAAGCAATAGGATTCATCGCTGCTCAATCAATCGGTGAACCTGGTACTCAACTTACAATGAGAACCTTCCATACTGGAGGTATAGCTGCAGCAGCTGATATTACTCAAGGTCTACCAAGGGTTGAAGAATTATTTGAAGCTAGAAAACCAAAGGGTCAGGCTATAATTTCAGAAATAGCTGGTAAAGTAAAAGTTAAAGAAACGGCTAAGAAAAGAGAAGTAATAGTAACTGACCAAGATGACAAAAAAAGTAAAACCTATACTATTCCATATGGAGCAGTAATAATGGCTGAAGATGGACAAATCATAGATAAAGGTGATAGAATAACACTAGGATCTATTAATCCACATGATATTTTCAAGATTAAAGGAATTCAAGCTTTGCAGCTTTATATTCTAAAAGAAGTACAAAAAGTTTATAAAATGCAGGGTGTTGATATAAATGATAAGCATATAGCTGTGGTAATAAGACAGATGCTAAGTAAAGTTAAAATAAAAGGCCCGGGTGATACGGAATTATTACCAGGAACATTAGTAGCCTATGATGAATTCATTAAAGTAAATGAAGAAGCTGAAAAAAATGGTGAAGAACCTTCTAAGGGCGATAGAGTTTTATTAGGTATTACAAAAGCTTCCTTGGCTACTGAATCTTTTTTATCATCAGCTTCATTTCAGGAAACAACTAGAGTTCTAACAGATGCAGCAATTAAAGGGAAAACAGACTATTTGAAAGGACTTAAAGAAAATGTAATTATAGGTAAATTGATTCCTGCAGGTACAGGTCTTAAGAAATATGAAAAAGTAATGATAAGAAAAGAAATACCAGAAAAGGAACTTGAAAAACTCAAGGAGAAATTCAAAGAAGAGGAAAAGTAATTATCTGTTGACATATGAATATGTTAGTGG
>Ga0209942_1001876_pt1 | contig 11076 bp, 9 predicted proteins | sample SalPonR1_A_D2_MG_FD_185695 | JGI IMG/M metagenome (GOLD analysis project Ga0209942, IMG submission 185695) | Salt pond soil microbial communities from South San Francisco under conditions of wetland restoration - Salt Pond MetaG R1_A_D2_MG... ... | reverse complement strand
TTTCATAACCCATATTCCAATTCAAATTTTTAAAAATGGTAGTGGAATATTTTTTTATTATTGAAAAATAAAAAAATAAGTCTATAAGTCAATTAACTTGATAACTTTTAACTTTATAAACTTTTAACCATGAAACTGTATGAACAAGTACAAAAACAAATCAAAGATGCATATTCTTTTATCAAAGATGAATATGATGCAAATTTATTAGAAAAGTTTCTTTATCCAGACAGAGTGATGGAGTTTTATATACCAGTAAAAATGGATGATTGAAAAACAAAAGTTTTTATATGATATAGATCTCAACACAATAATTCAAAATGACCATATAAATGATGAATTAGATTTCATCAAAATGTATCTAAAGATGAGGTAATGTCTTTGTCTGCATGGATGAGTCTCAAAACATGAGTAGTATGACTTCCATTATGAGGTGGAAAATGAGGTGTTATAGTAAATCCAAAAGAATTATCGATTTGAGAATTAGAAAGATTATCTAGAGGATTTATGCAAAAACTTGCACCATTTATCGGGAATCAAGTAGATATACCAGCTCCAGATGTTAATACAACACCACAAATAATGGCATGGATGGCTGAGGAGTATTCAAAATTAACATGAACACGAACTCCATGAGTTATTACAGGTAAGCCATTATCTATAGGTTGAAGTGAGGGTAGAGGAGCAGCTACTGCACAATGATGATTTTATGTTTTAGAACAATATTTATCAGACAAAAATGATTCTATATCTGGTAAATCTGTTGTGATTCAATGATCAGGAAATGCAGGTCTTACTTTTGCACAGATTGCTTCAAAAGCTTGAGCCAAAATAATAGCAATATCAGATAGTAAATGAGCGATTTACAATGAAAATGGTTTAAATATTAATGATATTACTTTACTTAAAAACAAGAAAAAATCTGTTACAGAATATTGAGATTGAAAAGTTATTACAAATGAAGATTTATTATTTTTAAATACAGAGATACTTGTCCCTGCAGCATTAGAAAATCAAATTACAAAAGATAACGCAGATCAAATAAATGCAAAATTAATTTTAGAATTAGCAAATGGACCTACAACATATGAAGCTGATACAATATTACAAAAAAAATGAGTAGATGTATTGCCAGATATTTTAGCAAATTCTGGATGAGTTACTGTAAGTTATTTTGAACAAGTACAAAATAATATGAATTATTATCGAAAAGAAGACGAAGTAAATAAAAAACTTGAAGATATTATAAAACCAGCTACAAAAGAAGTAGTTTCTTTGGCTGAAAAGTATAATACAAATCTTAGAAATTGAGCATATATTTCAAGTTTGAGAATCATATTAGAATCTATGAAAACTAGAGGATAAAAATACTGTCATTGCGAACGAAGTGTGGCAATCTAGTATTTTGATATACTGGATTGCTTCGTAAACTCGCAATGACTTTTTTTATTTGCAAAAGAAACATCTTTCTATATAAGTCTTACACTTATTTTATTTATTGTATAAATTAAAGAATGAAGAAATTATTATTTTTATTACCGGTTTTAGCTTTAGCTACTATTTTATTGGCATGATGTTCAAATAATTCAGAATACATACAATGTACTGAAGAACAGAAAAATGCAGAAATTTGTACTATGGAATATATGCCTGTATGTGGAGATGATGGAGAAACTTATGGAAATGTTTGTAGTGCTTGTGCTACTGAAGGAGTTAATTCTTATATAGAATGAGAATGTGGAACTACAGAAGAAGTTTGTGGTCCAGAAGATGAAGTATGTGAAGTACCAGAGGTAGAATAATATTATAAAAATTGAAGATATAAAAAAACTCCAATGCTATTTAGCAGGGGAGTTTTTTTAATACATTGTTTAGTAATCCACCTAGGGTTTAAATGTATAATCGCACATAAACTTGGGATGAAACTCAGCTTTAATAATTCTTTGCAAACAAATTTCTAGTATTATCTATTTCTGTTTAACATGGGATTAAGATTTAATCAGTCGAATAACCTTTCCACTTCTTTTTCTGTAAAAATTACAGCCTCTATTTCACTAACCGTATTTCATGTTGTTTTATCTTTTTCTATAATTTTTCATTTTCACGCTCATCAAGGTATTGCATTAGAAATAGTACTATCATTTTTATTATATTGCATTGGTCATTTTTTCAATAAATTCATTTTATATTGTATAATGTGAAATTTATTAATAACTCTTGGCAAACAAAACTCTTCATTTGCTTTCTTTTCAGCTTATAATACATTTTCCTGTTTCATTGGGATCTTTCAAAAATTCTTCATTTGGTATACATCTAATCGTAGCTTTAGTTTCTTCTTGTATTTTTTCTGCACTTTCTACAGTTCCATCCCAATGAGCCATTACAAATCATTTTTCTATTTTTTCTTTAAACTCTTTATATGTATCTACATAGTATGTGTTTTTTTCTCTAAATTCTTTATTTTTTCTAAATAAATTATTTTGTGTTTTAAACAAAAGTTTAGAAATATTTACCAATATATCTTCTATTTTCATTATTTCTTTTTCTCCAGATTCTCTTTTAAATACTTCTACTACTCAATTTTCCATGTCTCTCTTACCTACAGTAATTCTTATTGGTACTCATTTTAATTCATATTCATTAAATTTCCATCCTGGAGATTTATTTGTATCATCATCGATTTTATATCTCAATTTCATACTTTCTTTGATATATTTACCCTCAAAATTTAGATGAGTCTCTTCCATTCTATCAATTATTGGTTGAATATATTCTTTTATTTCATCCAATTCTTCTTGAGTTTTAAATATTGGTACAATTACCACATGCAATGGTGCTAATGCTGGTGGTAAAACTAATCATTTATCATCACTATGAGACATGATAATTGATCATATCATACGTGTTGTAACTCATCGTGAAGTTGCATAAACATACTCTAATTCATTTTTTTCATTTGTAAATTTTACATCAAAAGCTTTTGCAAAACTTTGTCCCAAAAAATGAGATGTTCATCATTGTAGTGCTTTACCATCTTGCATCATTTGTTCAAATGTATATGTATCTACAGCTCAAGGAAATTTATCATGTTGAGGTTTTGGTCAAAGTACAGGAGAAATTGCCATGAAATTTGTAGAAAAATCATCATATAAATCTAACATTTTTAATGTTTCTTCTTGAGCTTCTTTATATGTTGCATGAGCTGTATGTCATTCTTGCCATAAAAATTCAGTTGTTCTAAGAAATGGTCTTGTTCTCATTTCCCATCTTACCACATTTGCCCATTGATTACACATAATTGGTAAATCACGATAAGAATTTATCCATCTTTTATAACTATCCCAGATAATTGTTTCACTTGTTGGCCTTACTATCAATTCTTCATCCAGTTTTGCTTCTGGATCTACTACTACTCATTTCCCATTTTCATCATTTTTTAGTCTATAATGTGTTACTACGGCACACTCTTTAGCAAATCATTCTATGTGATCAGCTTCTTTACTAAAAAAAGATTTAGGAATAAACAATGGGAAATAAGCATTATAATGACCAGTATTTTTAAACATTTTGTCCAATGTATCTCTAATGTTTTCTCGTATAGCAAAACCATAGGGTTTGATTACCATACATCATCTTACTGATGAGTTTTCTGCTAATTCAGCTTGTTGTACAATTTGGTTGTACCATTCACTGTAATTTTCCGATCTAGGAGTTAATTTTGCCATTTTTTATAAAAATTTATTAAAATTTTCTTATTTTATATTTTTCCGTTATATTTATAATATATAAACATATATAATAAAAAAATAAATGATTTCATCTCTTTTTAAAAAAAAGATTTTTTCATATAAAACATGTCAATATCTTTCATTGAAAAAATAATTTTTATCATTATAATAACAAAATAACCAAAAAAGAATAAAAATGAATATTTTTGAAAAATTAGATGCTTTTTGCTATGCTCATCCCAATATTATTTTTGTTATGACATTGGCAATCATAGGTGTATTTTTAACATTTATCATTATGTGTAGGATAGAAAAAATTGAAAAATCCAAAAACTCTAAATGAATTTCATTTAGAGTTTTTTTATTGCAGATAAATTCCAAAAGAATATATTAACTTTTAACTATTTACTTTTAACTTTTAACTAAAGTATATGTGCGGTATATTTTGATATGTTTGACAAAGAGCTGATGCAAATAAAATTCTTTTACATGGTTTAGAAAGGTTAGAATATCGTGGTTATGACTCAGCAGGTATGTATATATGAAATAAAAATTGAGAAGATATATTAATAAAAGCTGTGGGTAAGGTTTCTATGTTGTGACAAAAATTAGATCAAAATTTACCAGAAAATAAATCTTGGAATTTTGGTATTGCGCATACTCGTTGGGCTACTCATGGGTGAATATCAGAAGATAATACGCATCCACATTATGATATGAATGAAAATTTTCATATAGTTCATAATTGAATCATAGAAAATTATCATCAGCTAAAAGAAGAATTAAAATCAAATTGATATAAATTTTATGGAGAAACAGATAGTGAGGTTGTTGCAAACCTTTTAGACTATTTACGAACAGGTGATTTTATGGAAACAGTAGAAAAAGTGTTGTCACAAGTTCGTTGAGCTTATGCTTTACTTATAGTTTCCAAAAGAAATCCAAACGAAATGGTGGCTGTTAGATTGTGAAGCCCATTAGTGTTTGCGTATGATAAAGAAAATTGATTTTATTTTTCTTCAGATAAACAAGCACTGTCTTGATATGCTGATAAGTTTATTTACATGGATGATTGAGATATTTTACATATCCAAAATTGAGATTACAAAATTAAGGCAAATGGAGTAAAGATAACTAGAAAAATAGAAGATATGGATGTAGATTTATTAGAATCATCAAAATGAGATTTTGAACACTTTATGTTGAAAGAAGTTTTTGAGCAACCAGCTATTATAAAAAGAATATTTAAATGAAGAGTAGATTTTTCAAATAATACAATGAATACAGAAGCTTTTCATGGTATGAAAAATGAAGATTTTAAGAAAATAGTTTTTGTATGATGTGGTACTTCTTATAATGCCTGATTGCTAGGAACTTATTATATGGAGAACTTAGCATGACTAGAGTCAATTAGTTATATTGCTAGTGAATACGAATATCAAAATATTAAAGTTGATGATGAAACATTATTTGTTTTTATTTCTCAATCTGGAGAAACTGCAGATAGTATAGAAGTTTTGAAATTACTAAAGAGTAGAGGAGCGCATACATTTGGTATAGTAAATGTTGCTTGATCTACAATTTCTCGTTTGACTGATTATTGATTATTTACTAGAGCTTGAGCAGAAATAGGAGTCGCTTCTACCAAAGCTTTTACAGCTCAAATTACTTGTATACTACTTTTGGCACTATTCTTAGGTAAAAAGAGATGATTGAGTAAAGCAAAATATGATAAAATAATGAATGAATTACAAAAAATTCCAAACAAGATTAAAAATGTTTTATCAAATTCAGACAAAATAAAAGATATATCTGAAATAATTTCAAAATATAATGATTTTTTCTTTTTGTGAAGACATTATCAATTGCCAATTGCTCGTGAATCTTCACTTAAGTTCAAAGAAATTACATATTTACATTCAGAGTTTTATCCAACAGGGGAGTTGAAACATTGACCTTTAGCACTTATAGATAATCAAATTCCATCAGTATTATTTTTACCAAATGATTTATTGTTTGAAAAAAATCTTTCATCTGTACAAGAAATAAAAGCTAGAGATTGAATTATTGTAACATTATCAGACAAAGAAATTCCATGATCGGATTATCATATAAATTTTGATTCAACTATAGATGAATTATACCCATTTATTACATCTATTGTGTGACAATTATTAGCTTATTATACAGCAAAAGAATTATGAAAAGATATAGATAAACCAAGAAATTTAGCCAAAAGTGTCACTGTAAAATAAAATTTTATAGTTCTTCCCATTTGGGGAAGTTGGAGTGCGAAGCTAGATGGGGGTTGTAAAAACAATTTAGTAAATTGAATGAATATGAATCAAGGTCGACCAAATTATAAACAAGAAAATAAAAGTTATGCTAGAGAAAATAGAAAGAATCTCACAAAAAGTGAGTGATTAGTTTGGCATATGATTTTGAAAAATAAAAATCTTTGAGTTAAATTTGTAAGGCAAAGAATGATTTGAAACTACATTGTGGACTTTTACAGCAAAGAATTGAATTTAGTAATAGAAATAGATTGAGAAAGCCACAATTATAAATTTTCTTATGATCAAAAAAGAAAAAAGTACTTAGATGGCTTGTGAGTAAAGGTTTTAGTATATACAGACGAACAAGTACTTAGTAATCTAGAATGAGTATTTAAAAGTATAGGGTCTTATGTCTCTGAAAACACCCCCAACTACATTAGAACAACTTCCCCACAGGGGAAGAATATTTAGTTTAGTTAAATAAGCTTCAAATCCAATTAAATAATCAACCACCTTCATCTTCTTCTACTAATGTTTCAATCATCAATTCTGGTGTTGGTTCTGTGATATCATCATTACCCGCTCTGTAATCTTGAGATGTTATATCCATATGTTCACAAGTTTTGTAAGAATAGTGTCATTTTAAATCTCAATCAAGACAAAGTCTTAATTCTACACTACATTTGTTATCTACAAAACCTAAAGGTGATTCATATGATTTAATAAACTGTCAATGAGAGACAACTTCTCACCAAGGAGTCATACAGTTGGAATAATTTGTTTTTGTTAATTCTGTAGAATTATTATTAGAAATCGGATTATTTGAGTTATTATTCCAATAACTATTTGCGCTTTCATTTACTTGATTTATTTTACCATCTGTATCAAATTCAGCAGAATCATTTTTAGCATATTCTGGATTTTGGATTAATTCTCCAGGTTTTTTATTATTATAAGAAATTACTTTTACTCTAGTATATTCATATTCTATATCTTCTTTACAAGATGCTTGTTCAAATGATCACTTTAATTCACCATCTTCACAAATCCTTCTTTGTACATTACATATTGTTGGAACGTCTTTTCTTTGTTGATAAGCCAATACAGATTCACCATGCTTAATTACATTATTCCATTGAGTTATACAATCATCATAAACAATATTATTTTCAGACTCTAAATTATCAACTCATAATTCTCAATTATCAATTATTTCTTCAATTACTTTTTCTTCCAAAATTTCTTCTAATAGTTCATCATCTAGTTCTTTTTCTATATCTTCTTCTCATCATATATAGTCTTTGTTTGGAAGAGATGCTTCTGTTGTTTCTTCAAGTTTCTCCTCTTCATTTTCAAACAAGAAAGACCAATCATTTGCTGCTCCATGTATTCATTCTCCCAAAACATTATGCTCATTACCATTATCATCTACAAAAACATATGTTAGTTCTATGGTTTCTACTGTTTTAGTTTGCATTGGTATCAAAATTATAGCTACACAAAAAATTACTGCCGCCATAATCATTGCAAATATCCATCCAAAAAATGTTTTCATAATTGTATTTTTGAAAAATAAATAATACAATTAAATTATAGTCATAAATTGAAATTATGCAAATTTTGAGATAAATAATTCCCTAAATTAAGATGTTAATTATTTTTTTTTGATATATTTTATAGAATATACTTTATGAGTTCTGTTTTTGTATAGTTGTCTCAATAATGCAAGACTTGTATACTTATAAAATGGTATGTTATTTATCAAGTGCATCGATTTAGTTTTTGTGGTTTATCTGAGATTTTAACTTAAACAATTATCCCACCTCAAACACATTCATCTCACACATAAGCCACTACACTTTGACCAGGAGCAATTCACCATTGCTTTTCCTTACAAATAAATTTTAATTTTCAATTTTCAATTCTCAATTCAGCATTTTGAGGTTCTTGTCTGTACCTTATTTTACTTTTACATTTCAATGGTAATTCATATTCTTTTCATATCCAATGCCAATTTTTTACCGATATTTCTTTACTACTTAGTTCTGGCTCATTTTTATCATAGCTTACAATTACTAGGTTTTTCTCTACATCAATATTTACTACATAAGCCTTTTTATTTATATCTAGGCCTCTGCTTTGTCATATTGTAAAAAAATATGCTCATTCATGTTCTCCTACTTTTGTTCAATCCACCAATACTATATCTCATTTTTTTATAGGTAATCTTTTCTTTAAAAACTCTTTCATAGGTACTTTTCAGATGAAGCACAATCATTGGCTATCTTTACGATCTGCATTTGGTAATCATATTTTTTTTGCCAGATTTCTTACTTCGCTTTTCTTCATTCATCAGATTGGAAAAAGTGCTTTGCTAAGTTGATACTGATTAAGTCATGACAAAAAATAACTTTGATCTTTATTGTAATCTATACCACGAAGCAGCCTGTGGTTTCAGTCGTCTTTTTTGTCTATCCTAGCATAATGTCACATAGCAATTCAATCAAATCACAATTCAATTGCTTTGTCTAAAAATACATCAAATTTAATCAAACTATTGCATAAAATATCTGGATTTGGTGTTATACCATTTTTATATCATTCATATATGTATTTTACTATTTTTTCTTCATATTCATCCCTAAGATCAAAACTCATAATTTCCAATCACAAAAATTCAGCTACTTTGATAGCTTCTTTAGCATCTTGATAAGTAGAGCAGCTTGGATTATCTTCATCTACATAATTTTTCATAAATCCTGCTACTACCTCATATCATTTTTCTTTTAATAACCAAGCAGCTACAGCACTATCTACACCACCGCTCAATCACATTAATATTTTTTTCATAAAAATTATTTTACTTAAATTAAACGTTTGCCACAAATAATGTCATTTCGATTAAACTAACTAGGTGAGTACATGGAGAAATCTCTTAGAAATGATTAAGAGATTTTCTAATTTCCAACCTATTGTTACATTGGTAATTCAAGATGAAAGAGAAAAAAACTACTGCTAACAAATAATAGTATTGTATTATTTTGATATCTGTTTTCAATTAATATTTATTCAATTTGATCTCCTTTGTCTAATTCTATTGTATCTATAGACGGTTCTATTCCATGTATTTCATCTAAAAATTCTTGTTCATTATAAAAACTAAATATATTTGCTAATTTTGTTTGTACCTTTTCTTGTATATCTTCAATAGTTCAAGCTTGTCTATCTTCTTTTAATTCAAAACTTTCTTCTGGCATTCTTTTAAGATATTAAATATTTAAATGTTTATGTATATATTATAAACAAAAAATAAAAACTGTCAAATTTTAAGACAGCTTTTATAGTTGATAATTGATAATGGTAAATTTTGAATTAATTATAAATTATCCATCCACCATTATCAATTACTTTTGACTCCAAACAACTCTTTTTTCGTCATTAATCATTTTAAATTCTTTTGCTTTTACTTTTATTTTATCACCTATATTATAATATTTTTTTCGTTCTACTCATTCAGGAGCTACAATCCAATTTTTATGTAACAATCACTCTACTCATTTAACAGTAATAAACATACCATAATTATATTGTAGTTTTACATATCATTCATATCGATTACCTAACTTAATATCTTTTATAGTAAACTTTCAATCAGAACTTGATAATTCTTTATTACTCACTCAATTCGTTTTGGGTTCTTCTTTATTTTTTTTCTTGGGGGTTTCTTTTTCTAATTTTTTTATGTTTGGAACAAATTTCATATTAGGATTATTTTTGTAAGCTAGTTCTAGTTGTTTATAAATATCATCTTTTTGACCTATCCATGTTTGCATTTGTTTTGGATCATTATTGTCATATATATCTATATGCATTTCCAAACGATCTCACATAGGAGTTTTTAATATCTGTCCTTTTTTGAATTTTAGTTCTAAGTCATCCTTGAAGTTAGATGGTCTTTTATACCAACAAATTTTATGTTTATTATTTTTAGTATCAAAGATTATAGCATCAGGTTCTATTCAATTTATAGCACTATCTTTAAATAAGTTTTCTTTTGTTCTTACAAATATATCTTGAGTATTTTCATATTCCTGTTCACTTATTCCTATTCATTCTAATCTTGCTTTTTCTTGTATTTTTTCTTGTTTTGAAAATGTTTTTTTGTTCCAAGCATCCATCAATCACTCTAGTTCACCTCTTTCCATAGCATATCTTTGCCTTGATTGTTTTCTAATTTTATCAATCAATTCTAAAGATCATTCTGGAGTTGGAAGAGGATTTGTTCTCATACTAAAAGGGTCGCTAGATATACCATCTACCATCAATTTTAGATATGCCGTAAACATCGGCAATGATATTAAGTCATTTGTACTTACAGCATCTTTAAATTGACCACTAATTATCTCTGCATCATCTTTACCTAGAGTAAAAGCCATAATTGTTCATACATTACCAAATATAGCATCTCTTACTTCTTCTTGTAATTGAGATGTAAATTGATTAGCCACAATCAATGACAATCTATATTTTCTAGCTTCTGATAATATTGTAGCAAAAGCTCTAGTTGCAAAATTTTGGAACTCATCAATATAAAGATAAAAATCTCTTCTTTCTGTCCTAGAAACATCTGCACGAGACATAGCATCTATTTGTATTTTTGTTACTAGTAATGATCAAATCATGGCAGCATTATCTTCTCAGATCTTTCACTTACTTAAATTTACTAGGATAATTTTTCATTCATCCATAGCTTTTCTCATGTTCAATTTTGTTCTTGGTTGTCCAAAAATATTTCTTACCAATTTTGACGATAAAAATTGTCATATTTTATTTACAATTGGTGCAATTGCTTCATCTCTTTGTCTATCACTCCATTTATTAAATTCTGTATCCCAAAATTTTTTCAATAAAGGATCGCTTAAATTATTTAACACTTCTTCTCTAAAATCTTTATCTACAAGTATTCTAGTAATATGCATCAATGTAGCATTTGGATAGTCTATTACAGACAACACAACATTTCTAAGTATATATTCTAATCTTGGTCCCCAGCTATGTTCAAATAGTTTATG
>Ga0209942_1001875_pt1 | contig 11077 bp, 9 predicted proteins | sample SalPonR1_A_D2_MG_FD_185695 | JGI IMG/M metagenome (GOLD analysis project Ga0209942, IMG submission 185695) | Salt pond soil microbial communities from South San Francisco under conditions of wetland restoration - Salt Pond MetaG R1_A_D2_MG... ... | reverse complement strand
TGGAATCTTACGACCGTGATGAATGGGTGTCTGTAAGCAAAAGCAAAAAAGCAGAAATTGAAGAGGCCGCTGACAATAGCACGAAGAAAAGTAAACGAATAAATATCCGACTCACCGAAAAAGATTATCGCGATATTCAGATAAAAGCGATGGAAGAGGGAGTACCCTATCAAACATTGATATCAAGCATAATCCATAAGTACAACAAAGGAGATTTGAAGTCTTAGTTTGTAAACCTCCATGGGTTTTGAAACCTTGGAGGTTTTTTAATAACTCAGGAAGCAGACTCAGTTTTCAGCTCATCCTCTTCACACCGTTCTTCGGTTTTATATATAAACTTATCAGACACCCACCGTCCAATCACATATGGTGCTAACATGGCAACGTAAATATACCTTTCCAGCAGATAAATGTAATCAGTCGCTATGAATGCTATTAGAACGACAAGAAGTACTGCCATAAAAGCAAAATCGTAATACATGCGTCTTTCTTTCTCTGCGTATTTCATCTGCTGTTGGTTTCTTAGATTTATCTGAATCAGATTTGGATGGATCGATGATGAACGATTTCTCTGTAAATAGTAAAATGCATAGCATTTCGCAAGATTCTCATGTCGAACCAACCAACTTTCCCGGTCTGATAATGAAAGCAGAAATATCAGACAAATAGATTTCAATTAAGCGGAAATCGACCTGAGAGACGCAACTCTTAATTATTCGAACCTCAAATTAAAGGTGTAATTATAGATCTTTTAAAAGAGAATTTCAGAAAGGCCGATGTGCTAAATTGATGCAAGAATTAGTGTTCTCAAGCCACTTCCTCAAGCTCAAACTCAAACGAAAAGCGCGTTCCGTGGCCATTAGAAGTATAGTTAGCTTCTCCCCTGAGCTGACTTACAAGCGTGCGGATTAGAGTAACGCCCAGTGTCTGCTGATTTTCGAAGTCAAAGCTTTCAGGGAGACCGTGTCCGTTATCAGCTACTTTTATTTGGACCTTCTTCCCAATCGTGTCCAATTCAATATTAATTTCACCGGCATCACTGTTTTTAAACGCATGCTTGTAACAGTTCACGATGCATTCGTTGAGTAACAGGGATAGCGGCACTGCCTGGTTCACATTCATTTTGATGTCATCCATTCGGTAATTCAGTTTGATATCCTGTTCAGGCTGTTTAAATGCATCTGATACGGCATCTACAAGTTCCCTGGCAAAATCAGATATATTGATATTTGCAAAAGTCTCATTCTGATAAAGTTTTTCGTGAACCAGTGCAATTGACTGAATTCGCAACTGACTGTGCTGAAGAGCTATTTTTGCACTTTCATCCTCCAGGTTCCACATTTGCATCTGTAGAAGGCCTGATATCACAGCCAGATTATTTTTCACCCTGTGGTGGATTTCGGCCAGTAAAATATTCTTCTCACGAAGTGATTCACTAATTCTCTGTTCCGATTCTTTCTGAACGCTGATATCACTGGCCACGAATACCAGTCTGACGTCCTCATTAACTTCATCGCTGAGTACAGATGTCGATAGAATTACCGGGAGTACATGCCCCTCTTTCGACACAATTTTGGTCTCCAGCTCATTGATTGCCAAGTCATTATTGACAATTGTCGTTTTTATTTTTTCGCGTTCATTTTCCTCAATGATATTCCATACTGGAAAGTGCTCAAGATCAGCATTGTTATAACCCAGCTTGCGATGGACTGTTTTATTCGACATCTGGATATATCCCTCATCATCCGTTACGAATAACATATCACCCATCGACTGAATGATGTTATTCACATACGATCGGGAAACCATACTTTTACTAAGGTTTTCAGCCATCTGGTTAAACGTATCAGCCAGTCTCGATAATTCATCTTTTGATCTCAGCTTAATACGCTGATCCAGATTACCACTACCAATCTTTTTAGCAGCAGTCGTAAGTGTGTTCACAGGCTGAGTGATAGAGCGGTAAATAATGAATGCAAAAAGAAGTGAGGCTGCAAAACCCAAAATTGTTATAAGAATAATGCGACGCACAGTTTGATCCGCCCGATCTTCAAGCTTAGCCTGCTGCAGATCGAGAAACATATTTGAATTGGTGCGAAGATTCTCCAGAAGCGGAAGGAGCGTATTTCTGAAATACGGTTCAATTGTAACATTGAAAATTTCCTCGCCGTAATTTTCCTCCATGTTCTGATCAAGGAGCTCATCGATAAGTCCCCGGTAAGGGCCATAGGCTACAATTAGCGAATCCATCAGTGTATCCATTCGCTGATGAAGCTGCTGCAGCTCCGGGCTTTCCAGAACATTACGACTTGCTTGGTTTGAATAGTCATTGTAAGCATCTAGGAACCGATCTATACTTCGGATAATTGTTTCGCGAGCCTGACGCACCTGCGAAGATGTGCGCAGCGATTGATCACCTTCGCGAAGCTTCTCACTTTCAGTAAGAAAGTTACGCGTGTAGAGCATAGAGTTTTGAAGTGTCACAGTCATCTCAGTAAGAATCTGGAGTTCTGTGGCACTTTGCTGACTCTCGTAAATCAGATCCGTTTTGATTTCATTACTGAGATAGTAAGACAGAGAACCGGTAAGCAGCACTAAAAAAGCAACTGCCAAAAAACTTAAAAGAAGCTTGGTTCCAAGACGCATGTTAAGCAGGGAAAATTTAAAGAATCAGGTCGGTCTGTCTATATCTTTTATCGGCTGAATATTGTAAGAATAAACTACCAATAGTTATAATCTATAAATCTAAAATACACAGAATATTATCCTGTTATTGAACATATAGTTCAAAAATTGATAAGATCATTCATCGATTCTGAAATGGATTTCACATCCGGCAGGACGGCTTCCATCAACCCTACATTGTAAGGCATGGGTATGTCTGGCATGGTAAGTCGACGAACAGGTGCATCCAGGAACTGGAAAAGTTCCTCCGTTATTTGGGACGATATTTCAGCGCCAAATCCCGCCGTCTGTGTATCTTCATGCACAATAAGGCATCGATTTGTCTTTTTAACCGACTCGAAAACAGCATGTTTATCCCAAGGTGACAATGTTCTCAGATCGATAATATCTGCAGAAAGTCCGTCGTTTTCAGCAGCCTCCATACATCGTTCGCACATGGCTCCCCACGTAACCACGGTTATATCCTCCCCCTTTTTTAGATGTGAAGCTTTCCCAAACGGAATAACATATTGATCCCCCGGATATGGTTTGCGGGCTGACTTTGCATCAAGTAAATTTCTGTGTTCAAAGAAGATTACCGGATCATTTCCTCTCATAGCCGAGCGCAGTAATCCAACAGCATCTTCCGCATTTGAAGGATAGGCAACATTCCACCCAATCATTCTTGTAAAGAAAACCTCGTTAGATTCACTGTGCCAGGGATCACCACATTTTGCAAAACCACCCGGCATGCGGATCACCATGGGAGCAGCAAATTTATTTGCCGTGCGCCATCTTATCGTGCCACAATTCTTAAGCTGCTCGGTAGCCGGATCCGCATATTTCCGAAACTGAATTTCGGCAACCGGCATTAAGCCTGTATAAGCAAGACCTACTGCCCGCCCGATAATGCCTTCTTCCGACAAACTTGTATCAAATACCCGTTCACTTCCATGGGTGCTTTGGAGGCCCATCGTAGCTGCATGTACACCCCCTTTTTCACCAACGTCTTCACCAAACACAACTACTCTGCTGTTTTGATGAAGCTCATAATCAAGAGTTCGGCGTACTGCTTCTACTATATTTATTCTCTGTTTTTCCGGACCCGGCTCTTCAGATTCATCGGGTTTTTCATAGCCTGCCACACGCAATCCGCCAACTGATTGCAGTTCATCTGACTCCTCGTTCCATTTCACATATCTGGTTACATTATCTTTGGATGGATCATCCCGGCCCCAAGCCTTCTGGGCCGTGTCATCCACTAACGACTTGGTTTCACTTTCCAAATCAGCCCACTCCTTTTCTGAAACCAGTTTTGGTACAGCATAGGATTTGAGCTTTTTTAACGGGTCGCTTTTCTTCTCTTCTTGAATTTGCTCTTTTTCCTTATAGGACTGGTTATCTTGATATGAATGACCATTCAGACGCGGAACGGTAAGCCTGATTAACGCCGGCCCCTTTCCTTTTCGAACATAAGATACAGACGATTCAATGAGCTCCGCTGCTTCTTCGGGGTCTGTACCATCCCCATCGTATATCATAAGATTTTTAAATGACCGGAGATTATTTGCAATATTAGCTCCGGGCGTCTGAAATTCACTCCCGACAGAAATTCCGTAGCCGTTATCCTCAATAAAAAACAGAATTGGTAAATGCAGCGTGGTTGCCATTGTTATGGCCGACCAGAAACCGTTTGTAGCTACCGATCCGTCCCCACCTAGAATCACTGAAATTGCGTTTTCGTAAACATCATCCTTCAATTCAGATTTGTGATACTCCGTACCCTGGGCCCAGCCTGCCGCGGGTGTGTATTGTGACCCAACATCACCAGCCATCGGTAAGACTGTTGGTCCGTTATTTCCCGGCAAATTACATACAACCCCGATATCCCGTCCATCACTGTAACCGCCGCTTTTTGCCATGGGTGCAGCCATTGCATCTTCCAGAGGCAAACCGAGCGTTAGCATAAGTGGACGTGATCGATAATATGCACTGGCAGAATCTTTAGAGTGTGTAAGATGCTGGCCAAGTATGATTTGTGCCAGTTCGTGCCCTCTTGCAGAAAATTGGTACAAGACCTTTTTATCAGGTACTAACTCATTTTCTTCTTTGTCATCCAGGGCACGAGACAGCAACATAAGACGTACAATCTTTTTCCAATCGAGCTTATCGGCAGGTGAGAGCTGATCATTTTTTGCCATAGGTAATTCGACTTATTCCTATTTATTTTTGGGTCAGTTTGTAACTCTCTCTAAAATGGGTCATTTCCTGAGATGTTCCAATCGTTATTCGCACGCAATGAGGAAGGCCGAACGCTTTAAGGTGTCTCAGTATCACACCTTCTTCAAGCATGCTCTGAGTGAATTTTATCGCGTCTTGTTCAGTATCACAAACCATCATTACAGAATTTGAGATGGAAGGTACGTATTCAACGTTGTGCTCATCAAAAAATAAACTGAGTTTCTCACGTTCCTGATTCACAACTGAAACACTTTTTTCAAGAAAATCTTCATCCTGCACTGCTGCCAGAGCGGCTGCCTGGGCTAACGTGGTTGGCTCAAAGGTGAGCTTACTTTTCATTAGTTGCTCTACCAGTTCTGGGTGAGCTATTGCATAACCGATTCTAAAGCCTGCAAGGCCATAGCCCTTTGAAAAAGTTCGTGTGATAATAACGTTGTCCCGTCTGTAATCGATAGCATGGGGGTAGTCATTAACGTCCCGTGCATACTCAAAGTAGGCTTCATCGGCAATTACCAGCACACGGTCTGGCACATGGCTTATAAACTTTTCATACTCCTCTTTCTTGATATATGTGCCGGTCGGATTATTTGGGTTGGCAATATATACCATTCTCGTGTTTTCATCTATTGCATCGAGTATTCCGGAAATATTGAAGCCGTACCCGGATGTTGCCGGCACTTTTTTGAAATTAGCCCCCATCACACCACCCTGTACAAAAATACCTACAAAAGTAGCTTTGGACGTAACGATGTTATCTTTGCTGCTTAACAATGACCGGCATAGAATTGAAAGAATACTTTCAGACCCGGAAGCAACCAGGATCTCATTCTCACTCACGCTGTTTCGGTGAGCAAGTTCAGCTGTAAGCTTACGAGCCACTGGATCCGGATAGTCCTGAATCTCAGTCATTGCCTTTTCAACGGCAGGCTTCACGTCGGGGCTGCATCCTAGCCTGTTTTCATTGGATGCTAACTTCGATATAGTACCAATATTGTATGTTTCTTTAACTTCAGCAATCGTCTTACCTGCTTTGTACGCAGTAAGGTTCCGAATTCGTTTCGGTATGTCAATCAAAATAGTTCACTTATTTTTTCCAATTCAGTACAGAAAAAGTGTCTGAAACGTCGTTCATTATCCTGTGCAAAAATCGCCAATCACAGGAAAGAAACAAAGAAAGCGCTTTCAAAAGCAATTAATTATTTGAATGATATGGTTACGATATTGTTCTTACCTTAAATTCAATCAAAAATACACAAATAATGGCTAACCACTATTTAGTTACCGGCGCAAGTCGTGGCATTGGATTCGAAACTGTTAAGAATTTAGCTGATAATGATCATCTCGTTACTGCGGTGGCGAGATCCCGAGACAAACTGTCTTCGTTACGCGGCCTTTACCCGGAGCATATCCGTACATTGGCCGCCGATATTACCTCAGATCAGGACAGAGAAGGGATTATTCAGCATATGAGTGAAAATGGTTTGACCTTAGACGGGATTGTTCACAATGCCGGGCTTCTTATAAATAAGCCATTCGAAGATCTGACAAATGAGGATTGGCAGCGTCAGCTTGATGTGAATTTGCTTGCCCCTGTGTTTCTAACCAGGGATCTTTTAAAATTCATGAACCCTGGCAGCCACATTCTGAATATCAGCAGCATGGGGGGATTCCAGGGAAGCAGTAAATTCCCGGGCCTTACCGGATACAGCGTTGCAAAAGGTGCGCTCTCTATCTTAGCTGAGTGCCTCCCCGGGGAGCTTCAGGAAAAAAATATTAAGTGTAACAGCCTGTGTCTGGGAGCTGTTCAAACTGAAATGCTTGAATCGGCATTTCCAGGAATGGAGGCCCCCGTTCAGGCTGGTTCAATGGGTAAGTATATCAGTAATTTTTTAGAAACAGGCCATACGTTTTACAATGGTAAAGTACTTCCAGTTGCCCTGGCTGATCCGGATTAATCGGTCAATACATTACAACTTTAACTTATCAGATAATTTAATAAGAATCATTCTATGAAGACTACTGTGTTAACAATATTATTCAGTGCGATACTTCTCTTATCTTTTCCCTTTCAAAAAAACGTTGAGGCTCAAACCATAGATCTGTTAGGTGGAAACGTTCTCAATGGTGCCGTAACAGGTACCTTTTTAGGAGCAAGCGTCATGGGGCTGCAAAACAGTGATGATTTTGCCCCGCTCCGCATTGGACTGGGTGCCGGTATTTTAGGAGGTGCCGGGATTGCAGTGTATGATATTGCGACGCTCCCTCAGGGACAACAATTTTTTATCTCAGGCCTCTTTAATGATGGAAACAATTCATCAATAATTATACTGCTCGATACTATGTACGGAGCTGCCGGGGGTGCCCTTCTCGGTACTGCAGTAATGCTTATTCAGAATAAACCTATCATTGAAGGGATTCAATATGGAGGAAGTGCCGGAGTCTGGGCAGGTTTTGGGATGGGGCTCGTGGATGCGTTCTTACTCTCAGAGCGAAACAGTGATTTTACAGCAAATGCACTTTTGGATAGATCATCACTCGTTGAATTTCAAACAGCCGGTATGGATATTGGCCTCGGAAAACCTGCACTGTTCAGAACGTTTTCGAAGGATGGTCGCTCACCGGGATATAAATACAATCCCGGGGTAAAATTATTATCAATTGGCGGATCATTCTAACATCCGGACAATTTGATTTTGTGCTGTTTCAGCTTCATAGAATACTTCTCAATCGGGCTGTTTTTTTAATAGTATGGAACCTGTGCCTGCGCGATCTCTATGAAGTATTATAAATGAGTTTTGAAGTTTTTCAATCAGGCTTCTTCAGAAGATCCAGCTCCTTTCATTTGAGCTCCCTCTTTCTCTTCTGACGTAGCCAATGTATACATCAGAGCTTTTGTGGTGTTAACCTGCCCCGATAATGATGGATTAATCCCATCGCTTAAATAATACCATGCTTCTGGCGGGTTCCCCATCCGTTTGCCGGTTGGATCTACAATGTACCCGGTTTTCCCCGCGATAATTTGACGGACCTGAGCTAGATCTTCATCAGAAATATCGAAGTCGAACAGCTCCATTTTGTCCAGCAGACCTGGAATAACCGGTGGAGGTGTAATCCAGATCACAGGATTGTCAGTAACTTCTTTAATGGCATCTTCAATTGTCGATAAATTTTCCCAGGTCTCCGACAAAGGCAGTAGTGTTCTTTTTGGTGCAATTGACAAACGAATCACATCGAACATTCCCAGAGAAACAATCACCCAGTCTGGTTCATGGCTGAGTACATCTCTGTGGAGACGCCTCAAAGCTTCAGAGCTTGTATTATTCGCATGGCCTGCATTCACAAACGTGAAGTCTGCTTCTGGAACAGTAATACTCAAAATCTCACTGAAAATACGGAACCAGCTCTGTAAATCATCTGTAGATGAATCCCCCAGAGCTACAATTGTATCATCTGGTTCAAACGGCAGCTGATCTATCCAGTCAGTTACATCGTCATCTTTGAGCAGCTCAAGAGCTGCCTCTTTTGCATTTTGTTTAAAAGTATTTCTCAATTTGGTCAGTTCAGACTCTTCAAGCCCAAATATGTTGGCAACCGCCTCTGTGTTAGATATTCCGGGAAGAAGCGGGTATTGTTTCTCTATATTTAAAAACTGAAGTAAATATTTCTCAAGTGCTTCTTTCTCTTCGCTTGTTGCTTTCTTCATTTCAATCAGTATTATCTTTTATAAAATTTGTTATTAATAGGTCTTTCAACTTTGAAACCCCTGTTTCAGCAGGTTCTGATATATGGGTCCACTCATCTCTGAGTTGAGCCTGAGGCTCTGATGGGTCAATCATGAATTTAGGGATCCCTGATCTTGCAAAATCAACCAGGCCCGCAGCCGGATAAACAACCAGGGATGTGCCGATAACAACCAGGATGTCTGACCGCGACACTATAGTAGAGGCAGCTTCAATATTTGGGACTGGTTCGCCAAACCATACAACATTTGGCCTTAACTGACTACCGTCTGTAGCTGTATCACCTATTTGTATTGGTTTATCTTCAATATCAACAATATGGTCATGGGTCTGGCTGCTCTTTGCCTCCCTTAGTTTTCCATGCAGATGGAGTACAGATGTTGAACCTGCCCGTTCATGCAAATCGTCAACATTTTGGGTGATGATATCAACATCGAAATGCTCTTCGAGTTCGGCAAGTGTTTCATGACCTCTATTTGGCTTGGCATGATAGGCTTGCTTTCGTCTTTTATTATAAAAGGCCAAAACAGATTCGGGATCTTTCTCCCATCCTCGAATAGTAGCTACATCTTCTATGTTGTGACCTTCCCATAACCCGCCGGAGTCCCTGAATGTTGCCAACCCACTGTCAGCACTCATTCCGGCCCCTGTCAGAACTACGATAGATTTATTACTTTCAGAAATGATCTGCTAATAACTTATTTAAGAAATTGAGCCCACGAACTTTCCGGCTTATAATCTATAATCACGTCGGGCTGTGGTTCAGTACTGTACCTTGCAACAAGAGTTTCAATTTCGTTTGAAAGACACTTGAGGCTGTTAGATATCATATCGCTATTAAAACCGGTTTCTCCAAGCTTAATAGTCATATTCATTGTAACGAGCCGTCCAATGGCGCGACCAAGCTGAACCATTTTTCGCTGAGCAATTTTCTGATCCACTTTGAAATTCAGCTGCTCTTTAAAATGCTCGGCAGCTTCACTGGTCAGTGAGTAATCCTTCAGATATTGATATAAATTCTGAATTTTTGACTTCTTCATACTTTTCAATACCGATTCGGAAATTTGCTGGTACAGAATGTCATTTGATCCTTCAAATATCTGAAACGGTCGACTGTCAACAAGAGAACGACCCGCTATGTGATCTGTACGATAACCTTTAGCACCAACAAGCTGCATCAATGATTGTGATGCTTCATGCATATAATCTGTCACAACACTCTTAATAGAGTTTGCTGCTACATCCATTTTAGATGTATCCTTATCTAGCGGAACATTCTTGGAAGTGAAGTAACTCATTGCAGAACTTGCAGTAAAATATGACTGAAGATTAGCCAGACGTTCTTTAACCTGGTCATAATTGAACAGGCTCATTCCTCCAACCAATCTGTTTTTGCAGTGGTCGATTGCCTCATCCATCATTCTATTTAAGAATCCGGTACTCATTCCGGGAAATTGAAGCCTGCTTCGATGTAAAATATCAAGCATCATTTTTACACCTGTTGATCGCGGTTGCAGTCGATATTCTTCAGGCACTTGTATTTCAAGTTCATTTTTTCCGTACGGAAGCATTAATAGGCCCAGGTTTTTGTAGTACTCCTTCACTTCAATTCCACCCCTTGAAGTATCATGTACAAAAAATCCAATATCTCTGCTGAGATTACCGTTTTTATCCAGGCCTCTGGCCGTAATTAACCAGAAATCTGCCCAGCCCGTCAGACCGGCCCAATGCTTCAAACCTTTTACTTCATAATTGCCTTCTTCCTCATCATAGGCAAAACCCGTCTGCATCCGCAGGGCATCTGAGCCAAATTCAGGCTCTGTGATCATAAGTCCGCCCATATTGTTATCTTCAATAAACTTTTTAAAGACGGATTTTTGAGCTTCTTCCTGTCCATAGTTGGCAAGTGGCTGCAAAAACAGAGCGCCATTAATGCCCATCATTAAGGATAGTGGAAGGGATTGATATGAGGTTGTTTCCAACATTTGAAGAGCTTCTGCTGTGTAAGCACCTCTGCCTCCGAATTGATCGGGGATGAAAGCAGATAAGGGTTTACAATCGAGAACCTGACGCATCACATATGGGGGAATCCCTCTGCTATCGACAAGCTTGTTTTCTTCATTTCTTTCGGTGAATAGCACAGAAAGTGTTTCTTTATAATCAGAAATAAATTCTGATAAATTCTTTTTTACTGAAGCGGGTTTTACTACGTCTATTTCCACAATAATCTGCTTTTGTTATGCTGTATAGGTATTTCGTGAGGATATAACAGAGTAAAGATAGAAAACGTGTCCTTGAAATGCAGATTTAACAAAAAAAAGGCCCCGAACGCGGAGCGTTGGGGCCTTGGTTAGAAGCGATGAGGCGGCGACCTACTCTACCCCCGAAGGAGTACCATTGGCGCTGCGGAGCTTAACGGCCGTGTTCGGAAT
>Ga0209942_1001872_pt1 | contig 11102 bp, 9 predicted proteins | sample SalPonR1_A_D2_MG_FD_185695 | JGI IMG/M metagenome (GOLD analysis project Ga0209942, IMG submission 185695) | Salt pond soil microbial communities from South San Francisco under conditions of wetland restoration - Salt Pond MetaG R1_A_D2_MG... ... | reverse complement strand
CTTAAAATATAAACTAAAAGTATCTCCGAGTCTGTAAAAGGATAGGAGTAGTGAGTGGGTATGGACTACCCGAATAGGTAACTTGATCGATGTTACGGGTGAAATTCATCTTATGTCCCATAAGATCAAGCGACTATGAAGCTCGGTATTTCAATGCCGAGTAGTTCACGATCCCTTTTGTAATTAAGGATTTCTATTTAGAAAGGAAGTGAAATAGATGAAACCTAATCGTAATGATTTTGCTTCTCCTCAATTCAAACTGATATCAGATGATCAACTAAATGAATTACATCTAAAAACATTGGAAGTCTTAGAAAGAGTTGGTGTTAAAATTGAAGAAAAAGAAGCCCTAAAATTATTAGAAAATGCAGGGGCTTATGTTGATAATAAAAGAGTTCGCTTTCCTAGTTATTTGATAGAAGAAGCTATACGATCTGCTCCCCCAAGAATTGTTTTATCAAATAGAGAGGGAAAAAGAAGTTTATATCTAGAAAAAAACCAACCCTATTTTGGTACCGGTTCAGATTTACCATATACTTATGATCACTATACTAATAAAAGAAGGAAATCTAAAAAAGAAGATGTAATAAATTCTGCCTGGGTGGCAGAAAATTTAGATAATATTGATTTTATAATGTCGATGGCAATAGCTACAGATACCCCTCAAGAAATTTCTGATTTACATCAGTTTGCTGCTATGGTAAGCAATTCTAAGAAACCAATTGTATTTACTACTCATCATCGAAAAAATTTATTGAATATCATAAAAATGGCCTCTATAATTACAGGTGGCAAAGAAAAATTAAAGCGTAATCCTTTCCTGGCGTGTTATGCAGAGCCGATATCCCCTCTTTACCATACTGAAGAAGGAACACAAAAATTATTAACATGTGCAGAATTTGGTATTCCTGTTATGTATACTCCGGGACTTATGGGGGGAGCTGTGGCACCCGTTACTCTAGCAGGGGCATTAGTGGTGGCAAATGCTGAATTACTTAGTGGGCTTGTGATTCATCAATTAAAAAGAAAAGGTGCGCCGTTTATATATGGTGGATGTGCTTCTTTTATGGATATGAAAACGATGATACAAACCTATGCAAAGCCTGAGTTTCACATGAATAGTGTAGTACTTACTCAACTATCAAAAAAATATCAACTACCTATGTTTAGTACAGCAGGTTGCACTGATTCTCCTATTTTAGATTTACAGGCGGGTTTAGAAGATATGTATTCTCTGCTTTTAGCTGGACTCAGTGGTGCTAATTTGATTCATGATGTAGGTTATGTTAATAATGGATTGACACAATCATTAACTTCTTTAGCAATAAATAATGAAGCTATATATATGGTAAAAAGATTATTGGAGGGTTATGAAATAAATGATAATACTATTCCCATAGATGTTATAGAAGAAATAGGACCATGCGGTGAATTTTTATCCCATGAACATACTTATAAAAACTTTTCCAAACACTGGGATCCAGAGCTTATTTGTAGGTATAATTATGATAATTGGTTAAAAAAAGGGGAGAAATCTATGAATGAGCGCGCCCGAGAAAAAGTGGATACAATACTTAATAGTGAAAACAATGCGAAATTATCAGAAAAAAAATACAATGAAATTCAAAAGTATTTAAAAGAAATAGAAGATAATTTATAAAAAGCAATTTTACTATAATTCAGCACATAAATTTGGGGGTAAAGTTCATATTATGATAGCAAAACTTCAAGAAAAAAACAGGGTACTTTTTGTTATGGTAATTGCTATGTTTTTAAGTTATCTTACATGGTATAATTTTTCAGCATTATTGAATTTTATAATAGAAGACATAAATCTTACTCCCGGTGAAGTAGGAATAATTTTATCAGTTTTTCAAGGAGGATATGTAATAGCGGTATTATTCACAGGTTGGTTAGCTGATTTTATGGGCGAAAAAAAAGTTGTTTTATATTCAACTCTTGGAACGGCAATTTTTTCTACTTTATTTGCTTTTTTTGCAAAAAGTTTTTTGAGTGTTTTAATTCTTAGATTATTTGCAGGTATATTTTGTGGAGGTATCTATGTACCCGGAATGTCCTTATTGTCAAATTGGTTTACTTCTAAACAAAGAGGAAAATCATTAGGAGCTTACATAAGTGGATTAACATTTTCATATGCTGCTTCTTATTTTATTGCACCGTTATTAGCAAGTCATTATAACTGGAAAATTAGTATACTATCAACTTCTTTGCCGGCTTTTATTGCGGTATTTTTAGTTTATTTTTATGTAAAAGAGGTTCCAGAGGGTGTAAAAAAAGAAGAAAAAGAACATATAAACGGAATAGAAAAAGAAGAAAATATAAAGCCGGCTCCAGAAGGTGGATATAAAGGGTCAAGCTTGATTACTGTTAGTTATATTGGCCACATGTGGGAGCTTTATGGTTTCTGGGGTTGGATTGGGCCCTATATGGTATCAGTGGTGGCAGCGACAGGTTTTGGGTATGTTCGAGCATCTGTTCTCGGTGGGCAACTGGCTTCACTTATTATATTAATTGGGGCTCCAGCTGTTTGGTTAATGGGATACATATCTGATAAGATAGGGCGTACTAAAACAATTATTATTTGTTCTTCTTTTAGCCTTATAGCACAATTCATTTTTGGATTTATGCATGGGAAATCATTAATTATCACATTGGTTATTGGATTGTGGATTGGTTTTTGGGTTATAGCAGACTCAGCTTCCTTTTCTACTGGTCTAACTGAAATGGTGTGTCCGAAAATAAGGGCAACTTCATTAGGTGTACAAAACTCAGCAGGATTCTTAATTACAGTAATTTCGCCCGCTATATTTGGCTATGTATTAGAATATTTTAATGATGTAAAAAATGTTACATATGCTAATAACTGGATTTTACCATTTGTAACTTTAGGTTTGGGAGCATTATTAGCACCAATTGCGGCTATTTTGTTAAGAAATACTAAGCAAGCAAAGTTAATGGCAAATGGTAAAAAATAATATCTTAAAATATTTAAAGATAAAACTTTATATTTAAAAAGAGGAGGTGCTCTTATAGAAGAGCTGACAAAAAAATAGCCCCAAGCTAAAGATTATAATCTTTAGCTTGGGACTAAACAATTGTGATTGTAGCTATTATATCATATAAAAAGAATAAAGCAAAGATGGAAATAAAATAGTTTAGATTTTCGTGCATTTAATTATACAATGTTCCATAGTTTAGGTTTTCAAGGACAAAGTTATTTAAAAAAGCACAAATAATATAAAGAGGTGAATGTCATGAGCAATGTATTTAAGTTAATTGAAAAGGATGAATTTGAAGAAATAGCATATGGATATGATAAGAAAACAGGATTAAAATCAATTGTTGCAATACATGATACTACTTTAGGTCCTGCCTTTGGTGGTACTAGAATGATGTTATATGATAATGAGGAGGATGCTCTAAAGGATTGTTTAAAGCTGGCAAGAGCCATGACTTATAAGAATGCTGCAGCAAATATTAATTTTGGTGGCGGTAAAGCAGTAATAATAGCCGATTCAAAAACACAAAAAGATGAAGCTTTGTTAAGGGCTTATGGCCGTTTTATTGATGGTCTAGCTGGTCGGTTTATTGCTGGTGTAGATGTGGGGACTGATGAAAATGATATGGTTATAGTTCAACAGGAAACAGATCATGTTACTGCATTACCCACCTATTATGGGGGAGCAGGCTCGACTTCGGGTGCCACGGCTTATGGAGTATATCAAGGTATGAAAAAAGCTGCTGAAATTGTATTTGATAATCCTAACCTGGCAGATAATTCTGTTTCAATTCAAGGTGCGGGTAATATTGGTTATAGACTGGCAGATTTTTTAACTCAAGAAGGAGCTGAAGTGTATATTACTGATATAGATGAGTCAGCTTTACAGAAGGCCTCAGAAAATCTTGATGTAAAAATAGTTGAACCAGAAAGTATTTATGAGCTAGATGTTGATATATTTGCTCCCTGTGCATTAGGAGCTATTCTTAATGATGAGACAATTCCAAAATTAAAATGTGAACTAATAGCAGGTTCTGCGAATAATCAACTCAAAGATGTTGAAAAGCATAGCGAAATGCTTAAAAAAAGAAATATAGTTTATGGTGTAGATTATATATTGAGTGCCGGAGGAGTTATTAATAATTCTCAACAGTATAATCCATGTGGATATAATAAAGAGGCTGCATATCAAAAAGTAGCTAAAATTGGTGATACTATGAAAAAAGTCATTGAAATAGCTCAAAGTAATGATATTACAACATGTAAAGCGGCTAAAATGTTCGCAGAAGACAGATTAGAATTATCAAAAAGATTGAATAAATGGTATATTAAGGCAGAGAGAGGCATAAAGGTTTAATTAGTTTAATATAATAAATTATTGATTATTTGATGGTTAATATCAATTTTAAAAAATATTAATTTATTAAATTACATTTATACTTAAGCCCTCGAGTAATTCGGGGGTTTTTCTTATTGGTCTTAAGTTTTTCAGCTGTAATTGAACCTCAATACAGTCTAATAGAACAAGAGACTTCACTTTATTTTTACCTTTAACCCTTACATTTTTAAGGCTGAGATTTTCTTTTAACCTGGAAAGGATTCGTTCAATACTAATCCTTTTATTATAAATATTTTTTCAGGTACTCGATCCTCGATGAAAAATCGAGATATATCGGGGACCTTGTTTCGGTCTTGTTTTAGTCACATGAGTGTAGTTGAAGTAAGAACACCAAACAGAACCATGAACACAGTCTACTTTACCACACACATGAAGACATCTAAGTTTGTTATCTTAATTATAGTGACCCCAGTAGACCATTTTATGGCCAGCGCCACAAATTGGTATACCGTTATAATCATAATATCCTGTTGGTGGTTGTTTAGGATTTCTTATATTAATAGAAATGATAGCCTGTCCGTTGTAATCAGATAAAATATTCTCATAGATATTTTCGCTGTCGTAAGCAGAATCCATCACTCAAAAATCGGGAAGTTCACTGCATAATCAGGGGTATTAGGATTATTTTCATCAACCAGTGATCAAGGTTATATCCGTACATGGTAAGCAAGTTTTGAATCATCTATTGCAATAGCTTCAGGATCTTTCTTAAGCCTGCGAACTAGGGCAGGTCAGGTAGGTATATTTTCTATTCTTTGAGCTAAAAAAGCCCTAATAATTGGTCTGATGTTATAGTTTTTTGCTTTTTTTATAAGAATCCTTTCTCAATAAATTAACAACAGGACTTAAGTCTAAATTTTCAAAGAGAAGTCCTAATTTTGATTTTTCTTAAAGATCAAATAAAGCCTCCAAGGAAAACAGTTTTGTTTGTAGAATATAATTATTAATAGGTGTCACTCTTTTTTCTGTTTTGCTATTAGCTATATAAAATAAAAATGGGGTGAATCCTTTATTATATGTTTATCAAGACTTTTTATTCAGGGTTTATTTATATGAAATTTCCTAATAATTAAAAATAATCGGGATTTTCTTGATTGTATAAAATGACACCAGTGTTTAAGGAATATGTATATTAATTATTAAAGTTTATTTTGATAAAAGGAGAAAACTATGGACATAAAAAAGTTGATTAACCTTTCTCAAAAACCAAAGTTATTTGAAAGAAGTGAGCAAAAATTCTGGGATGACCCACATATTTCCAAAAAGATGTTGGAAATTCATCTCGACCCTGAATTTGACGCTGCCAGCCGGACTCATGAATTTATTAAAAAATCCCTTAGTTGGCTTGTCGATAGTATTTTTACCGAGCAAGATCAGAAGATACTAGATTTGGGTTGTGGTCCGGGTTTTTATTCTAAAGAATTAGCTAAGAAAGGGTATTCAGTTACTGGTATAGATTTATCAAAAAGATCAATAGAGTATGCAAAAGCTCAGGTGCAAAAAAAAGAGTTGAATATTGAATATAAAGTGCAGAACTTTCTTACTCTCGATTTTGAAAAAGAGTTTGATGTTGTTTCATTGGTGTACTGTGAACTGGGTGCTTTGACAAATCGAGAACGTGATAGACTATTAAATATTGTTAATAAAGCCTTAAAACCCGGTGGTAAATTTTTATTTGATGTATTTACAGCAAATAATAGAGATGAAAATGATGTAGGTAGGAGTTGGGATTTAGTGCAGAAAGGGTTTTGGGATGCAAAGCCCTATTTATCTTTAACCGAAACATTTTATTATTCTGAAGCAGATACATATTTAAATCAAATTATTGTGATTAATGAAAAAGATGAGATATCTTTATATAGGATATTTGATCATTTCTATAATAAAGAAACAATAACTAAAGTACTTGATAATTTTGGATTTATAAACCATTCCTTTTATTCTGATTTAAAAGGTAAAAAATATGATCCTAGTTCTAAAACTCTGGCTGTTGTAACTGAGAAATTATAGTTACAAAATAATTTAAAAGACAAAAAATATACAACTCAGTTAAAATACTTAAAAGATTTTTCATATTTACAGGTGTGCGTCAGCTGAATAAAACAAAAATAATTTGATGTTTGACAAACTATTTAATAAAAGTCAAAGAAGTTAAGATTATTTCTAACAAGAGCACCAGTTTGACTGAATCTCATGATGGGTTGTATCATTAAGGTTGTAAATATTAATTTTATACAGAGAATAATTTCTATTTCGTTTATTGTTATGAAATTATTTTATGCTTTGATTGGAAAAAAGAAATTATTTTCAAGTAGGATATTCCATTTTAAAGATTAATATTAAAAATGAGAATAAATTAAAGAAGTGGTGAGTAAAGAAATGGAACTAACTGTTAAATTAGAAGAAGTTTTGGAGGCAATTGAACTCCATACCTTTCGAAACAAATATTTTTATTCTAAAAAAGATGGTGAGGTCTACTTTGTCACAGAGGAGGAATTGGCAGCTGCTGAGGATGATTATGATTTAGAAGATTTCCCTGAATGGCAGTGGAATAATATAAAACTTGCAGAAGAGATCCTATATTCAATGGATTATATAGAATTACCTGATGACTATGATATCGATGTTTATGAGATAATGGAAGATTTTTGTCTTTCTATTGATGATGATAAGTTAAGAAAAATAATGTATAATTCCATCCAGGGAAGAGGGGCTTTTAGAAGATTTGAAGATAATGTTCATAAGTATGGTATTATAGATGATTGGTATGATTTTCAGGAAAATGTCTATATGGAAATTGCCAAGCAGTGGTGTAATAATCACGGAATAAAATATATTGAAGAAGAGCAAATAATGACTAATAAATCAAAGTTAACAGAATACGATGAAGAAGAAAGATTAGAGGATGCTAAAAATTGGATAACTAACTACCAGGGAAAAGATTTAAAAAGAGTCTATTGTAAAAGGTATGGAGTAGATATTTTTGTTGCCCAGGAAGAATTAAATGCTTTAGATTATTTTGATAATGATGTATTAGAAGATGATATATTTGATGGAGGCCAGAAACCTCAATCTTATATGGAAAGCCAGTTTGAATATATCGCGGGTTATACTTCGGGAGGTGTCCCTTATGGTATTAAAAAGGAAGATAATGATATAGATGATCAAGATATGGAACTTCCTTTTTAAATAAAAAGGAGAGTAAATAAAAGGGAGTGATTAGAAAAATGGAAAGCTTAAAACAAACTTTTGAAAAGTTTTTAAAGGAGCAAAATGAAAGAGTTGCTAAAAGAACGTTTACTAAATACAAAGATGTAATTTATTTATTTGAAAGTTATTTGGATAGTTATGCTTATCAACATCTAGATGAAGAGGATTATGAATCATTTGAAGATGAAATGTTTAGTGGTAAAACACAATACTGTGAAATGTTTTCTGTTGACAAAATAAGTGGAATAGAACTAGACGAATTTATGACATATTTCATGATAAGGAAAGTAATGGGCAGCAAAGAATTAATGAAAAATACCGGTACAGTATTGAGAAGGCTTATCAAATGGTTAAAAAAATATTCCTATATAGATAATAAAAAATTTGATATATTATATAGTACAGTAAATGAAAATAAAGATGATTTGCCCAAAGTAGAAGAATTAGCTGATTTATTATATGATAATGGAAGTAAAAATATTGTTTATCAATATAAGCAATATGAAGAAGATATTTTTTTAATAACAAAAATTGAAAAAGGAAAGCTGTGGCTGGAGTCATATATGGAAGAAAATAAAAAAGTTGGGCCTGTAAAAGTATCGAAAAAAATAAGTTCAATGGCACAAAAAGGCTGGTCTGTTTATCTTACATTAGGCAAAAAAGGTAATAGCTGGTATATTGTCGAAAGCGGTAATGTATATCCTTAGTCAATGATAAAATTAAAGCCAAGAAAAGATGAAATTATTAAAAGAGGGTTCTCCATATTCGTTGGCAAAAATTTTAATAAAAAAGGAGGACATAAACAAAAAGACCTCTAATATATTTTTATTGGCAAAAATATAAGAGAGGTCTTCATTCATGTCCAATTTTATTATATTATTTTTGTTCCTTTTTTGTGGATTGAAATTGATGGTTTTGAGCAAATATTATGGAAGAACACAAAATATGGTATTAAATATATTGATAATATCTGAATTTTAATGTAATATTATAATAAACAAGGCAGAATAAATTTTCCGATTTTATAATACCAAAAAGTGAGGTGTATAAAGTGAATAAAAAGCAATTTGAAAGAATGAAAGAGGGGAAAGGATTTATAGCCGCTCTCGATCAGAGTGGTGGAAGCACACCTAAGGCTTTAAAAAATTATGGGATTACAAAAGATCAGTATGATAGTGAAGAAAAAATGTTCGATTTAGTTCATGAAATGAGGACAAGAATTATAACAAGTCCTTCTTTTACTTCCGAGCATATTTTAGCAGCAATTTTATTTGAGAAAACTATGGATGGTAAAATGGAGGGTATGTACACCGGTGATTATCTATGGCAGAAAAAGGGTATTATTCCTATCCTTAAGATTGATAAAGGGCTGTCTGAATTAGAGGATGGGGTTCAACTTATGAATCCAATTACAGACCTAGATGAAAAATTAAAGAGGGCTAAACAAAGAAATATTTTTGGCACAAAGATGCGTTCTGTTATTAAAAGTGCTAATTTTGAAGGAATTAAAAAAATTGTTGATCAGCAATTTAAATATGGTAAAAAAATTGTTGAAGCTGGTTTTATTCCAATTTTAGAACCAGAAGTTAATATATTTATTGATGACAAAGATGAATCAGAACATCTAATGAAAGCGGAAATTTTAAAACACTTAGAAGATTTATCAGAAGATGAAACAATAATGTTGAAACTTTCATTACCCAGTCAGGATGGTCTTTATTCTGATTTAATAAATCATCAGCGTGTTATGCGAGTTGCGGCTCTATCTGGAGGATACAGCCGTAAAGAAGCAGTTGATCTATTATCTCGTAATGAAAAAATGATCGCCAGTTATTCCAGGGCTTTACTGGAAGGTTTAAATATAGATCAATCAGATGAGGAATTCAATGAGACCCTTAAAAAATCAATTAATCAAATATATAAAGCTTCAATTACCTAGAAAAAAGAATTAACGTCAAAGTCTAAGACATCATTTAAAAATATTTTTTAAAGTCCCAATTCTGTGTAAATAGATTCAATATATGCAGAGTTGGGATTTATTATTGAGATGAAGTATAAGATTAAATGAGAATTTTTAATTTGAAGGTCGATATTTTTAACAAAAGCAAATTTGTGTTTGGAAATTCATGTTAAAGGGGAAGAAATATGGAAAAAAAGAACAAAAGGTCATTAACAATGTATATAATTATTACATTTAGTTTTAGCTGGATATTATGGATTACGGCTTTAACAATGAGATATGAAGATATTTCTTTTTTAAAGTATTTGAGATGGGATTTTGAAAGCCCTGGCCAAATATTAACTCATATAATTTTCAGAATAGCAGTCTATGGACCACTAATTGCAGCCTTTATAACAACATATATTTACTCAAAGCAAAAAGGAATAAAAGAACTAATTAAGAGGATATTTAAGGTACGGGTTAGTTTTAAATGGTATTTATATTTATTTTTGTTACCTTTGGTCTCAAATTTAATAGTAGTTATAATAGGCTTAATATTTGGTATTGGTCTACAATCTTTTTTTAATAGCGATATCTCATTTAACTATATATTATTCTTTTTTATTTATGAGATACTGACAAGTGGACTAGAAGAACCAGGCTGGAGAGGCTTTGTATTAGAGAAATTACAAAATACATATTCTGCCGAAAAGGCCAGCTGGCTTTTAGGTATTATTTGGGCTGTCTGGCATTATCCTTATGTAATATCATTATATTCAGATACGGGTATGATATCTCTATTGTTTTCTTTAATAGGATTTTCAATGGTGATTATTGGGCAGACTTTTATAATGACCTGGTTTTATAACAATACGAAAAGTATATTTATTTCCATACTGTTACATGCCTGGCTAAACACTTCTACCACCTTTATATTAGGCAGTATAACAATATATTATCCAATAATGGGTATAATTCCAGCTCTAGTAACCTGGGGCATTGTGTTTATTTTATTAAAAATATATGGTGGCCAAACATTAACTAGAAGAATTTAGAGTGAGAAGAACTATCAAAAGAAGCTATTTATTTTGGTGATCTTTATAGAGCATCATGCAATTTATGTTGATGATAGTAAAAGAGATAAATAAATCAATTTGCTCAAAAAGACGAAAATTTTATTAAATGAGATTATTTAATTGTAGATTTAAGAAATAATTATGAGTGTTCAGACCTCTATGTTTTTGATTGGGCAAATGTCTTTACAGGGGGAAAGCCTGCTGTTGGCATAGTCGAAAGGAAATTGGTTACATCTACAGTAAAAACAGATTGTTTTTAAATAAGGTTCTTTCATAATTGCCTTATTTAGTTCTTTAAAAAATTTTTGAATTGATCAACTTGATTTTTTCTTGAAAATAAGAAAATTTAGACTAAACTGCTAATTAACAATATATTCCAGTTAAATTAGGGTATAAATACCCTGGGTAAGTAGATAATATGTTTTTAAAATTATCTAAATCTAGGCAACTTGTTCT